>Ga0247783_1000178_pt1 | contig 18624 bp, 42 predicted proteins | sample UWRJL064202C5_FD_179911 | JGI IMG/M metagenome (GOLD analysis project Ga0247783, IMG submission 179911) | Plant litter microbial communities from Arlington Agricultural Research Station in Wisconsin, United States - UWRJ-L064-202C-5 | ecosystem: Environmental > Terrestrial > Plant litter >...
TCGCTGGGCAGTCGCGTCTGTAACCACACATCCCACACGGGGAGAAGCTCATGCTCCAGTCTGCGAAGCGACCGAGGGTGGGCCAGTCCTCGTCGGGGCCGTAGACCCCGTACATCCAGGCGATCATCTTCGCGATGCCGGCTGCGGTCTTGATCACGTTCTCGGTCTGGGTGGGGTTCGGGGTGAAGACGAGGTCGGTGGACTCCAGGCCCGTGACGATCTTCGGCACCTTGGCGCGGGAGATCGAGTGGTACTCGACGGGCAGCCCGGTCATCGCCCCGTAGATCGTGGCCTGGAGCATCCAGCTTGGCTTCAGCTTGGTGTTCGCCTGCTTGCCGGTCTTCGTGTCGATCACCCGGTCAGCGATCCACTGCGTCTGGGTGTCAAGCTCCAGCGCGTAGCCCGAGCGGACGTCGATGTAGCCGATGATCGGCACCGGTAGGCGCTCGTCGTGGATGAACAACTGCTCCTCCAACGAGACCGGCTGGATCCGGGGAACGACGTCTTCGTGGTAGCGGATCAGGATCCGCTCGCTGTCCCGGCGCAGCAGGTCGACACCCTTGACCGCGTCACCGCTGTCCCAGGCGATCTCCTCCGCGCCTCCCTGCTCGTCGAGGACGGTGGGGATGGCTTGATCCTGGAGGTACTCGACCACCTCGGCCGTCGGCCGGTCGGTGTGGGAGGTGATCTTCTGGGCGTAGTTGTACTCGACGCCGCCGTGAAAGGCGCTCCCGATCACAAGCCCCTCACCCGGCCGCTCCTTGCGACCGTGGATGTAGCGCTGCTGGAACTGGCGGGGACATCTTCGGAACATCCCTATCGAGGTGGCGCTCAGGTGCTGGAGCTTCGCCGGCCACGGGTACTCGGACTGCGGCCCGATGGGAATGTCTTTCAACTCCGGGGGTGTCCCCAGGAACCTGTCGATGCTGCTCGTCATCACCGGAACTTCACCTCCGCGAGGACGCAGAGCCGGTTGATGATCCCCAGCACCGAGCGAGCCTCGTCCTTGCCGAGCAGGTTGTAGAGGAACGCCTCGGTGAAGAACGGCGCTCTCTCGTCACCCTCGTCGTACATCCCCATCCGCTTGCCGGTCATGGTGTTGGTGTCGTTCTTGATGAACAGGTCGCGCCAGTAGGTCTCGCCCTCCAGGGTGAAGGTCGAGAGCCTCTCGGAGAGCCGCTCACGCTCGGCGGCGATCTCCCTCTCCTCTTGTGTCGTCATGCTGCTGCTCCCTCTTGCTCAAAGAAGCGAGGCCCGAGAAGCACCTCGCACTGCATGTCCGCCTTCGACTTCCCCGCCTTGGTGGAGAACTCGGTGCGGTCGAACCACCGTGCCTCCGCGCCCTTCTCCTTCAGCTTCTCGACGAGGGTGGCATCCCTCGTCATCACCAGGATCACCTGTTGGTTGGCGATGGTGGTGACGTAGTCGACCTTCGACTGTTCGCGCAGCCACGCGATCACGGTCTCATGCGTCCTCGGCAGCGGCATCGTCCACCTCCTCCGCGATGGTGTACTCAAAGTCGAGAAGCTCGACCACGCGGAACGGCGTCATCTCCTCTTCCAGGAGGGCGAGCGCTTCGGCCTCGGTCTCGGCCTCGACCTCAAAGTCCTGGTCGACACGCGCCTTCCAGTTGCCCTTGAAGATCGGCATCACGCCTCCTTGATGGACTGGGCTACGTCCTCGACGAGGTCACCGCCGGCGAGCATGAACCCGCAGACGGTGATCGTCGAGACCTCGCCGCATGCCTGACACTTGCCCGAGCGGTAGAGCAGGTTCGGTTCCTCCATCGTCTGACGGCTACCGCAGTGGGCGCATGTCCACTTCTGCCAGATGGTGAAGCCCTTCTGGATCTGCTCGTCTGCCTGACGGGCGATCTCCTCGACTGGCCTATCCATCACGCGGCGGCAAACGGTATGTCGTCATAGTTGTCAACGCCACCCTGCGGTGCCGCCTGCTGCGGCTGGGCCGGCACGGCACCGGGATGCGCGGCGTAGCTGGGGTTGTACTCTGAGCCGCCACCCTGGATCCCGGTCTGGCCGATGTCACCGACGGGCTGCTGCTGTACCGGCGGCGTCGTCCACTGCACCCCGTCGCGGAAGTACTGGACAAGCTGCTCCGAGATCCGGACGAGCGAGGCGAGGTTCCTGTCCGGCGGATCCAGGTGGGCGAGAAGCTCGACCGACACCTTGGCCGCTGACTGACGCATGATCCGGTCTTCCTTCTGCTGCGGCGTGACGACGCCGTTGGCGTACTGCGTCTGCGGCACCGGCTGCTGCACCGGAGCCTGCTGCATGACGGGCTGCTGCGCGACCGGCTGCGGCTGCCACTGCTGCGGCTGGCCGATGATCTGCGTCGGCGGCTGGGCCTGGACGGGCTGCTGCTGCACGGGCGGCATGGAGCCGGCCATCGCGAGCGCCTCCAGGTAGCGGTTCATGTACGGCTGCCCGTTGTTCGGGTTGATGTTCGTCGACTCGCTCTCGTTGTAGAGCGCGTCGACGTACTGGCCCATCATCTGCTGCGCGGCCTGGACGAGGTCGGGCTTCTTCGTCGAGAGCTTGCGCGGGTACTGAGCGCCCTGCTCGGTGATCGCGACGGCGAACCAGCCGCCGTTGCGAGCCTCGATGCCGGTGATGTGACCTGTGACCTGTAGCTGCATGTCTTCCCTTCCCGTGTCGAATGATTGTTCCTGGATTGTACCGAACATTTGCTCGCTATGCGTCCCCGAGTAGCTCCAGCAGTGGCGTCGACATGCCGGCTGCTCCGGTCACCTCGGCCACCTTCGCTCGCACCATCTCGTCGGTGATCTTCTGGGCCTGGGTGGCGTACTCGTTTCCCGGCATCCATCCGAGCGCCGGCTCCTCGCCGCGCTCCTCGACCTCACGGTGCTGCTCGCGGAACGGGCGCAGGTCGGGCGGCTTGCAGACGAACCGGGCGTAGACCCAGCGCTTGACCCAGTCGGGGACGGTGGCGTCGATCAGTGCCTCCTCGACGGCCGGCGCGGACGAGACCGGCACCCGGCGCAGCATCCGGATCCGCTCGACGATCTCGGCGTAGCGGGGCGGGTACTTCCACTCGCGGATGCCGTCGAGGATCGCCTTGCTCGCGATGGCTGCGTCCTCAAAGAGCAGGCTCGACTGGTAGACGTCGATCTGCTCCTCGGTCAGGCTCGGGTACGCGCCCTTCAGGAACCCGGCCAGGGTCTGTGCTTCGTCAGGTGTCATCGTGCGAAAACCTCCAGCATCTGGTGGAGCAATCCGCCGGGGCGCGTGGTCTGCTCGACCGTCAGCTTCCCCGACACGATTGCGGTGGCGACGTCGTCCTTGCGGGCGAGGCGTCTGGTCTTGGCGTGTTCGCCACGGATGAACGCGAGCAGCATCATCAGCCCCTTGCGGGTGATCTGGTAGACCTGGACTTCCCGGTCGGTCTTCTCCCAGTGGATCGTCCCAACGACGGCGAGGCAGCCGGTCAGGTGGAGATCCGAGATCCGCTTCCAGGGGCTGGCTGTCGGCAGCGCCAGGATCTCGGGCGAGTGCTGGTGAAGCTGCCGGCGTCCGGGCCACGGCTGCTCCTCCCCGATCACGGGCGGCAGGTTGGACGGCGGCTCGCTGAAGAGATCGAGTTGCTCGCTCACTGCTTCACCAGCGGCACGATGGGCGCGACCTGCTTCCATCCCTCGATCTGCTCGCGGTTCTTCTTCCTCTGTTCGGCGTTCCAGTGTGGCTGCTCGGCGTAGAGGTGGGGCTTGACGCAGGGGCAGAAGTGGCTGGTGTGCGCCTTGCAGTACGGGTGGTCAGCCACCTTCGCTCATCCTCCGCACGATGTCGATCACGTTGCCGGTGTTCTCGCGCTCGGTCGCCTCGTGCAAGGCGCGGCCGAAGTGTGAGACCACGGCCATCTCGGTGTAGACCGTGAACGTCCTCGCGCACCACTCGTAAGCGGTGCGGATCTCAGCCGGACTCGCGCCGGCCTCGCGCAGTTGCTTCACGGCCACGTTCCGCCGGCCGCGCTCGGCCTTAGTGCGTACCGGGCCGAAGCAGGCGTCGAGTTCATCCCAGACGGGATCCGGCTCACGCATCGCGCTTCTCCTTGTCGTACTGACACTGACCGACGCAGTCGCAGCGGTCGGGTTCGGTGAACCCGCCCCACGGCAGCCGGTCTCGGCAGGTCGCGCCGGCCTTCGTCTTGACCACGAACGATCCGCCCCCTCGCGAGGCTATCCGGGCGTCGACGCCCATCGCGATCAACTCACTTCGTTTGCCAGCCATGCTCTCCTCTTCTCTGCGGCGTGGAAGCGGCTAGATCGCCACCACTTCCGCTGCCGGTTGGATGTTCCGGGCGGCGGCTTGCCGTCCGGGGTGCCAAAGATCGGGTGCTGCCACCACGGCGAGCGCTTGACAACTCGCGTTCTGCGTACAGAGGATGTAACCGAGGCCGCGGGCTGCACCACCCGGTAGATCGTGATCCAGAAGCCGTGCTTCCTGCCCTGGTACTTCCCTACTGGGACAAGCGCTCCCCGCTCGACAAGCTCGTTGCGGATGCGCCGTGCCTGATGCTCGGCCATGCCGGTGCGGGCCTGCACGAAGCTGACCGTGACCGGCATGCGCCGGCGGCGCAACGTCGAGAGCAACTGCTCGGATGTCCATCGTGCTTTGATCGCTCTACCTTCCGTCGGACTGGATGTGCCAACGGTGGAGCCATCAACTAGACTCTTGCCGTTGTGTTGTTCGCGCTTCGCAACGTATAGACGCCGGGGCCAGGACGCAAGTCCCAGCCCCGGCGTTGGTGCTTCTGCCCTTACTTCGCGGCCGGCGGCACCACCAACCGCTTGCCGCTCTGGTTGTAGTTCAGCCCGATCTGGCGGGCCATCTGCGAGCCGCGGGAGGACGAGCCGCCCGTGTTCTTGGTGGCGTACATCGTTGCCACCTTCCAGTGTTCCGGGGCCATGTACGAGCCGTTGGTGAACAGCTTCGTCTTGGTCTCGGACGAGTAGAGCCATGTCGTGAGCGCGTGGATGAACTCCAGGCGGTTGACCGGGTCAATCAGCCTGTCGGGGTTGAGGATGCCCAGGACGGAGACCGCCTGGATCAGGTCGGCGTCGTGTGCGACCGCGGTTCCCTTGCCGCCGTGGTCGGGGTACGCCTGCCGGGTGAGACCGAGAACCCAGGCGAGGTGGTTCGCCGCCTCGTCCCAGTCATCACCCACCTTGTAGGCCGCGGTGATGATGCGCTCGGCTGCGGCGAAGGCCGCGAACGTACCCTCGTTGCCGTTGCCGTAGGTCGACGAGGACGGTGAGCCGGACAGGCCGGTCATCTTCAGCGCCCGGTCGATGGCGAGTGCGCTCGGCTCGCCGGCCCGGACGCCCACGGCGAACCGCGAGAACGCGGACGGCTTCATTGCCAGTCCGTTCCGCCACAGGAACTCCTGCGCCGCCTCGGCGTAGGTCATGTCGCGGATGACAACGAGGAAGAGGAAGTCCGGGTCGCCGTACAACTGCTGCGCCAGGACGCGGGTTCCTCCGTCGGTCGGATGCAGACGGCCCTTGTACTCGCCGTCGGTGATCCGAGCGACCTCGATGATGCCGATCTTGCGGGTGTCCCACTCCCGCGCCATCTTGCGGAGCCGGTCATCGGTGGCTCGGCGCTGGATGGTCGGGATGACGAAGAGTTCGGATGCTTTCCGAATCTCCAGCTTCCCTTGGAGGTAGAGCGGCAACTTCGACGCCGCCGTCTTTGCTTCGGCCATGCTTCTCCTTCCGCCTCAACGCCTTGGTTCCCGGAGGAACGGTGGCGCATCAGCTTCGGTAGTTGCCCTGCCAGGATGGCTGGGCGTTGGGTGGACTCTAGCAGAATGAATGTTCGGAGGGGAACGAAAGAAACCCCCCGGCCGAAGCCAGGGGGTCTCTCTCAGTTGGCGACGAGGTCGTAGATGCGCTCGACTCCATCGCGGTTGCGCTCGGCGCTGACCGCGGTCTCGACGTTGGTGCCGTCGAGCTTGAACAGACGCTGGAGCAGGAACAACTGGCTCGCGACGTAGGCGGCATGCTCCTCCTTCACGCCGGCGACGGTCAGCGTGATCTCGTAACACGCTGCCGGGAAGCCGGCCTCCGGGATCGTGACCTTGTCCAGGCTCACCGCGATCCTCCGTAGGTGCCGTTCTCCGGGTACTTGGTGGCGTGGGGCGCGAGACCATCGTCGCCCCAGTTGGTGGTGCTGACGCTGCCACGCAACTGCGTCCTCTGCCGGTGCATGCCCGTGTGGCCGGCCGGCAGGTCGCAGCGGTAGACGAAGCCGTTCCCGGTCGCCATGTGGGCGCACTCCTCGTCGCGCTCCTCCGGATCCTCGTCGACATGCGGCTCGTCGTAGGGCGGGATCGGGCTACCGGGAGGGCCGAACTCCTCCTCCAGCCGAGCGCCGATCTGGATGTCCATCCTCTGGATGAAGGTGGACGTTAGCTCGACCTCGCGCCTCGGGCCTGCGGTGAGGATGCCGTCGGCGTCCTTGCGGATGATGGCCGAGTAGATCATCGGATCCACGTCGTCCGGCTCGGGCGCGTAGAGCGCCATGATCCCGGTCGGGGTGACGAGCGCGGCCATGATGTTGACGGTGTCGCACCCGAGGGCTTCCGCAATCTCATGGAACGCGGGAGCCTTCTTCCACTGCATGTTGCTCATGTCTCTCCTTGTGTCGCTGGTTGATGAGTAGTCACCGAGAAGGGGGCCGGCTCTTACGCCGGCCCCCGCTCGGGTTAGAACAGGTGGCCCTCGGGCGGGCCGTTGAAGCGGGTGACGAGCTTCACGCTCGACACCTTCCTGCGCTGCGACCGAGTCAGGCTCTTGACGATCTCCTGCTCGGTGGCACCCGCCTCGGTCTCGACGATGATCCAGTCGCCAAAGCGGCCGGTGTCGAGGGTCACGATCCACTGCACCTTGTTGCCGTACCGGCGCTTGGGCCGTGCGGTGAGTCCTTGTGCTTCCATGCCTCTCCTTGTGTCGAAGGAATGTTGCTGCCACATTGTAGCAGCAACGCCGAGGTGCGCTGTTGTAAGGATGTTGTTAGAACGTGGAAGCAGTCACCGGCTCGACACGCGGCCGAGCCGGCTGACTGCTAATGTGGTGACACATGAAGGTGGCCGCTCGCAAGAGCGCCCCACTCTTCTTGTGTCCGACTCCCGCCTCCTTCACCGGAGGCGGTTGTCGTTCCGGCCCCCCTCCTAGCCTCCTGCGCTGCGCGAGGCGCGGCGTCGAGGGAGTAACTGGGGGGAGCCGGAACGCTTGCTCAGGCAGCCTTCGCCTGAATCTTCTTGGCTACGGCTGCGAGCCGTGCCTTCTCCTCGCGCTCGACCTGGACTCGATCCCAGAGGGAGTAGCCCTTGTCTCGGACGACGATGGGGCCGCTGTACCAGCCCTTGTTGATGCGGTGCGTGATAGCCATCGGGGTCTTCACCCCGAGCATCTGGCGTACCTGCTCGGTGTCGATCAGGCGGTCTCGCACCAGCGCCTGGAATGTCTTCTCACTGACTGCCATCGGTGACCTCCTCGACGCGGCGCTGAACGCCGTCGACGATCTCGTAGTTGACGGGCTGATCGGACTCGACCGCCCTGCTTGCTGTCGGCACGAACCAGCGGCCCAGTAGATCCTGGCCGGCTAGCTCGGCTTCCTTCTTGGTGGCGAATGCGATCCCGTTGCCTGACCACTTCCCGTCCACCTGGACTTCCATCTTCCAACTCATTCGATCTCTCCTGTGTCGTTGTTGGGTGGTTCCCGAGCCGGCCGTAGCCGGCTCCCCTACCAGTGCTTGCGGCGAAGCACCGGCTCGATCTTGGGCTTCATCCACATGCGCTCGTCGGCCGCGTAGATCGCGATCCGCTTGCCGAAGTCTTCCTCGGCCTCGATCTCGATCTGCTCGGTGTTGACGCAGATGACGTCGCCGCGGCGGATGTACATCGCCGCTTTCCACTCCCATCCCTCATGGGCGCAGCCGGGGCAGATGCCCTTGTCGGTGTCGTACATGTGCATGGTGACGCCGCACACATCGCACTCGGTCACCTCCCCGTCCTCGACGCGGCCATCGTCGACGGCGGTCACTTCGCCACCGCCTCGGACGCCTCTGCGATCTCGCGGGCCTCGGCGTAGCTCTTGCCGACGCCCACCTCGACCCAGTGGGTGCCGTTCCACTTCTGGACGGGCCAGACCACCACGCCGTCGATGCTCTCGGGGCGGGTGCGCCGGCTGACGCTGTAGCGCCATCCGTCTGCGTTGTATGTCCTGCTGAAGCTGTGCATTGCTCTCCTTGTGTCGGTGTTGGGTTGGTTCCCGATGTAGCTGCTACATCGTAGCAGCTACCTCCTCCTCTCTGATGGTCTTCTTGCGTTTGCGTACTACGGCCCTGGCGACGACGTCGGTCTCCTTGTCGAAGACGTCTGCGATCAGGTGGACGGTGATGTAGCCCTCGACCGCCTCGACGTCCAGGTCTTCTGGCTCGTCCTCGCTCGCGATCCAAGCGACGGCCTTGCGGTAGCTGGCTCTCATGTCAGAGCCTCCTGCTTCGACCAGAACTCGATCTTGCCGATCTCGCGCTGCTCGCCTCCGACCTTCTCCAGGGCATGCTTCAGCGCCTTGGCGTAGCCGGTGTTGATGTTGCGGGTGCGGAAGCCGACGATCTCTTCCTCTGGCCCCTGAACGACGATGCCGCCGGGGTAGAACGCGCCCGTGTACTGAATGCGGTACTCGATCCAGTGCATGTTCCTCTCCTTGTGTCGGTGTGGGTGTTCCCGAGCGCCGGCTCGCTGGCCGGCACTCCCTAGAAGATCGGCTCGACGAGCTTGAACGCCTTGCGGCTGCGCCCGTCTTCGTAGTACCTCTGGGTCATCTCGACCGTCCAGTCCTCGGCCAGTTCCCAGGCGGGGTTGGTCGCGAACTGCTCGGCCGCGATGTAGTTGTTCATCTGGGCCGCGGCCCTCGTCGAGGGCTGACCGATGCTGCGCTTCTCAGCGAGGCTCGACGATCCGAACAGGCGGTTGACCCAATGCTCGTCGACGATGGTGCCGGTGTACTTCACGATCACCCAGGGGTATGCCCCGCCGCCGTGCAGGACGACGTCGTAGACGCCCGGTGCGACCTCGATCTCGTAGTAGTTGCAGGCGGTCTGCTCGCTGGTGCGAACCGTGAAAGCCTCGGTCACCGTGACGGTGCCGATGAGATGCTCGATCCGCTTCTGGCCGTTGCCGGCGTCGACGGTGTTGGTGATGCTCTGCATGTCGCTCTCCTTGTGTCAGTGGGTTTGTGGTGCCGTGGCGAGGGGGGCTTGCGCCCCCCTCATTCCCTACGCTGGGTACTCGTTCCAGCGCTCGCCGTCCCACCAGTAGGTGATGAACTCGGCGGTGACGTCGATCTCCTGCGGGGCGAGGATGACCTCGATGGTCATGTTCTCGCCGGCCTTCACCTCGACGATCTCGCGGCCCTCGGGGATGCGGTCGAACGCTTCCACGATGGCCGGCCCGATCTCGCTGCCGAGGAACCTGCGCGGCTCGACGGGCTTGGCCGTCCAGGTGCCGCACTTGTAGCCGGTGATCAGTTCCCCGTTCTTCCAGGTCTGCTTCACCGCCGAGCCGTTGGCGAAGAGCGTGTAGCCCGAGTCGCTGTTCTGCTTGCGGGTGGTCGCCCAGTAGTCGCCGTCGTTCTCCCTCTGGAGGAAGACCGTGACCGTCTTGCCGAAGTCATCGACGAGTGCGAGTCCTAGATCCTGCATGTTGCTCTCCTTGTGTCGGTTTGTCGGGTGGTTACCCGATGTAGCTGCATCGTAGCAGCTACACCCCCTTGTGGTGTGGTCAGTCTTTCAGGACGATGGTGCGGGCGTTCTCGTTCGCCGCCGGCGGATCCTCGCGGATCGTGTCGAACGCCTCGGCGGCGTCTGCCTCCGAGTCATAGGGGCCGTAGCCGGCGACGATCTCGCCGTCGACGATGTAGATGATGGCGTACATCACGCCTTCCTCACTTCTGCCACCCAGGGGGTAAGCAGGATCTCCCCGAGCGCCCTCAGGATCTCGGAGGCCTCGCCGGCGGCGATCTCCGGGCCGGTCAGCCCCAGGCGCAGCGAGTAGCTGCCGGGGAAGCCTCCGACGGTGAGCGCCCCTACAACGCCGGGGCGGTCGCCGCTCGTAAGCTCGTCGATCTTGTCTTGGTTGATCATGTCCTCTCCTTGTGTCGATTGTGGGGTGTACCGAGGGGGCGCTTACGCGCCCTCTCCCTTGCCAAGGATGTAGCTGGCTGCCTTGCTGGCGTCGGACGCTGCCGCGACGACGAACTTCTTGTCGCCCTTCAGCACCTGGAGCCATGATGCGATGTACGCCGCGTTCTGCTCGATCCGCGGCTCGATGTCGGCCTCCGCGCACAGGTAGGCGGCTCCCATCTCAGCGATGAGTTCCTCCTTGCTGTAGCTCGCGGTTCCGAAGCCGGCGAACGCCTCGATGCCCTGCCGGCCGACTCGCGACTCATGTCCGGTCGAGTGGATCAGTTCGTGGAACAGGGTGGCGTAGTAGCCCTCGGTCGAGTCGAATGCCGCGGTGGGCGGCATGCCGATGTAGTCGAGCGCCGGCGAGTAGAACGCCCGGTTGCCGCCGTGCTGAATGCGCGGTGCGTGGGGCATGCCGGCGACGATCCGCTCGGCCTTCTCGACAGGCTCGACGTAGTCGGCCTCGGTGATCTCAGGCTCGACGGGCATCTTGCCCTCGGGCCAGTCGGCCTGCTCGATGTTGAAGACCGAGTAGAAGCGGAGCATGCGGAACGTCGAGTCATCCTCGCCGTTCTTGCCCTTCTTGACCACGGTCTTCGCGAACACGATCTGGGTCGACTTCTGCTTCGCCCGAACCTGCCCGCCGCGCTCGCTGATCTGCTTGTACGTTCCCCAGTAGATCGAGTTGTACCCGCCGGCGAACGCTGCGACCGAGAGCAGCAGGGTGTTGACGCCCTGGTACTCCTTGCCACCGTCGAGCCGCGTCGGGCCGAAGCCTGAGAGCGACTTCCAGGGCTTGCGCCACGGGACGGTGCCGGCCTCCAGAGCCTCGACGATCCGGTCGGTGATGTCCTGATAGACGTCGACGGCCGGCTTGCTGGGCTTGCTGGTCTTGCTTGCCATGTGTTCTCTCCTTGTGTCGGTGGTGCTGGGTGGATTCCCTAGCCCCGATGTCGCTCGGGGTGGCGGCTCGGCGTAGCGGCCGGCTCGCTCGGAGGGCTAGAGCAGCCCGTCCATCTCCATGCTCGCGATCATGGCGCGGTCAGCCGCCCAGGCGCGCTCGCGCTCCTGCTTCGCCTCGCGCTCCTTCAGGCTCAACCAGAGAGCCTTGTTCAGCGGCACTCGCGGTAGGCGTCGTTCGCCCCGCGGAGCCGTCTTGTTGGCCTCGTTCTCGGCTTCGATCTTGGCGACGTAGGCGTCGTAGTCGTAGCTCATGTCATCTCCTTGTGTCGGTGGTCGCTCTGGGTGGGTTACCCGAGGGTGAGAGGGGGTGATCGGCATACCGGGTGGCGGGCTGTCCCGCTCCTGGGCATGCCGCGATGCGCCCCCTCTCCCGAGGATCCCGGCTGGCGGGCAGACTGGGTGAGGGCGGCGAGTTGGCATAGCGCAACAGAGCGTTACCGTGTCGGCACGATCTCAGCAGCAGTCTCCCGTGCGGGTTCCCGATTCCAGGGGTAACGCGCCCTGGCTCGCGGTGTCCGGCTAGTGGGTGCCGAACCAACCCTGTACGAGAACCACCGTGGTGCCGCCGTCAGGCAGCTTGTGGTGGACGCGGGAGTACTTGTGGCCGGCATCCTTGTGGTGCGTGACCTTGGTCACTTCGGCCGTGTAGCGGCTCCAGTCTGCGAGCCGCACGATGATCGTCTGACCCGGCTTGGCGTGGTCGATCATGGATTCTCCTTGTGTCGAGTGGTGCAGGCGGGATGCCCAACCGGCTTGTGCCGGCCCTCGGTTAGAAAGTCAGGTTCTGGGGGTCGAAGCCCAGGGTGGTCGCGAACTCGCGGCCCTTGTCGGTGAAGACGACGAACGAGCAGCCATCGTCCTCCAGGAACGTGTCCAGCAGCCCCTTCGACTTCAGGTCGGTGAGGTTGCCCTTCTCGCTCGCGGTGACGGTGACGAGCGGCGAGCCGCTCCAGTTCGGCGCGTCCTCGCAGAAGCTGCGGAACAGGTCGAGCGATGCCGGCGTGAGTGCGATTGCGTCGGTCATGGTGTCTCCTTGTGTCGGTGGGAGTGGGATCCGGCATTCGCCGGCCCAGGGAACGGGTGAGAGTTGCTCTGCGCTTGCCACGGCGCATTCTCCCCGCCTTTCGATCATGTTTCCCTGCATTGATCCGCGCCCATGATCGGCCTGTAGAAGCGCCCCGGCGGCTGCCGGTCATCAGCGTCCCGTGAGGGACGGCCCAGGTACTAGCTGGGACGGGTGAAGCGCGGTGCATTGACACACATTGAGAGAGTTGAGGGTGCTGACCCGTTTCCGGCATCGCCCAGAGAGATTGCCTGCCAGGATCGCGCTCTCCCTGGCCTCAGGCTGGCCCGATGCAATGCGGCCCAGTCTCCCCGCCGTGGTCGCCCTGGTTCACATCCCAAGCAACGCCGCGGCTCTTTGTTGATGACACCAAGGTAGCTACCACGTTGTAGCTCATGTTGTAAGAGGTTTGTAAGAAGCTACAACGTGGCGCAGAAACGGCTTGTCCAGTAGGATTGAGGGGTGGCTACGGATCTCGGATCGCCGGCACGAAGCCCTGAGGGGGCGTCCTCGACGACGGCTCTGGAGCTTCGTGTCATGGAGAACAGCGGGATCGAGGCACACTCCCTCGTCGACCAGGGCGACGACGGGGTACGGGACGTCGACCGTCGGAACGGGAACGCCGCCCGCGCTCGCCGGCAGGCCGCGGCATCAGCCGGGACAGTCGAGGGGGCAGACGGCTCGGTGCATCGGCTCACCTCGACGACCCTCGTCATCCCAGAGGACAAACGATGCGAGGCTCTGACCGTGAAGGGCAACCGGTGTCGAGCCGGCCGCATGCGGGGTCTCACGGTCTGCGTCTTCCACTCTCACCGCGCACTGACTGACGAGGGGCTGGCCGAGATCGTCGACGAGCGGGCAAAGCCTCGTCTAACCCCCCGTAAAGCCTTGCAAGCAGTGGTGGCGATGCGGTCAGAAGAGCTTGCCGAGGCGGCTGTCGCGAACGCTCTCGACTCGCAGGGTCTCGCCGGCACTCGGGCGGTGCTGGCGCTGGTCGACGCGGTCGACCCGCTGGTGTCCGAGGGGCGCAGCCTGACGCTGACCCGTGAGGGGATGGCGTCAGCCACCTACGAGCAGATGGCGCAGGTGTTCGGCCAGGACGAGGCACCCTCCCCACGGCTTGGCTAGGCGGCTCGCGCCTCGCGGCAAATGCCACAAGGCTAGATGGCCTCACTGCTCTGCGCGCCCGTCACGCAGGCGCGAAAGAAGCTAAGGACAGCCGGGCGGGGAGGGGGCCAGCCCCCGCTCGCGCCTGCGCGTTCGGCTCCTCCCCCGGAGGCGTAACTGCCGAGACCCAACCGCCGCCGGGACTCCTGGCGGGACTCCTTACCTTCATATAGTCTTGAATGTATGCAGGATTGCATCATCTGGAGTGGCCCCCTCCACAACGGGTACGGGGTGATGCGGCAACGTGGGACTCCCAGGAAGCTCAGGATGCACCGCCGTGCTTGGGAGCTTCTGGTGGGGCCGCTCGACGGGGAGGTGCTGCACCACCTCTGCGAGCAGAAGGACTGCGTCAACCCGTTCCACATGCAGCCGGCGACGGTGGCGCAGCACAACACGATCCACGCCGGCGACCGCGTCCAGGAGGTCTGCTCGCGCTGCGGGTCGGATGACTGGGCGTCGAACGGGCCGAAGCGGAGGTGCCGGCCGTGCTGGAACGCCAAGCGCCGGCAGCGGAGGGCGCGTGTCTGAGCAGAAGACGATGACGGTGCGACTCCCGCCCGAGATGCACACGCGCCTGAAGGTGGTGCTGGCCCGCGAGGGGAAGAGCCTTCAGTGGCTGATGACGGACTACATCAAGCGCTACGTCGAGGCGAAGGAGTCGAAGTGAGCAGCACCGACTTCGGGATCGTGGCGCAGAAGGCCGCGGAGGCTCACCTTCAGGCGTGTATGGATGCCTTGGACGCGGAGCAGGACGGCGACGAGATCCAGTCGCCGGCGTCAGCGCCGTTCTGCGGCTGCGACACATGCTGCGTCCGCGAGGTGCTGTTCGCGGCGTGGCCGTTCTTGTTGAAGGAGGCGGGGCAGGAGCTTGGCTCGTTCGCCAAGTCCGCCCTCCTTGGCCTCCAGACGGCGGTCATGTCTGTCGAGTTGCTAGCCGATGGCGTTGGTGCCGAACAGGAAGATCAGCCAGATCCCGACGGCGATCAGCGCGGCCATGATGTCGAGCCATGAGAGGTTCACGATGTCGTACCTCCGTGTCGTAGGTGAAGATGAGGGTATGCCCCGGCACGGACGATCCCTCACGCCAAGACAGTCAACGTGGTGCTTCCTCGGGATCCACCGTTGGGCTACGTTCAGCCGCTATCAGCGTCGGAACGGTGTTCTCTACGAGGTCACCTACAACCGTTGTGAGCGCGCCGGCTGCCGGCGTTACCCCGTCTGGGTCAGGGTGGATGTCTCGCCTGTCAGATAGTCCGCATCCTCGGGACGCCGCCGACGGGCTTGCCGAACTGCGACCGGAGGATGAAGCGCTTCCACTCGGGGGACTGCGTCAGCTTCGCCACCAACTGCGGGTAGCCGAGGTAGGCGTCCTTGCCCTGGAAGTCTTGCCCGAGGCCGAACTCCGAGTCCTTGGCGGGGATGTGCAAGGCTCGCTCCACCTTCGCCTGGGTGTTGAGCGAGAACAGATCCGCGCCGGGTTCGATCCGGTTGCGAGGGAAGACTCTTGGCTGGGCGACGTGGGCGTACTCATGCAGGAGCGTGGAGAGCGCGGCCCGGTTGCGTCCGCTCGCGAACGGCAGCGTCCTCAGTCCCTTCGCTGTCTCCGGGTTGAGGAACACCTTCCGGTTCTGGAGCGGCTGCCAGCCGGCGGCTCCTGGGATCAGGCTTTTCCCTTTCGCCATGTAGACGGGGGGCGGCTTGCCGGGAAGACCTGTCGCTCTCCAGGCGCTCGCCAGGACGGGGAGGCTCATCCGTACCGGCTCGTTCTTGATCAGGTACTGCCGTGCCGTCATCGGTGCCGGCGGGCCGAGTCTCTGTGGGACGGGAGCCATCGTCGAAGCGTACAACCCCTTTCGGATCATCGACCTGAGGAGAACTGATGCCGCCGCGCCCGAGGAAGAAGACCGTTGTCAACGACGACATCCCTGTCGAGGACGAGGTTCCCATCGAGGATCCTGCGCTCGCACCTCTCACTGCCGCCGAGGCCGAGATCCTGCATGAGGCGGTGTCGGTGGGGGTGGAGACCGATGAGCCTCCCGTCGATCCTGAGGATTGGCCCGAGCCGGCGGCGGCGGTCGAGTTGATCCCGGAGGTGACTGCTGTCGAGCTTCGCTCACTGCGCCCTGACCAGCGTCCTCTGGCGGGGGCGCACTACGTCATCTTCGGTGGCAAGCCGGTGCCGGTGACGAGGGAGTTCGCGCAGACCGAGGACGAGTTCGTCAGGTCTCAGTTGAACGTCAGCGACGAGCTTCGTGACCATGACGGCAATCGTGTTGCCCGCGCTGACAGGACGTTGCGGATGCGCTATCGGGGCTACGTCTGCGGCGAGATGACGAGCCTGTGAGCGTTGACCGCGTCTTCGGCTGCTGCTCCATCCACGGCCACTACGAGCTTCCGCTCGGATCCATCGACCACGGTGAGGTCGAACGACGTTGCCCCGGATGTGTCGCTGACGATGAGATCGGGGATGATGATGATGGTGGACATCGATGACGAGGAGGTGACTTGAAGATGACCGCAGCAGAAGAGAAGGCGAAGGCCGACAAGGCCAAGGCCGATGCCGAGGGCCAGAAGGCCGTCGAGAAGCAGGCCAAGGCTGGCGAGGACGACGCCGAGAAGGGCAAGGAGAGGGCGCGGGGCGACAAGACCGCGGAGGAGCAGGGCGAGACCGCTCCCGACAAGCCCGAGGACTACGAGCCGACTCCGGAGGAGCAGGAGGCGGTGGCGCAGCGCAAGGATCACGACGAGGCGTATGTCGAGCGTGTCCAGGCGGTGCGGAAGGACAACGACGAGATCGCCCGCGAGCGCGGCGAACTCGACGTCCGTCAGGGGCTGGTGCCTCCGGGTGCAGACCCGGAGGAGCAGGAGGCCATCGCGAAGGAGCGCGGTGCCTGGGAGAAGAAGCAGGAGGCAGAGCGCGAGAAGGAGCGCAAAGCCGCCGAGAAGGCGTAGGGAGGCACGGAGGGGAGCTTTGGCCTCCCCCCCGCACCCTCAACCATGACGAGAGGATCTGATGGAGGACTTGTTCACGAACCGCGCCCCAACCGAAGAGCAGGCCGAGATGCTGGACGAGATCACGCGGCAGATGCTGAACGTCAGCGACTGCCTCCATCTCCTGCCTCCCTCGCGCTTCAGGAGCCTCGCGCTGACGAAGCTGGAAGAGACATCGATGTGGGCGAAGAAGGCAACCGTGTTCACGTTCGGTGTCGAGACAGAGGATGCCGGGGCGGCTGCTCAGGGTGCTACCGCTCCAACCACGGAGTCTGGCGGCTGATCCGCTGACCGAGAAGGAACTGACCGCGGACGTGATCGCGATGGCGCGTCTGTTCGGCTGGCGGATCGCGCACTTCCGCTCGGTCGAGACCAAGCGGCAGGGCTGGCAGACGCCCGTCCAGGGGGACGGCAAGGGCTTCCCCGATCTGTGTCTCGTCAGGGAGCGGGTCGTCTTCATCGAACTGAAGGTCGGCAAGAACAAGCTCGCCCCGGAGCAGGAGACATGGCGTGACTGGATCATCGCCGCCGGGGGTGAGTGGCACCTGATCACCGACAAGGGCTGGCTCGACGGGCAGGCCGAGGAGATCCTCGGTCACCCACACACATCCGTGGCATCAGTCAGACTGGGGGGCGATGCGCTATGAGCAATGCAACCGCAGAACACCTGAGCCAGACGCTCGACGCCGATCTCCTTCTGGAGGCGTGGGTCAGAGCCGTCTTGAAGGAGGCCGACGATGGGCGTGACCCAGAAGACCGTGCTGAAGATCGAGTGCGACAACCCGAACTGTCCGGGGACGGATCTCCCTGACGCGAAGAGCTACGACGGCTGGTATCGCGTCACCGCGGCGACGCAGCACACGCCGCCTGCGCCGACAACGAAGGACGGGCCTGTCCCGTTCGCGATGCCGATCTCGCTGGGCGAGAAGGTCTACTGCTCGGCGTCCTGCGCCGGCACGGTGTCCGATGCCATCGTCGCCGCCGAGGAGGCGCTGAAGGTTCCTGACGCCTCGCTGCCGACACCCGAAGCCTGATGGCGACCATCGCCAAGAGTGAGTTCCCGTACACGGGGCCGTACTCCAAGGACGGGGACGGGAAGCACAAGGGCAACACGGCGCTCGCGATGAAGCGCGCCATGTCGCGCCTCGGTTTCCTGAAGTGGGAGCCGGACGTCTGGGACAACGCCTGGAACCAGAAGCTGGAGGACGCATGCGACAAGTGGGATCCGGGCGGGAAGAACGGCTACGGCACCGGGCGCTACGACAAGATCCGGGCTGCCACGATCCCGAAGTCAGTCGACGCCGCCAAGGCCGGCCAGCAGGCGCTCGACCAGACCTGCATCAATCAGGTGCAGACCGAGTACGCCTCCATGCAGGGCCAGAAGGTTCCCGATCTCGGGCCGATGGAGAAGGGTGGCGCGAGCCTGCTCGACTTCGCTCTCTCCCACACAACGAGCGGCATCTCGCTGTACCCCGCTACCGATACGGTCTGGACGCCTGGATGCACGATCATCGCCCCCGAGAAGATCGAGATCACCAAAGCCTCCTCGTCGAGTCCCGGCGATGCCTGTTACGCCGAAGGAGTGAACAGTGGCATCAGGTACTGGTTCGGTCACATGGTCTCCGCGCCGGCCGTCGGCAAGATCATTGGTAAGGGTGCGACCGTCGGCAAGGTGGGCCAGTTCTCGGGCTACACGCCGCACCTCCATCTGGGTGTGAACGTCGAGCAACTCTGGGGTGCCGGCAAGCAGTTGAAGCACGGGACGAACTACTCGGTCTCGGGGATCCCGACGATCCGGAAGCAGTTCCAAGACCACTAGCCGGGGCGACAGCGATGCTGTTGGCATGCGACAACGCGGCACCGAGTGGGTGGCGATCATCATCGCCCTAGGGTTCGTGATCGGCTTCAACCTGTTCTGCTTCGCCGTTCTCTGGACGGCGATCCAGAACGACGCGCCCCTGTCGGAGAACGCCACCCAGGTGCTGACGGGCTGGGGCGGCGGCATGGTCGGGCTGCTCGGCGGCTTCGTCGGCGGCGGCTTCGTCGGCTACCGGACGGCTAGGGATGCCGTCCGATCTGACGATGATCATCCAGGGGACACCTAGGAGGACGCAATGCCCGCAAGCGACATCTCAAAGCTCCCCGCTCACCTCCGCACCGACGCGCTGAATCGCTTCAGCGCCAACGCGAACGCGCCGGGTGGAGCGAAG
>Ga0247783_1000179_pt1 | contig 18602 bp, 11 predicted proteins | sample UWRJL064202C5_FD_179911 | JGI IMG/M metagenome (GOLD analysis project Ga0247783, IMG submission 179911) | Plant litter microbial communities from Arlington Agricultural Research Station in Wisconsin, United States - UWRJ-L064-202C-5 | ecosystem: Environmental > Terrestrial > Plant litter >...
AACTCAACCAGGCACGCAGCATCGGCAAGTCGGGCCGCGGCGCGCGCACTGCCGCGAGCACGCCCTCCAGCCTCGCCTCCGCCGCATCCATGCCTCGGCTCAGCTCTTCGAACGCTCGAGCACAGGCGTCGAACTTCTCGACCGCGGCCTCGATGTTGCCTTCGCGCAGCTGGAGCTCCGCGGACAGCCCGAGCAGCTGGGCGCACATCACCGAGCTGAGCGCGGAGCGCTGCTCCTCGAGGGTATCGATGGCGCCGCGCGCACGCGCCAAGCGGCCCAAAAACAGATCCGTATTCGCCAGGTTCAACAACGCTTGCTGCGCGCTCGAGCGCCGCCCGGAGCGGCGGCCCATGTCGACCGCAGCCTCGTAGTGCTCGATGGCGCCCGCGATGTCGCCGCGAATCTTGAGCACGCCGGCCAAATTCAGCTGAATCGTGGTGAGCGCGCCGGCGTCGCTCGCGCGCTCCGCGGCGCTGACCGCGCGGCGATACAAATCGCCGGCCTCCTCGTTGCGATCACGGCGTTGTGCCACGAAGCCGAGCGCAGTCAGCGCGATCGCTTCTTGGCGCGCGGCTCCGCTCTCGATCGCCTGCAAGAGCGCGAGATCGAGCACCTCGCGCGCCTCATCCTGCTTGCCCAGCATCGAGAACGCGAGACCGCGGTAGGAAAGTGCTTCGATGGACAGCGGAGGAGCTTCGGTCAGCAGCGGGTCGAGCAGCGAGAGCGCGCGCTCGTTGCCGCCCAAGCTGATTTCGGTGCGGGCGAGGTAGAGCGCAATCGAGCAGCGCTCCTCGTGGCTGGCATCCTCGCGATCGCTCAGATCTTGCAGCAGCTTGGCCGCACCTACGGCATCCCCCAAGCCGAAGCGCAGCCGAGCGCGAGCGATCGCGGTTTCTACGCGCTCATCCTCGGTCAAGGCTTCGAGCGCGATTTTTACGTCGTTGTAGCGGCCGCGCTCCAAGAAATATCGAGCGCGTGACAGCGGATCCTGAGGTGGCACCGAGCGCACGTCGGCCGAGCCCAAAACGCGCTCTAGGTCGTCCGCGGAAGCCACCGCATCGCTGGCGATGATACGCACCAGCCGCCGCAGCTCGCCTGGACGCCCCGCGGAGACTTCGAACACGCGCTTGAGCAAGCTCTGTGTCAAAGACGGCACAGCACCGCGGAGCAGGTCGATCGCCGCCTGTTCGTCCAACGGCGGCACCGCGAAATCGCGCACGGGGCTCGGCCATGAGCCGCCCCCGACGGTCACGAAGCGCGCTCCCTGGCTGCGCGCGTCGAGCAGTGTCGCTAGGCTCGAATCATCGAGCGCGTCGGCGTCATCGACCAAGACGAACACGCCATGCAGCGAAGCGTGTCCGGCCAACTCCGCGTTCAAGCTCGACGCCGAGGACACGTCTTCGACCCACGCCAGGCTGCTGCCGAGCACGCCCAAGGACCATGCCAGGCGCCGCAGCAGCGCCGTGCGCCCCGAGCCCGGCGCGCCCACGATCCGCAACTGCTCGCCCGGTGCGAGCGCGCGCACGCAGTCGAACAGCTGGGCAGACGTCGTTTCGATGCCCACGACCGGCCAGAGCGCGACCTGCTCGGCGTCCGCTTCGCGGTTGACGGGTAAGCCCGCGGCTCGCCTGAGCGCGCTGGCGAACTCATCGACCGATGGAAAACGGTCCGCCGGCTGCCGCAAGGTGGCCCGCTCGGCGACGGCAGTCAGCTCGCGCAGCAGGCTGCTGTTCAAGCTCGAGCGACGACTCTCACTCACGATTTCGCCGAGCGTCACCCCTAAGGCATAGACTTCGGCGCGCACCGTGAGCGGCGCACCGCGCAGCAACTCGGGAGCGGCGTAGCGCGGCGTCAGGCCCTCGGCCTGGCTGCCGCCGTCACGAAACGGCGCGGCCAAGCCCAGGTCCACGAACGTGGTGCGCCCGTCCGAATCGACCACGATGTTGGCCGGCTTCACGTCACCGTGGAACAGCCCCGCGCGGTGGAGCACCGTCAGCTGATCCGCCGCGCGCGCCAGCGCGCTCAACGCTCGCTGAGTTTGGCCTTCGTCCATCACCTCTTCCAGGCTTTGGCCGTCGACCAACTCACGCACCAAAAACGCGCGCCCGGTGCGCGGCAAGCGCCCAAAGCGAACCACCCGCGGCACGCCCAGCCCCTCGAGGCCGGAGAGCGCGACGGCCTCGCGCACGAGCGCGGACATCTCCCGCTCGCTGGCTTCCTCAGCTAGGAATTTCAGGGCGTATTTGCGCCCCGAATGACGGTCGCGAACCGCCCAAACCTCGCCGCCGCCACCCTTGCCGAGTTGGGCGAGCGGCTCGTACCGGTTCGGTAACTCGAGCTCGGCCACCAATCCCCCCACCGCTCAGAGCCCGTAGTCGGCGCCGAGACCGAAGAAGAAGCCGCTCGTGCTGAAACCTGCATCGAAGCGCGCGATGAAGTTACGGTGCGGCTTGTAACGGACGCCGGTTTGCAGCGCGAGCCACGGAAAGATGATCGGCTTGGAGCCGCCGTTCGCCCAGTTCGGCTCGGTGTAACCGTTGTAGTGCTCGTTGTCGAAGCCGCAGTACTGTGCGTCCGGTTTGCCCTTGTCGTCGCAAGGCAAAAAGCCCTCGCCGGTGTCCGGGTTCGCGCCTGCGCCTGGATACGCTTGGGTGCGGTAGAGAGGGCCCCAGACGAAGCCGACGCCCGCGCCAAAGCCGTAGTTCACGGCGAACTCGGGCACGAAATCGTGACTCCAATTGAAGTCAGCGGTCAGGTACAAAACCTTGATGTGACTCTCGACGATTTCCCACGCGTCTGCGCCGTCCGACTTGGCCTTGAAGGCCGTGGCATCCATCGCGTACGAGGTGTACATGGCCGAAAACTCGTATTCGAAGCCATTTTTGCGGATGATGAACTCCGGACCGATGCCGTTGGCGACGATCGTGCGCCCACCGGAACCGAACAGATTCATCATGAACTTGGGCACGATGATCGCGCGGTAGCGAAGACCCACGCCGTAGTAAGTCTGTCCGGCTTTCTCGACCGGAGAGCTGCTGTCTTCGGCCTCGGCGACCGCGGCCGCCTCTTTGTCGGCTTTCTCTTTGTCAGCCGTCGGGTCCTTGTCGGTCTTCTCTTTGGCAGCCTCCTCTTCGGCGGCTTTCTGCTTGGCCGCCTCTTCGTCGGCGGCTTTTTGCTTGGCGGCCTCTTCGTCAGCGGCTTTCTGCTTGGCGGCCTCCTCTTCGGCCGCCTTCTCCTTGGCCGTGTCCGCCTTGGACTTGGGCGCAGCGTCGGCGGTAGAGGTGAGCAGCAATGCTGAGCTTGCGAACACCGAAATAAGCACTGAGGTAAAGCGGGGGCTCATCAGATCTCTCCTTGGCGCACGAGTCGATTATCGGGGGGGTGAGCGGTGCGGGAAAACTCAAGCCGACGGCCGCCACCCAAAGCGCGCCGATAGTGCCATGGCACAGTGCCAACTGGCAAAGCCCCCCGCACGAGCAGATCGGATCGGCGGTTGGTGGCACACCCGTGTCAAACCAGCGCGGCGCTCGAGCCCTACCTACAGGGTGGGCTAACGTGGGCGCCTCGCAATTTCGGCCGGCCAAGCGGGGCTTCTAGTGCAGCGCTAGCTTTGCGCTGACGGCGCTCGTATCCTTGGGAGATGCTTAAAAACGCCGTGCTCGGAGCGAGTCTGACGGCGTGTTTCGTGCTCCTGACCGCGTGCGGGTCCGCCCACTACGTGCAGCGCGGCGCTGATTTGTACGGCGAAGGCCGCTACGTCGAAGCGGACGAGGTGTTTGCGCGCAGCGAACCGCGTGTCGCGCACGCATCGCTCGAGCAGCGCGCGGCCTACGCGGCGTATCGCGGGGCAACTTTCGTCGCCCTCGGCGACCTCCCGCATGCTCAGCACTGGTTGAGCATGGCCACCGAAATCGAACGCACTCGTCCTGGCACGCTGGCCGCCGAAGAACGAGCATTTCTCGAGGGCGCGTGGCGCGCTTATCAGAACCGCTTGCCGCCCGCGCCCGCTGCGCCACCCCCGGCAAGCACGGCCATCGCCTCGTCGAGCCAAGTCCCCTCGCCCAGTGCTGCGACTGTACCGCCGAGCGTGCCGGCCCCACAACGCGCGCTTGCCCCAGTTCCACAGTCCGTGCCTCAGTAATTTTTTTGGTTGCTGTTCGATGGTCACGCGCCACGTCGCGTGCCGACATGCGACATGCGACATGCGCCACGCGCCACGTCGCGTGCCGACATGCGACATGCGACATGCGACATGCGACGGAGAGAGCGTTCGGGCGTTGCACCCTGCAACACCACAAAAAAACGCGCGAGCGAGCGCACGAGCGAGCGCACGACTAGACGCCGAGAGGGGTAGAAAACACACGCGCGTATGTTTTGAGATCCGGAGTTGGCAGGTTATGGTGGTGGGCTCCACGGGTCACTGGCAGCCTACCAATGACGAACTCCCTCGCGCGCGAGCTCGCTGATCTATTGCCGCAAGTGCTTGCAGCGCTAGCGGTGGATGACCCCAACCGCGGGCTGGAAGCGGCGCTCGGACTGCTCGCCGATCACGGCCTGGTTCGGCGCGTGGCAGAAGAGCCTGCGTTCTTCGAGGTCGAGTACCGCGGACGCAGGCTGTCACTGAGCTCGACCCGGCCTGAGCTCGAGCGCGGCTCGCTCGACCCAGCGCTGTGCCTCGCGCTCCAGCTTGGCCTAAAGCGCGCCGTCGAACGCGAACAGCACGACGTGCTCGCTGAACGCTACGAGATGCTGTCCGCGGCCTCCTTCGAAGGCATCGTGATCCACGCGGATGGCGGCGTCGTGATCGAGGCCAATCAGCGCATGGCGGAGATCATGGCCTATGACCACGCCGAGTTGCTGGGTCGTGAGACCATCCTTCGCTGCATCGCTGCAGAGGACGTGCCGATCGTGCTCGATCGGCTACGCGGGGGCGTCGAAGGCGCGTACCTGATCACCGGCGTGCGCAAGGACGGCTCGCGTTTTCCAGCGGAAATCTTGTCCAAGCAGGGCAAGCTCGGTGATCGCCCGGTGCGCGTGGTTGCGGTGCGAGATGTAACCGAGCGCGAGCGCGCTAGCACCTTGCTGCGTGAGAGTGAGGCGCGGCTCCGTGAGCTGGCGGCCGTCGCCTTCGACTACTTTGCCGTCAGCCGTGACGGCTTGATCGTCGATATTGGCGGACGTGTGGAGGAGACCATGGGCTATCGGCCGGAAGAGCTGATCGGCCAGAGCCTGTTCGAGCATATCGCGCCGGCGGAGCGAGCACGGACCGAGCAAACCGTGCTCGGCGGACTGATCTTCTCTTACGAAACCGCGTTCGTGAGCGCACACGGCGAGATCGTCCCGGTCCAGATTCAAGCAGTACCCTCCACCTTTGCCGGGCAGCCCGTGCGAGTCGCGGGCATTCGCGATCTGCGCCCAACGCGCCGCCTGGAGGCAGAGCGCCGTCGCCTCGAGCAACAGATCGAGCGCAGTCAACGACTCGACAGCCTCGGGGTGCTCACCGGTGGGATCGCGCACGACTTCAACAATCTGCTAGTTGGCATCTTGGGCAACGCCGATCTCTTGCTCATGACCTTGACCGTGGAGGACGAACGCGAGTCAGCGCTCGCCATCCGGGCAGCGGGTGAGCGCGCCGCGGATCTCACCCGACAGATGCTGGCATACGCGGGCCAACGCGAGCCCGGGCGCAAGGACCCGGTGGACATCGGTGAGCTGCTGCGCGAACTGAAGCAACTGCTGAACGCGACCTTGTCCAAGAAGATGGAGCTCGAGCTTTCGATCGATTCAGGCTGCTCGGTGCTCGGCGATCGAGCAACGCTCGCTCAGGTGGTGATGAACTTGCTCACCAACGCCTCGGACGCACTCGACGGTCACTCGGGAAAGGTGCAAGTCAGCGTCACCCGCGTCGAGCGGCCCGACACCCGCTGGGACGACGCGCTCGGCGCGACGATCGCCCCCGGTGCGTGGGTGTTGCTCGAAGTCAGGGACAGCGGAGTGGGCATGGACGAAGCCACGCGGGACCGAGTGTTCGAGCCTTTCTTCACCACCAAAGACTCGGGGCATGGCCTGGGGCTGGCGGCGTGCCTCGGCATCGTTGCCTCGCACAAAGGGGCGATTTTGGTCGAAAGCGAGGTCGGACGAGGCAGCTGTTTTTCGGTGCTGCTGCCCGCCAGCGATCCCTGGCCAAACGCGGTCGATCACGCCGCGGCCCTCGCGCCCTGCGAGGTGCTGGTGGTCGACGACGAACAGTTGGTGCGGGCGCACCTGCGTCGCGCGCTCGAGCTCCGCGGCTATCGTGTAGACGAAGCCGACTGCGGGGCAGCGGGCCTGGCTCGCTTCAAGGCCAGCCCACCAGACGTAATCGTGCTCGATTTCATGATGGGCGACATGACCGGCGTGGACGTGATCCGCCGCATTCGCGAGACCGGCTCGCGCGTCCCGATTGTGCTTTCATCGGGTTACCTGGATGCCTCGGTGGAGCGCGATATGGATCCGAGCTCGTTCCAAGCTTTCTTGCGCAAACCGTATCGGACCGAGGAGCTGATCCTCGCGATCGAACAAGCGCGCGCTGCGAGGCCTTCGGCGGCAGCCAGCGAGCGTCCTTCCAGCGCGATCCTCGCGCGTTGACGGCTGTGTTCACGCTCACTCGAGCTTCACGGATAGCTCACCGCTGAACATCAAGTTCGGATCGCCACGGTCAGCAAGGGTCGAGTAGAGCACCGCGATGGTGCGCGGGACGACGCCGGAGAACAGCTCCATGCCGTCACGCTTCACGCTCACGGCTCGGTCTTGGTCGAGCATTGCGTCCGAGACGCGCAGGGTGATCCGCTTGACCTTGGCTACCGCCGATAGCTCGATCGTTTGTCCGGCATAGCTCGCGCTGATTTCCGCGCCGGCTGTGACATCGGCCGGCACGACCGCGAGCCAATAGAAGCGCTGGCGCAGCGTGCCGGATTGTCGCCAGACAACCTTCTTCGGGATCGGATCGCGAGCATACGCCTGCATGAAGGGGATGCTGACGGCATCCTCCATGTCCATCCAATGGGGTTTTCCGGCATGGACTTGCCACTGATGCAGGTAACCGCCGGCGTCGGCTGCGGCCAGGCTATCGAGCTTTGCGCCCCATTCTGCGGCCTTGAGGTTGCGATCATACGCGGTATCGTCACCGCCGACGTGAATCGCGAACGCGGTATTGCGCAGGCTCAGCGGCGAAGCGTCGTTCGGGTGCCCGGCACTCATGCCGACGCCCGCCCAGGCGTCGGCCATGCGCGGCCCCATTTGGTAAGCGCCATCGCCGCCCGCCGAGTAGCCGTTTAGATAGACGTGATTCGAGTCTACGCCTTCGAAGGCGACCAGATCGGCGATGATGCGCTCGAACAGGGCATCGATCTCGTCGCGGAACCACAGGTTCCATTCGTTCGAGGGTGCGCGAGGCGCGACCCAGATGGCATCCTTCGGGTTGTAGCTGTCCACCAAAGCGATTTGATTTTCCCACTGGCTATCGTTGGTGGCCGCGTCGGCGTTGCCGCCGCCGTGCATGGAGATGAACAAATTCCAGCCTGCGGCGGGCTTTTTTCCGCGCTGGGCGCGGTAGTACTTCATCTTGACGCCACCGGCCGTGACCGTTTTTGCGCTGCTCTCGGTCGCGCCGACTTCCGCGGCGCGCGTGGCTTTGAGCTGGGCCGCGTAGTCTGCCAGAATGAGTGACTGGGCCAGTGCCGAGTCCGACTTGGTCAGCGCCACCAGGGCGAACGCTTGCTGCGCCAGCGCTGGGCGGCTCGCAGCGTCGAGCGCGAGCCAAGCCTTCAGTTGTTCGACGGCCGTCTTCGAGGGCGCGTCGCTCGGCGCCGTTGCGGCTCCGCCTGCACCCCCTGAGCCACTGCTCGATGCAGCCGAGCTGCCCGCGCCACTGCTCGACGCGACCGAGCTCGCGCCACCGTTCGATGCACCCGCCCCGTCGCCAGATGCGCCTGCATTTCCTCCACCAGCAGCCACCGCTGACGCGCCGGCCCCGCCACTGCGACCGGCCGAAGACGGCAGGACGCCAACTGGCGGGTTCTGATCGCGCGCGTCGACGGTGCCGTTGCAGCTTGCGCACAGCAGCATGGCAACGACGCTCGACCACGAAGCAAGCGCGCGTAACATGGCGCAAGCTTAGTACGTGCTAGCTCGACGGGGAACGAGCGTCGAAGGGCAGCGAGCGAGATGGCACTGAAGCGAGCAGCCCACGGCTGCCCTGCCTCGAGTTTTCTTGCTAGCGTAGAAGCGGTGATACGGAGATCGGCGTATGGCTCGGGGCTCTTCGCGCTGTATTTGTTGAGCGGAGCAGACGTCGCCGGTGCGGTGCCCGGTCCAGGCGTGGAACCGAGACCGGCACCTGGCTCCGCAGAGAAGCTAGTCGCGAAACCCGAGCCGGGAGGGAAGGACGACTGGACTCGGCACGTGAGCCTCAGCGGCGGAATGGCCATCTACTACTACCAGCCCACCAACGGCTGGAAGAATCAGTTCCTGATCTACACGAACCTGCGCTTCGACGCTCGCTGGCAGCCATTTGGCCTTCACCTGGAACCACGGCTGAGCAACGAAAAGATGAGGCCCTACTACGACGGCCTAGCGTGGCTTCAAGAAGCCTATCTGTTCGTGGACGCCGCGCCGATCGTGATCAAGGTGGGTAAGATCTACAAACAGCTCGGCTTGTTCTGGGACGGCACGTTTTACGGCAACATTCAGGTGTACGAAGGGCTCAAGCTCGACCCGAACGCAGGCCTTTCGCTGGAAGGCAAGCTGGGTGAAAAAGCTGGCCTGGCATTTTGGGCGCAATTTTTCGTCGTCGACGGGCACACGAACGCGTCGCTGATGGGGCGCGATACGATATCGATTCCGGGTGCGCGTCGTCGCAACATCGTCGTCGGACGAGCGCAGCCGTTCGTGCAGCTGTCCAAGTCCGCTCGGCTCGAGCTCGGGTTTTCGGGCGAGCACTTCGACGCCGATCTACCTCTTGCCACGAACTCCGTCTGGCGCGGTGCCCTAGATGCCAAGCTCACCTGGGGCGGCCTCGGCTTTTGGGGCGAGGTATTGCACCAATCGGGCACGAGCGTCGTTGCCTACCCTTATCCGGTCGATACCTCGACCGACCCAGCCAAGCCGGGGCGTGCCTCCGCGCACAATACGTACCTGCTCGCGGGTGCCGAATACACCGTCAGCCGCGTCACGTTTCGTTACAACCTGAGCATCGCTCGCTACTCGGACTTGTACGTGCAGGAGGTGCTGCACGTACCCGGCATCGGCTTCAAGTTCAACGACAACACCTCATTTTTAGCGGAATACGCCAGCTGGCTGCAGCACGCGCGCGAGGGCACGACGGACGTCGATCAGAGCCTCAATCTCACCTGGATGGGACACTTCTAGCGTCGATTATTGCGCTGCGGGAAGACGATCCGCGCCCTGAGCGTACTAGCATCACTCGAACCGGGAGGAGTCGCGTGCATCACGTCGAAACGCTGTATTCGGAGGGATCGGCAGCCCTAGGTGTGGAGCGCGCAGAGCGCAAGCCCAAGCCCAAGCGGCCGCTCACACCGCTGATCCTACTTGGGCTCTCCGCCGCTTTATTCATACTGACGGCCTGGGTCGAGCTGCGGCTTGTCGACTCGCCCGTTGCAGCGAGATGGATCGGCCTGCCTGGGTTTGGCCTATCGACGTTGCTCGCGCTTTCCGGGTGCGTCGCGGCAGTCGCGAATCTGTGGCGCGGAAAGACCGTAGTGCCTGGCGCCCTCGGCGCACTGTTGAACTCGATGCTCGGCTTACTCGGGCTGGCTATGACCGCGATCGGCGCGTTCACCACGCTGATGGCAACCGTTGGTTTCGCGCGCGGCCGTCAGCTTCGACGCTTCGGACGCGTGCTGCTGCCGCGAATCACTGCCGGCGCGGGCTGGGTGGACACCACGCTCGAGCTCGAAGGCGCCGCGCACATACCGACCGGCGTCGGCCAGCAATGGCGAGAGAACGGACGCACCGAGCATGCCTCGGTCGCCAGCTTCGCGCGACTCTCCTTGGATCTGATGGCGCTCGGCGCGCCGCCCGAGCTATTGACGAGCGCGAACCAAGATGCGCTCGACGAAATCCGTCACACCGAGGCCTGCTTTGCACTGGCCCACGCGCTCGATGGAAAGGTCGAAAGCCCCGGCCCTTTTCCCGAAGCAAAGCGCGCTCACACGCTGTCTTTCGTGCGCAGCGTGGCGCTCGCGCAACTCGCCGCGCTCTCGCTGGTCGACGGTGCGCTCCACGAAGGTGTCTCCGCGCGCGTGATCGCCAAGCTCGCGCGCCGCGCCCAGCACCCGAGAATCATCGGCACCCTCAAGCAAATCGCGGCAGACGAGGGGCGACACGCCGCGCACGGTTGGGACGTCGTCGAGTGGTGCCTGGAGCAAGGCGGCGTCGCGGTCGCCCACGCCTTGCTGGGCGCGGTGCGCGCGCTCCCGCAGCGGATGAGCTCGAGCTTGCCTGAGCCGGCTCTGAGCGGCGCCTGGGAACCTTGGGGCATTCACGGTGAAGCGCTGGAGCGCGAAGAATACGCGGCCGCGCGCGCCGATCTGGTGCAGCGCGTCGGAAAGCTGATTCAGTCGTCATCTGGGCTACGCGACGCGGCGCGCGCGACGCGCCCGCTAACCCAAAATCAAAGCCTCAGTTAGAGGTGATGATGCCGGCTTTGGAGACGGTGAAGCTGAAGTCGCGCTTGGCACCTGCGACGGTCACTTTGATCGTGTCGTCGTCGACGCGGGAGAAGCTCATCGAGACGCTCTTGTCGAAGGGCGTGCTGAGCGAATAACTGCCGGCTTGGGGTACGGGATCGGACCAGCGCAGCTCGACGCCGTCAATGGCGAGATCCCAAGTGCCGCGTTGCCCGGTCCAGCTGCGGCTGCCATCGATCTGGATGCCCTCGCTGATGCCGCCGGCGAGCGCCTTTTGTGTGCGATCGCCCGAGCCTTTGCCCGTGCGGCCGCTGGCCAGCTGCGTCCAGCTGACGTCGTGCACGACGTGCCGTGTTTGATCGCTGAAATTCCAGGTGACTTGCGCAGTGCCGTCGAGTCGGATCACGCCGTTCGAGAGCCCAGTCCACACGTGGTCGACCACGACTTCGTTGATCGCGTTCTTACCGACCGTGAGCGAGGTCGTGCCGCTGAATCGATGACCGTGGTAAACGCAATTGCCGGGCTTTACTCCGTACTCGATGGTCAGCGTCGCAGCTTCGAGCGTGACGTCGGCGCACGGCAGCTGCGAGTCGACGAAGCTCTTCAGCTCCTCGGCCGCCTTTTCGAGCGCGCCACCGATGGTGAAGTTGGTCGAGATGTCGACGCTGGCCGCCGTCAGGTTTTCGGCCTGCGACGAGGCAGAGGCTTGCTGCAGAGCCTCTTGCGCTTCGGCGGAGGTCAGCTCGCCCTCCTTGGGGCAACCAGCGAGAACGAACGTCAGCGGGAGAGCCACCAGGTACAGCGCGCGGTTCATGACCCGCTTCAGTGCAGTCGGCATGCCAGCTTCATACGGCAGAAAAAGGCGGAATTTAGGCCAGGTAAGACAACGCCCCACGAACGGCTGTTCGCAGGGCGTGAACCAGAGTTCTCGGTCGTCGGGGGTTTCACCCCCGCCCCGTTGAAGTGAATTCAACGGGGCCCCACCCCGGAGTTTTGGGGCCCCAACCCCAAAACGGGGTTTCATCCCCGCCCCTCAGCTCTTGGCGTCGCCGCGGGCGAAGATGCTCGCGACGTAATTGAGCACGTCCGTGGCGCTGACTTCGTTGTAGCCGAAGTAGCGCATGAGGCGACTCTTGATGATGTCGATCTTCTCCTGCGTTTCCTTGTCGACGACGGCAGAGACCAGGGTCTTGAGCTTGATGCTGTCCTTTTGGTCTTCGAACAGCTTGAGCTCGAGCGCGCGGCGCAGGCGATCATTGGTCTGCCAATCGAACTTCTTGCCTTCGACCGCTTTGGCACCGATGAAGTTCATGATCTCGCGCCGGAAGTCGTCCTTGCGGTTTTCCGGGATGTCGATCTTTTCTTCGATCGAGCGCATCAAGCGCTCATCCGGCTCTTCGTCTTGGCCGGTGTAGCGGTTCTTGACCTTCTCCTTGAGCGCGTAGGCCTTGATGTTGTCGATGTAATTGGCGGCAAGCTTGCTGATCGCGTCTTCGTCGGCGCTGATGGCACGCTGCACTTCGTTCTTCACGATCTCTTCGTACTCGCGCTTGACCACGCCGATCAGGTCCCGGTAGCGCTTTCGGCCGTCCTCGTTGGTGATCAACGAGTGATGCGTGAGGCCCTTCTCGAGCTCGTTCAAGACCATGAACGGGTTGATCGTTCCCTCACCCACGTCACTGACCAGGGCGTTGGAGATCTTGTCCTGCACGTAGCGCGGGCTGATGCCTTCCATGCCCTCACGCTTGGACTCCTTGCGCAGCTCCTTCACGGTATCTTGGGTGTAGCCGGGCAGCACCTTGCCATCGTACAGCTTCATCTTCTGTAGCGTGGCCAAGTTGTGCTTCTTCGGCTCTTCCAAGCGCGACAGCACCGCCCACATCGAAGCTACCTCCAAGGTGTGAGGCGCGATGTGACGGCCGCGCACCTTCTCGTGGTTGAAGTCCTTCTCGTAGATGCGGATTTCGTCGGTCAGGCGCGTGATGTACGGCACGTCGATCTTGATCGTGCGATCGCGCAAGGCCTCCATGAACTCGTTGTTCAACAGGCGTTTGTACTCGGCCTCGTTGGTGTGACCGATGATCACTTCATCGATGTCCGTTTGCGCGAACTTCTTGGGCTTGATGCGATGCTCTTGTGAGGCACCGAGCAAGTCGTACAAGAACGCGACGTCGAGCTTGAGCACCTCGACGAATTCGACGATGCCACGATTGGCGATGTTGAACTCACCGTCGAAGTTGAAGGCGCGCGGGTCGGAGTCCGAGCCGTACTCGGCAATCTTCCGGTAGTTGATGTCGCCCGAGAGCTCGGTCGAGTCCTGATTCTTTTCGTCCTTGGGCTGGAAGGTGCCGATGCCGACGCGATCCTTCTCGCTCAGGGTGAGGCGCTTTACGCGGATGTGATTGGCCACGACCTTGCCCCAATCACCCTGGTAGCGCTTGATCAGGCCTTGAAAGATATAGCGGCTGGCTGGGTCGAGATCGCCTTCGATTTTGACGCGGAATTTCTCGTTCGAGAGGCCGAGCTTCTTGATCGCTTGCTCGCGCCACTCTTGCGGGATCAGGCGCAGCGGCTCTTCATGCATGGGCGAATCGAAGACATCGGCCTCACCGCTGGCCAGGCCCGTTTCCGCCAAGTTCACCCAACGGAAGGTGTACAGGGCGCCCTCGTGAGTCGTGGAGTAGCGCTCGACGCCCTTCTTGAGCAGGCGCGCGATCGTGGATTTGCTGGAGCCCACCGGCCCGTGTAGCAGGATCACGCGGCGCTCCGGACCGTAGCCTTCGGAGGCGGCCTTGAGCACGTTCATCAACCGCATGAGCGGGATGTCGAGACCGAACACGGCATCCTTGCCTTCGTCGATCTCGTCGCGGAAGAAGTTGTAGCGGACCAACTTCTTCTTGTTGTCGATGTACTCCTCGGTGCCGTAGGAGATCACCATGTCGTAGATGCGTTGGAAGGCGTTGCGCGTGACCTGCGGCCGCTCGCGGACGAGTGCTAGGTACTCTTCGAAGCTGCCCTCCCAGGCCAGATCGCGATAGCGATCATAATCTTGCATCGCCGCGATCTGCGCGACCATGTCAGATGCGACGGAACCACTGCTTACGCTTTGTTTTTCTTCCATCGATTACCAACTCAAGATTAAACCACACAAACCATCCGTCGTCATGGCCCGGCAATGCGCACAAAGTGCGCGTTCTGTCGTGTTGGCTGTTGGGGGCGCTTTCGTGTTGGCTGTTGGGGCCCCGGCCCCAACAGCGTGTGGCTGTTGACCGTGTGGCTGTTGGGGCCGCTTTCGTGTTGGCTGTTGGGGCCCCAGCCCCAACAGCGCCGCTGGCGCCGGGCGACGGGCTGGCGCCAAGTGCCGGTAAGACCGCACGCTGGCACGATGCTAGGCTCGGAGCCGCCGTGACCACCGCAACCGACTTGAACAGGCCGCCGCTCAGCATTCCGGCGACCACACCTGTAGGCGTGCCGGTCCTGCCGCCCCGATTGGATCCGGAGCTGTTCATCAACCGCGAGCTTTCTTGGCTGGAGTTCAACGCCCGCGTGCTGAACGAAGCCCGCGACGACCGCGTACCCCTCTACGAGCGGCTCAAGTTCCTGGCCATCTTCGCGCAGAACCTGGACGAATTTTTCATGGTGCGGGCGGCCGGGCTGCAAGCGCAAATCTCGGGCGAGATCGAAGAAGTCCCGCCGGACGGCCTAACCCCCGATCAGCAACTGATAGCGATCAGCTCGCGCGTGCACGAATTGACGACCGAGCAGTATCGGATTTGGAATCACGGATTGCGTAAGGAACTGCGCGCGGCGGGCGTGGCCTTGGTCAGCCCAGACGAGCTCTCGGCGAAAGACCAAGCCGTACTGGACCTGCACTTCCAGAAGGAGATCTTCCCGGTCCTCACGCCAATTGCGATCGACCCGGTGCATCCGTTCCCGCACGTGCGCAACAAGAGCATCAACGTCGGCGTGATCTTCGAGAAGCGCGCGCACACCAGCGAACCGGCCTTCGGCTTGGTGCAAGTGCCGACCATGTTACCGCGGATGATTCGCGTGCCGGTCGAGGGCACGCGCCGCGCATTCGTCGCGCTCGAAGATCTGATCTCGCGCCACACGCGCATGATTTTCCCGCAAATGCGCGTGCTTGGCGCGTACGCGTTCCGCGTCACGCGTAATTTCGACATCGAAATCGACGACGAAGACGCCGATGATTTGCTGCTCACGCTACAGAACGAGCTGCGCCGCCGTGAGCGAGGCCACGCGGTGCGACTCGAGGTCAGCGGCGAGGCCCCAGCGGACTCGTTGCAATGGCTGTGTCGCGAGCTCGACATCGACCCGCAGCGCGACGTGTACAAGCTGAGCGGCGCGCTGTTCTTGGCCGACATGACCGAGCTCACGGCCAATGACGACCGGCGTGAGCGGCGGGACGAGCCGTTCACACCGCAATACGTGCCGCCGCTCCGCGACTCGGATGATTTCTTCCAAACGATTCAAGAGCGCGATGTGCTCCTGCATCACCCATACGAGTCGTTCGAAGCGGTGATCGATTTCTTGTGGCAGGCCGCCGAAGATCCCAAAGTGCTGGCGATCAAGCAAACCTTGTACCGCACGGGCGGCGAATCGCCGCTGGTGAAGGCGCTGCAGCGCGCGGCCGAGCTCGGCAAGCAAGTGACCGCGCTGGTCGAGCTGAAGGCGCGCTTCGACGAAGAGAGCAACATTCAGTGGGCTCGCGCGCTGGAGCGCTCCGGCGTGAACGTGATGTATGGGCTGCTCGGGTTCAAGACGCACGCCAAGGTGATGATGGTGGTCCGCAAGGAGCGCACTGGGCTACGTCGCTACGTGCACTTGGCAACCGGCAACTACAACCAGCAAACGGCGCGCTCCTACGAGGATCTTTCGCTGTTTACCGCGCGTGAAGACGTGGGCGAGGACGCGACGGCGTTCTTCAACATGCTCACTGGCTACAGCGCGCCGCTGAAGTGGAACCGCCTGATCATCTCCCCGCTCGGCTTACACGAAGCCGTGCTCGGGCTGATCGCGCGCGAGTCCGAGCATGCGCGTAACGGGCGACCCGCGCAGATCGTAGCCAAGATGAATTCCTTGGTCGACGCAGACGTGATCGCCGCGCTGTACGCGGCGTCCCAGTCCGGCGTGCAGATCGATCTGTTGATCCGCGGCATCTGCTGCTTGCGCCCCCAGCTACCAGGCGTCAGCGAGAAGATCCGCGTGCACGCGGTGATCGACCGCTACTTGGAGCACGCGCGTATCTTTCACTTCAAAAACGGCGGCCAAGACGAAGTGTTCTGCTCGAGCGCCGATTGGATGCCGCGCAATTTTCGGCGCCGCGTCGAGGTCATGTTCCCGATCTTGGACGAGAGCTTGAAAAAGCGCGTGATCGAGGAAGTGCTCGGCACGATGCGCTTGGACAACGTCAAAGGCTGGTTGCTCAAGCCGGATGGAATCTATCAACGCATCGAAGTCGACGACCCGGCGGTGCGCAGTCAACTGCGCTTCGTGGAGCTTGCCCGCGAACGGTCACGCGAGAGCGAGGCTATCTTGGGCCTGCAAGCCAAGGGGCTCCTGGTTGCTACCCCGCGTGCGCTGGACAAACTGCGGCGTCGGGCAGGCAAAAAGCGCAAGCGCAGGGCGCGCCCCGAAGAGTAAAGCCAGCGCGCGCTTCGCTACTTGGTCGTCGGGATCAAGACCAGCGGATTCGAGGGCGAGCCCGTGTGTGCGGCTCCGTCCCCGACCCAGAAAAAGTAGGGCAAAGCGCACTTGCCATCGAGGAAAGCGTCGATCATGACCGCAGTGCCGGGTTGGGTATCGAAGGTCATGCCGTCGAGGTCGTTGCTGGTCTCGGCCACCAATTGGTAGCTCGCCGGGTCGTCGAGATAGGGGCCCACGGAGTCCGAGCCGGCCTCTGAGTCGACGGGCGCGACATTGCTGATCGAACGAGTGTCTTCGGGTGTGACGATGATGTCCCAGGCGCAGGGCGTGCCGCTGTGCACGGTGTCGCAGGTCGTGAGCAGTCGCCAATGACCGCCCGCGGCGTATTCCACGAACACGCCGGCGCTCTGACCCGGGTCGGTGGGGATTTTGCCGTCCGTGTCGATCCACGTTTGGACGGGCGTGGTTGGGCTGTCGTCACAGCTGGCCGATGGTTCATCCGTTGACACGCGATGGGCGTCACCGTTGTCGTAACCGCAAGCCGAAAGCAGGCACCCGAGCATGCCCAAGAACAGAGCACTACGCATGAATCAGCGCCTTGCAGGACCGTGGAACGAGTGGGACGGAGCCGAATGGAAGGACGGACCCGACGAGCGTCCGCCGGAAAACGAGGGCGACGAATGAAACGACGGAGTCGAATACGAACGTGAGGGAGCCGAATAGGAGCGCGACGGGCCGGAGAACGACGGCGACGGCGAGTAGCGAGTGGCCGGCGCGCTGTATTGCGTGGCCCTCGTGAACGAGCGCTCGGACAGGCTCGAGGCGCGATTGCCGCCAAGCGACGCGCCGTTAGCGGGACGACGTGCGTAAATGCTCGGATTGACGAACGACGACGAGCGGTAATTTCTGGTCGCCGAAGGCCGTGCAGCGGTGTAGCTCGAAGGAACGAGCGGGCGCGAACCATTGCTGAAAGTGCGCCGCGTGGCGTCCATGCCATACGGCACCGCGGGCACGCTGCGCGCCCCTGCGGCAGTCGCCGTGCGCTCCCCGAACGCTGCGGCGCGCACCGGCACGCGTGTCATCGGCGCAGCCGATGCGGGAATGCGCGCGTTCTGCAACGAAGGACCGCGCGGCGGAGCCGAGTTTGCCGGGAGCACGCTGGGCCGAGCGGCGGCGTGTTGCACACCGGCGCCCGAATAGTTGCGGGTGTGCCCGGCGACGTCGTGGACCATGTGGTGGTCATGCACGATGTGCCTATGTACGTTGTACGCGAACGCGTAGTGCGTGGGGCAAAACACGTACGCGCTCGGCGGGTACCACCAGAGACCGATGGCCACGCCGCCGTACCAACCCCAAGCCGGAGCCATGGGTGCCCAACCGATGTACCCGTAGTTGTCCGTGGGGACGCGCCAGGTGACCCACGCGTTCGCGTAACGGCGGCCAGCTACCCAGGCCCAGCCGGTATTGGGAACCCAAACCCAACGACCGTAGTGGAACACCACGCCACCGAAGGGATAGTCACTCTGCCAGATCCAATCGTTGTCGGCGGTCAAAGCCCAACGACCGGCACTGACGTAGGGCGCAAAGTCAGCCCCCACCACGTCTCGGTTGGGGACCCAGACGGTGCCGTACTTGTCGTCGTTCACCCAGGTGCCGTACGGATCCAAGGTCGAACGAAATTCGCTGATCGCCCGCGGATCGGTTTCGGGCACGTTGTCGGGCTGCGCGGGGGCGGCGGGACCGGGCGTCGGCGACGCCCCGTACGGAACCTGTGGGCCCGCAGGAGGGGCGCTCGGAGACGCATAGGGATCGGCGGCAGCGGGGGCAGCGGCAGCAGCGGGGGCAGGAGGTGCGCTCGCAGGCGCGGTTTGCGGAGCAGGCCCAGCAGAACCTTCGTCGAACCAGTTCGCGCCGTCTTGGGCGTGCGCGGGCCGAGTGCCAGCGGAAAACGCCAGACCGAGCAGCGCAACCAACGCCACGACTCGCTTGTTCATTTGAGGGATCATGCTTCTTCCTCGGTACTCGAGCAACCCGCGGGGCTGCTGCAACGGGCTGGGCGCAAAAACGAGCGAGCTCCGCTCAGGTGAGACGGATGGGACCGACACGACATTCCAACGAATTTCAGCGAACGCGGTTTCAGTCCCGCCCGAGATTTCAGGGCTGCGGTAGTATGGTGCGCACATGCTTCCCTTTGCTGACGCCCTGCAACGCATCATCGAGTCCGCTCCGCTAATGGGGCATGAACGCGTC
>Ga0247783_1000180_pt1 | contig 18565 bp, 15 predicted proteins | sample UWRJL064202C5_FD_179911 | JGI IMG/M metagenome (GOLD analysis project Ga0247783, IMG submission 179911) | Plant litter microbial communities from Arlington Agricultural Research Station in Wisconsin, United States - UWRJ-L064-202C-5 | ecosystem: Environmental > Terrestrial > Plant litter >...
GCGATGTACATGGTGGGGCCGTTGGCTCTGCGGATCGCCTTCCGCGTCTTTGTCGTCATCGTCGGATTCCTTATCCTTGGCGGCGCGGTAAATACCGCCATCGTTGGATCGACGGGCGTCCTGATGCGCGTTGCGGAAGATGGTGTTCTTACCGACTGGTTCCGCAAACCGCAGAAACGTTTCGGTACGAGCTATCGCATTGTGAACCTGGTGGCGTGTATCCAATTACTCGTCATTGTGGTCACGCGCGGTAATGTCATTCTGATCGGCGAAGCGTACGCCTTTGGTGTCATCTGGAGCTTTACCTTCAACGCGCTGGCCATGCTGGTTCTGCGCTGGAAGTTCCAGGGCGAACGGGGATCGAAGGTTCCTCTGAACCTGAAGATCGGCAAGACGGAAATTCCCTTCGGCCTGATGTCTGTCTTTCTGGTTCTTCTTACAGTTGCCATTGTGAACTTGTTTACTAAGTCCGTAGCGACTGTAAGTGGCATCCTCTTTGCGGTGGTCTTCTTCATCATCTTTTCTGTCTCCGAACGTGAAAATAAGCGTCGTCATAAAGCGACCGAACGCCAGATGAAGGAACACTTCCAACTGGAGCACAGCGAAGAAGTAGGTCGGTCGGATCTGGATATTCGCTCAGGCGGTGTTCTGGTGACGATGCGCGACGCTTCTACACCGCATGCTCTCAAGTGGGCCTTGGCACGTACCGATACGGACGATCAGGATCTAGTTGTTCTGGCTGCTCGCATGATGGGCGCTGGCGGTCCGGAGTACGTTGATGCGTCCGAACAGTTATTCAGCGAACACGAGCAGATGCTCTTCACAAAGGCTGTTTCCGTAGCCGAGAGTTTTGGCAAACACATCTCCCTGCTCGTGGTTCCGGCGGGAGATATCTTTGCTGCCATTGTTCGCATGGCTAACTCTCTCGATGTCGCCGCGGTTGTCTCTGGACTTTCGACGAAACTCACAGCGCAGGAACAGGCTTATCATGTAGGCCAGGCGTGGGAAGCTCTTCCCGAACCGAAGCGTCAGTTCACCTTTTATGTCGTGCCTTCTTCCGGCGATGCGGAGAGCTTCCACATTGGCCCGCACGCACCTACGATTCCTGCGAGCGACGTACAACTTGTCCATCGTCTATGGCTCAATCTGCGCCTGGATCCAGGAATGCATCACCTGCATCACTCCGATATTGTGACCTATGCGCTGACCCGCATGGCGACGGAGTTCACTGCGGATAAGCAAGGGACACTTACTCTTCTACGACAGAGTATTGAAGAAACAAATCAGAAACGCGGTCTTGGATCGGTGCAACGATTCGAACGCGTTGAGGATGTTCGTCCTGGATATTCCATCCGTACCCCGAATTCTCCGGCACAATCTTCAGAGGAAACGCGATAACCCAGGTTTTATTTCCCTCTCTGAATGGTATTTTGGTAGCTCACTTGAATTACACTCGCATGTGATTACCCAGGAGGGATGTTGTTATGGAAGTAAGTCGTATTCTGATCGAGATCGACGCCGAGATATCTAAGCTGCAGCAGGCACGTGCCCTGCTGACGGGGGCGTCCGTCACCGCAGGCACCCCCGCAAAACGTGGTCCGGGCCGCCCCAAAGGCACAGTGTCTGCCGCCGCCCCCACGCCGAAAAAAGCCGCCAAGAAGGCAGGCAAGCGTAACCTTAGCCCGGATGCGCGCAAGAGAATTGCCGACGCGCAGAAGCGCCGCTGGGCAGAACGCCGCAAGCAGAAGTCCGCCTGACGCAGGAGATCCGATGGGCCGATTTGATCGGCCCATCTTTATTTAATGCTCTGCCAAAACTAGCGTGTAACCAGAACCTCGCGAAGATTATCCTTCGCAAGGAAAAATTTATACGCCGTGAAGTTGGCAAAGAGATTCTCAATCTGTCGTGTGGTGAGAATGGTCTGCAACGGCTGCAATCCTGCCTTCTGCATATCCACCTGGTCGTCTTCCCGCAGATGAAATCGGCTGAACTCCCCTTCCGGCTTGACCGGAAAGAATCCGAGAAGACGCCCGCCCGGAGCCATCACGGAGCAGATTCTCTCAACGACCGGGCCTACCAGATGAGATGGCAGATAAGCTGCAGTGTCCCAGAAGAGTACGACATCGAAGCGCCGGTCGCCGAACTCCAGATTTTCCTTAAGAAAACTCTCCGTATCGAACGCAGGTTGTTCGAATAACTGCGACTGCACTGTCCACTTCGGATCGGCCGCCTCATCGATGAGGCCCACTGTATAAATACTGTGTCCGAGGCTGGTTACAAAATTAATATTGGTAGACGACGTGGCCCCAAAGTCGAGAATCCGCAGGCCTTCCTGTTGCTTGAGTTCCTTGAGAAGCTGCGTCCAGCCGCTGGAGTGACGCGGCACTTTAGCAGCGACCCCACTCCGCCTCTGCTCTTTGGCTTCTTTCGTTCCGAAAAGACCCATCGACCACCTTGTGCAAAGCTAGTGAAAGTTGCGTTCAAGCGTGAGTGTAGCCAACCACTACTCTCGCAGGCAAACGAGACCTTTGAGAAGGCATCTGAGTCATAAGCTAAGACTATAACTTGTAAAGATTCAAATCAGGTCAGGTCACGTGCAGAACCGGGAGAGATATGAACTGGAAGCAATGCTGGGCGGGGACTCTCTTAGCTGTGGTGTGTCTCTCTTCTATGGCGCAACAGAAGCAAAATGAACTATCTCCAGATGTCGCTTCGGATATCGTGCGGAAACAACTGGAAGTTGTAAATCGAACCGATACGAATCTGCGGTACTTTCTTCATAAAAGCGATAACCACGGCACCGTGGTGCGCGACGTCATTGAGACACAAGACGGAAGTGTCGGCAGATTAGTTTCGCGCGAAGGAAAGCCGCTGACTCCGGAGGAAGATAAAGCCGAGCGCGACCGCCTTTCTGCTTCGCTCGGATCCGCCTCCGAGTTACGAAAGAAGAGGAAGCAGGAAGCCACCAGCAGAGCCCTGACCAAGGAACTTGTTGCCGTCATACCGCGGGCGATGATTTTCACGCTTCATCCAGGACAGCCTCAGCTTCCCAATGTCACGGGTCCCCAGATCGTCTACGACTTCAGCCCCAATCCTGATTTCCATCCGTCGTCTACCGCGCAGCAAGCACTTACAGGGTTGCAAGGCATTTTGTGGGTGGACCGTTCCGACCTCCATATCATCCGCATGGAGGGAACGATTATTCGCAACACAAATTTTGCCTGGGGACTGATCGCTCGTATCTACGCAGGTGGGCATCTCGAGTTTGAACAGGCGCCTTACGCACCCGGCAAGTACGCCTATTCCAAACTCGTGATGAATCTCACGCTGCGTGAGTTAATGGTCAAAACCATTCAAGTGAAGTCCAGCATGGAGGCGAGCGATTTCGTCATGCTCCCCTCCACGCTTACTTTGGATGACGCCATCCGCATCCTGCTCGATAAGCCACGACGCTGACTTACTCTGCGAAGTGCGTTGTGACGCGTTCCGTTCTCACGGAGAGAGCGTCGATTCTCGACGGTTTAATCTCGTACCCTCTACCGACAGAGGTAGGAACAGCAATCTCTCCCGTCGCACTCACTGTAACTTCCGGCTCGATGATGTCCTCTTTCCAATAACGTTTGGAGGCGGAGACATCGCCGGGCAGGGTAAACCCGGGAAGGCTGGAGAGCGCGATATTCTGCGCACGACCAATACCGGACTCCAGCATGCCGCCACACCAGACAGGGATGTTGTTCTGCAGGCAGATATCATGCACAGCGATCGCTTCGGTAAAACCACCCACGCGCCCTACTTTGATGTTGATGATGCGTCCGCTGCCGAGCTCTATGGCGGCCTGTGCGTCGCGACGATTGCGGATGCACTCATCCAGACAGATTGCGGTCTTGATGCGCTTCTGCAGCGTGGCGTGGAAGTAGAAGTCGTCATACCAGAGCGGCTGCTCGATCATCAGCAGGTTGAACTGGTCCCAGCTGGCGATATGCTCCGCGTCGGAGAGGCGATACGCCGAGTTGGCATCGCAGCTCAGAAGAATATCCGGCCAGCGCTCCCGCACAGCCGCAAAGACGTGCGCGTCCCATCCCGGCTTGCACTTCAGCTTGATGCGCTGATAGCCCGCGGCGACCTCCGTCTCTACCTTGGCCAGCTGCTTTTCCAGCGTTCCTTGAATGCCGATGGAGACACCACAGGCAATTTTGTCACGCGTTCCACCGAGCAGCGACGCCAGGGAGACCTTCTTGATCTGCGATTCGAGCTCCCACACGGCGTTTTCGAGAGCAGCCTTGGCCATGCGGTGGCCTCGGACCTGTTTCAAAAGCGCCGGCACGTCGCGCCCACACTTGATCTCTGTTCCAATCAGACGCGGTGCGAGTTCCGTCTTCGTGATGTGCCAGGCCGTGTCGATCATCTCATCCGAAAAGTAGGGATGCTCGCCAGCAACACATTCGCCCCAGGCGGTGAGCCCCTCAGCCTGCAACTCAACCAGAAGAATCCTGCGTTCGGTGGTCTGACCAAAGCTGGTCTCAAACGGATGCTCCAGAGGCATCTGGACCTCGCGCATCACAATCGCATCAATTTTCATTCATCATCTCCCTGGATCTCTTTTAGTACTGCAGATCTTCATTCCATCGAGCGAGGCGGAAGTGCCCTGCCCCGTCGGGATCGCGGTCGTACCCCACAACCGAAAGCCCTTCAGAGAACGCCTTCTTCAAAGCCTCCCGATTGCGTGTCTGAGCCTCTCTCGCCTGATCCCGTCCAGCCTCCGAAGCCTTCCACGCGTAGATCTCTGCGGGTACGGTTACGATCTCATCGGCTGCCTGTAGGGCTGGCTGCCCTGCCAAAGCATTTTCAACACGCTTGGAGCGCAGCCACCACTCCGCGTACAAGCGATCGGTCGGCAGACCGCCCTGCAGCGGCGACGAGGACGGGCCATAAAAATCGTCCTTGTACCTGCGGCTGATCGCACCCAGCCTTGTGATGTTGAGGTACGCGTTCTTGATCTCCAAAGGATCGAAGGTCCACTCGATCAGGTCGAAGCCACGAGCCAGCGCCTCTTCGCGCTGCGCCAGCTTGAGGCGGCGTCCGATCCCGTAGTTCCGGTACTCGGGAAGCACACCGAGCATGTGCGAATGGAGATAGGCATGCCCATTGCGGTAGCCCGGCAGCCCCATGGTGAAGGCGATCATCGTATCGCCATCAAAGGCGCCCAGGACCTGTCCTCCGATGCGCTCGGCCACAAGGAACACGCGGCGCGGAATAAGGTCTCCCTCCGAGTAGTTCCAGATGGCCAGTTGCAGATCCACGCAGCGGTCGAAGCTGGCAAGGTCATGCACCGCCCGGATCTCTATCTTCTTCTCTTCATTCATGCTTCCTGTCCCCGTTCTTCTTGCTTGGCCCGAAGCCAAAGCTCTTCCATCTCACTCGTTGGGAGCAGGGCCAAGGCCTCTGGACCTCCCGCAAAGCGCTCCATCGCCGCGAATCGTCTGCGAAACTTGGCGTTCGATCCACGTAGCGCATCCTCCGGCGAAACTTTCAGATGACGCGCAAGATTCACCGCAACAAAGAGCAGATCGCCAAACTCGTCGGCGATGGCTTCCTGGTTTCGCGGGTCCGCTTCGACCTCCGCTCTCAGTTCGTCGCGCTCCTCATCGAGCTTGGCAAACAACTCCGAGGCCTGCTGCCAGTCGAAGCCGATCTTGGAGGCACGCGAGCCGATCTTTGCTGCCTCCAGCAGAGCGGGCATCGTGCGTGGGATGTCATCCAGGCGGCCGCCAGCGCGCTCTTTCTTCTCTACCGCTTTGACCTTCTCCCAGGTGCGGAGAACGGCTGCGGAGTCTTCCGCCTGCGCGTCTCCAAAGACGTGCGGATGACGGCGCACGAGCTTCGCATTGAGATTCTCTAAAACGTCTTCGATGCCGAAGTGTCCCGCCTCCTCTGCCATCTGCGAATAAAAGAGCACCTGCAGGAGAAGGTCTCCGAGTTCATCCTTCAGATCGGGCCAGGCGCGCCGCTCGATGGCGTCAAAGACCTCGTAGGTCTCCTCGAGCGTGTACGGTTTGATGGAATCGAAGGTCTGCTCGCGATCCCAGGGACAACCGTCCGGCCCCCGCAAACGACGCATGATCGCAACGGCGCGATCGAAGTTTGTCTGTTCCGCTTCCGTATTTCTGGTGGTATCCGCCATCTCTCTTTATGGTATCCGAAAGGTTCCGCGACGCAGGTAACCCTCTCAGTTTGCTATGCTGCAACGTATGCCGTTCAAGCGCGAATCTCGATGGAATCCGTGGCTGCTTCTGCTCGTGCTTCCCTTTGCAGGCTTGTGCTTCCCGCAGCTCTATAACCGAGAGACGCCTGCCCTTTGGGGAATTCCCTTCTTCTACGCGTACCAGTTTGCGTGGGTATTTCTAGCCACTCTTTTGCTGGGTATCGTTTACTTCAAGACAAGAGAGTCTTAGGCGCGCGCCGCTCGTTCAGATCTGCGACCACGAAGCTTTTATCTCAAGTTCAGATTCTGCAAGCGGCGTGAGCGCCGTATCAAAGTCCGCGACGACTCCACATTCGTGAATCTCCTGCATAAGAAGCGTGTGATCTCCTGCCAGCCCAGCTGGTTCGCAGGGCGCCACAAAAGCGCGCAGAACCGAAGCCTGCTCCACTACCATGACGAGTAGACGCTACCGTCGGTCGCCAGGCCTCCGGCGCCGCTGCGAACGTTGTTCATCCCGCCGCTCTCCGTCTGGTCGACGCTACTGTAGGAGTCGCTCTGCTCTGTGACCCATGTGTCCGCGCGGTTCGTTAGCGGGTCTGTAGGGAGCGACTTCATATAGCCGCTCTGCACCAGGTCATCGAGCGACTGCGGAGCCTTCTGCTTGTCCACGGTGTACTGGTCGATGGCCTGCCGCATGACGTGAAGATCTTCGCGCAAAACAGCCTCTTTCGCGCGCTTGATCTGCGTCAGATACGACGGGATAGCAATCGCTGCAAGAACGCCGATGATGATCATCACCACCATGAGCTCCAGCAGGGTGAAGCCGGCTTCGGATTTGCGTCGCTTTACCATGTTGAGTACTTGGTCCCGTCTAACGCTATTCCCTGGCTGTGAGAATGAACGTCAAAGACATTCTCTCCGCTCCAGCTATCTGAATCCGGATCGTCCTTCATCGCGCGTAGAGTCCAATCGGCCTGCCCGGTCATCGGATCGATCGGAATCGCACGCAAAAACCGGACCTTCTTAAGTTGGACGTCCACACCGTCCACAAGGGTCTGCAGATCGGGAGGATAGTTGAAGCTATCGGCCTTCGTCTGAAACGCTCCCCGTTCTGCCGCGTCCTTGTAATGGTCGATCGCATCGCGCATCCGCCATAGATCCGCGCGAAGTTCCTTTTCCTTCTGCCGCTTCAATTGCCAGCGCGTCACCGGAACCGCCGCCGTCGCCAGGATCGCGAGGATCGTAACGACGACGATCAGTTCGACGAGCGTCAGACCCGCTTCGCGGTTTCTGACCGAATTGGGTTGCCCTCTCATAGCTACTTCACATGCACCACGGCCTGCGAACCAACCGCAGGGAGATTTCCCTGTCCGCTGTTCTTTGCACCTACTTTAGTCAAGGCCACGTTCGAGTCGCCCGAGGCCACCGCCTTGAAGGTGAGCACGGCAACGGATCCCTGCCCGTTGACGCCCTTCACTCCCGGTGGACGGGACGCTGAGATCGTCACCACACCATTGCCTTCGTCGCGATGGACCACCGCCACCGGCTGACCGTCTCGACCCATCAGTTCCCCGGTGTCCACGTTCACCAACTGGAGGATTTGCGGATTGAACTGTACCTGCAAAGGAACGGAGTAGAGGTCGTTCGCGTTGCTGGCGACGACGGCCATCTGAAAGGTACTGCCGGCGGTTTGCACACCACTGGGCGGCGTCATCGTGAAGTTGACCGGCGCTCCGCCTGCTGCAGCGTTTTGCGCGGAAGGATCAAGCATCGCTTTTTGCGCCGAGTTAGCAACTTCCGCGGCACTTCCCGGATTGGCTCCGATCATCGCAGCGGCGGCAGCGGAGGCCGTCATAGGTGGAGAAATCGGTCGTACGGGCGCAGGCACATTCGTGATCGCCGAGTTTAAAACCACCGCACGTCGCAACTCGATACCCTGACCGGTTCCGGTATCGATGGGACGCGTATTCATCCTGGTCAGCACCGACTCGCGCACGATATGCGGCACCAGGACAAAGACCACCTCAGTATTTTCACGATCGCGGTTCTTAGTGCTGAAGAGTCTACCGAGCAACGGGACCTGGCTCAAGCCGGGCGTACCGGAGATACCATCCGACTCTGTCTTGGTGAGAATACCGGAGAGAATGGAAGGCTCTCCCTCTTTGAGCTGGATCACCTGCTCACTGATGCGCTGTCCGATAATTGGTTCCACAACGCCGGAGATGGTCACATCACTCTGATGGGTGGAGACCTCGATCCTCATCTTCAGACTGATCTCATGGTTCTGATGAACGGTCGGCGTCAGGTCGATGTTCACACCGATGTCGATATATTGAAACTGGGTCTGCACACCGACGTTGGCAATACCCGTAGAGATGCCGGAGTTATACGAACCCGTAGCGACAGGGATTCTCGATCCGATCTTAAGCTGAGCGCGCTGACCATCGGTCGAGCGAAGGCGCGGATTCTGCAAAACGCGTGTGTCACTGTCCGTCAGGGTCGCTGAGAGGGCGGCAGAACCGATCGAAACGGCAAAGTTCGTGCCGTTGAGATGGGCCAGGTTGTTCAGCGTGAGATTCGTCGTCGTCGATGTGCCCGTGGTCGTGGAACCGCCCGTCGTCGAGGTCGCATTCGAGGTCTGCGGCGTGATACTGAAGCTGCCCGGAAGTGTAATACCCAGATTGGTCATGTGCGACCGATTCACTTCCAACACCGCGACATCCACCACCACCTCAGACTTGGCGCGGTCCAGGTTATTCATCAGCTCCTGCGCAAGAAGAAGCTGATCCGGCGTAGCCCGCATCACAATCGCGTTCTGGCTCGGTACCAAAAAGACCTTCACATTTTGGTCCATCACGTTCCGAAGCGCGGTCAGCACCTCATTGGCGTCGTTCTGCTGGGCCGCATTGGTGAGATAGAAGGTCTGAACCGCCATCGTGTCCAGATCGGTACGCTTGATCCGCGTGTTCTGTGCGACGAAGATCGTATTTGCGGTCACCGGCTTCCAGAAGGTGCCAGACATCACACCCACAATGCGCAGGGCGTCGGAGAGACCGACGTTGTTCAAATCCACTTGAATTCTTTTGGACGTATAGTCCGGATCGAAGATGACATTCAGGCCAGCCAGTTTTCCAATGGCCTGATAAATATTCTTCGTGTCCTCAACGCTGTGCAGCGTGATCGGGTCGGTCGAAACAGGCTGCAACTCAATCGGTCCGGCGGAGACAGAGGAGGGCGCGGCTGGAATGACGGCAGGCGCATCGAGCGCCGTAGGCGACGAGGAGATCTGCTGCTGCGTAATAATGATCTCTTGCTGAGCCGCCTGATTTCCACCATCGATCGCAATCGCCCGCTGGAACTCTGACAACGCAGCGTTTACATCGCCGTTTTGCCGCAGGACACGGCCACGGTCCACATGGGCAGCAGCGGCCTGAAAACGCATCCGCTCGAAGTGGGTTTTATAGCGAAGGTCATCCGGCTTCAGCAGACGCGCCTGACGGTACGCCTCAAAGGCCGCGTCGTAGTCTTCACGCTGCTCGGCGGCCAGACCACGCTTGTTCCATGTAGACGCTGACTGCGCCTTCGCGCTCTGCGACAGAACGCAAAATACGCCTGCCAGAAAAACGATCCCGAGAAGAAAATTCCTACGCTGGCGATCCATCGTGCCTCTGTTCAAAATACCTGCCCACTCTGCACGCCATCCGGATGTCACGCTGAAAACGCAAGCAGAACGCAGATTTGCTCTTACTTTTCGCCTGCGGGGACCGCCCAAGTATACCATTCCGGCCTATCGCTCCCCATAGATCCGGCACGCAAGGCGGCGCATCGTTCGCACCGTGCTAGCATCAAACTTCGCATGGCCCGACCTACCGTTATCCCCACCAGCTCCGCGCCTCCCAGGAAGACAGGCCCGCGCGACCCCATCGCCGTCGGCGACCGGGATGCTGCCGTCAATCGTTCGGCCAGTCATAACTACTTTCTCCTCGACAAGTTCGAATGTGGCGTTGCCCTTCAGGGTACCGAAGTCAAATCCATTCGCGAAGGCAAGGCCAACCTCAAGGACGCCTACGGTCTCCTGAAGGACGGCGAAGCTTTTCTTCTGAACGCGCATATTGGACCTTTCTCTCACGGTAACCTGATGAATCACGACGCTACGCGCACGCGCCGTCTCCTTCTTCATAAACAGGAGTTGCGCAAGCTTGAGGTTAAGACGAATCAGAAGGGATTTACTCTCATCCCAACACGTCTTTATTTTCGAAGAGGCAAGGTCAAATGCGAACTCGCGCTCGCAAAGGGTAAGCAGGACTGGGATAAACGCGAATCCGAACGCAAGCGCGAAGTGGATAAGGAAACGCGCGCCGCCATCGCGCGGAGTCAACGGTCGTAATGCGGTAGCCCGGCGGCGTGGGAGGAAGTACCATGAAAAGGATGATTACACGGATCGCTTTTCAGGACGCCGCCACGTTTGCCTCCCCCCTGCTCACCGTTTTTGCAGTCGACATCTCCATCGGTAAGGACGCGACACCGCTTCCGACCTTGCTCACTACCTCCGACTCGATCAGCGATGCTGCAGCGGCATTCCTTATGGGAGGCGAATTTAAGGCTTCCACCGGAGAGACGCTTCTTCTCCATGCTCCCTCCGGCCTCAAGTGTGAACGCCTGCTCATCGTAGGCCTGGGCAAGGCCAAGCTCCTTTCGCCGCATCAGGTACGCATTGGCGCTGGAACGGCGATCCGTACGGCAAAGCTGAAGAGCATCCGCAACTGCGCAATTGCCTTCCCGGAAGACCGCTCCCTCTCTGACGAGGCGCTCGAAGAGCTTCCCTGCTCGCTTACCACCCGCGCTCTCGTCGAAGGCGCTTATATCGCGGACTTCGATCCGGATACGTACAGCACGGACCGCAAGGATAAGAGCATCGACGTGCTCTCTGTCGTCGCCTCCACGCCCGAACGAAGCACGCAGGCGGAGATTCAAGAGGGATTTGCCGAAGGAAACATTCTCGGCACATCGATCGCCTTTACCCAGGCACTTGTAAACGAACCCGGCAACGTCCTCACGCCAACGGTCCTCGGGGAACGGGCGAAAGTAATGTGCACGGAATTTGGCATTCAGTGCGAGGTCTACAGCACGCCCAAGCTGAAAGAGCTTGGCATGGGCGCCTTTCTCGGCGTGACCCAGGGCTCTGCTGAGCCTCCCGCCCTGATTGTGATGACCTACGAACCTGCTACAGCTCCTGCCGCCGGAACCCCTGTCTTCGGCCTCGTCGGCAAAGGCATTACCTTCGACACGGGCGGCATCTCGATCAAGAGCGCCGACGGTATGGAGAAGATGAAGTACGACATGGCTGGCGCAGCCGCCATGATCGGGGCCATGCGTGCCATCGCTCAATTGAAGCCCGCTGCCCGCGTGATCTCCGTCGTCTGCTCCGCAGAAAATATGCCCAGCGGCACCGCCTACAAGCCGGGCGACGTTCTCACCGCCATGTCCGGCAAAACCATCGAGGTCATGAATACGGATGCGGAGGGGCGTCTCGTCCTCGCGGACGGCCTGCATTATGCAAAGCAGCTCGGAGCGACCCAGCTCATCGACGCCGCCACATTGACCGGCGCATGCGTTGTGGCCCTTGGAGTGAACAACTCGGGCCTCTTCTCCAACGACGAAGCGACCTGCGAAGCTTTCCAGGTTGCGATGCGCCGTGCCGGAGAGTCCTTCTGGCGGCTTCCCTGCACCGACGACTACAAGGAGTACATCAAGTCGTCCATCGCCGACATCATGAACACGGGTATGAATCGCTGGGGCGGAGCCATCTCGGGCGCAATGTTCCTCAAGGAGTTTGTCGGCGAAACCCCCTGGATTCATCTCGATATCGCAGGCATGGCCTGGGTTGAGAACCAGCGCTCCTACATCGCCAAAGGTCCTTCGGGCGTAGCCGTGCGCAGTATTGTGGAGTGGGTCCGCGAGCTTTCACCGAAGCCGTAGACCCAAGCCACAACAACCTACATCACCGAGGGCGCTTCCATTCCCATGAAGCCAAGTGCCCGGATCGTCTCACGCCGGGCAATGGCAGCCGTCGCCAGCAGCACGGTTTTGCGCACCGGGTCAGTCTCGGAGAGCACCTGGTGCCGGTGATAGAAGTTGTTGAACGCCTGCGCCAGCTGAAACGCATACCGCGCCAGTAAGGCTGGCTCAGCCGCAACGATGGCGGCTTCGATCACCGTCGTCAGACGAGACGCCATTAGCCAGATCTCCCACACGCTGTTGTTCTCATCGCCATCGATCTGCGCTCCGATATCAACTCCGGCCAGAGCCTTCAGAGCCTCGTCTTGCTCCACCCCAGCCTTGCGCAGGATGTTCCCCGCACGCACGATGGCGTACTGAACGTAAGGTCCCGTTTCGCCCTCGAAGCTCAAGGCATCCCGCAGATCGAACGCGATCACCGTGTTCCGCGTGAACTTCAACATGAAGTAGCGCAGCGCGCCCACAGCGATCTGCGTTGCTGCGGTCTCGCGCTCCGCAGGGTCGCGATCAGGATGCCGCTTATCCACCTCAGACTTCGCCGCTGCGATGAGCCGGTCGAGAAGATCGTCAGCCTTCACTCCAAAGCCCTTGCGTCCGCTGACTTCAAGGTATGCTTTGCCGCGGTCTTCCTCGCTTACCTCGTAGCCAAGGTCGATTGCACAACGCGGCGTCAACGCCACCATAGCGTAGTTCAAATGCGTATAGCGATTGGCAGCGTCTTCATACCCCATGCCACGCAGCGCTTCCATCACATTGGCCTGCGGATCGTTCTGACGTGAGTCGATCACGTTGTAGATCCAGTCCGCTTTACCAAAGGTAGGATGTGGATCTTCTCCATGCACTGTAGAGATCCAGCAGGTATGCGTGGGATACTCATGGAACTTCGCGTAGCCGAAGTCCTTCCCCGGAAGCAGACCGAACTTCCAGAGGTGATACGCGATGTCCTTGCCCACGTACGTCACCGTTCCGTTCGAGCGGACGATTACCTTGGCATCGTCATCCGTGCCTTCCGTCTGCTCAGTTCCCGGACGCTGCATGACCCAGCAACCCTTGTTCTTCCCTTCGGTCTCTTCATAGAGAACGCCCTTTTCGATCATGAGCGCGCGTGCCGCGTCCCAGAAATGCAGGTGCAGGATCTCGCTCTCACGCGGCAGAAAATCGTACTCGATATCCAACCGCTGCATCGTCTCGAGATGCCGTTCGATGACCGCCGTCGCAACGATGTCCGCGATGATCGCCGTGTCGTTTCCACCTTCTTCGATGAGGTGCAGCGTCGCCAGACGAAGCTCCTTGCGCGCAGCGATCTCCGCCGGATCCTCCGTGTACCAGCGCGAAACGCGCGCGTACAGGTCCCAGAGGTAGTAGTCGATGCGCTCGCCCCTCGCCTTGAGATCTACGAGCAGAGCACGCACATCCGCCAGCGACTTCCCCTCCAGATGCGTCAGCCCCACCACGACATCAGCAACCTGCACACCAGTGTTGTCGATGTAGTTCTGAACGCCCACGCCATAGCCGCTCTTGAAGTCGTCCTTCCGCAGCAGGCGCTGAAAGGTGTCCCCGAGAATCGCATTGCGCAGATGGCCAACGTGCGCCGCCTTGTTCGGATTGATGCTGGTGTGCTCCACCAACCGGAATCCAGTTCCGCCCACATCGGCGTGCTGGCCTGCAGCCAATGCACGCACGAGCGCAGCACGGTCGAACTTCAGATTCAGATAGCCAGCGCCTGCGATGTCCACCGACGCAATACCTTCGACCGTGCGCATCTCTTCGGCAAGTTCCTGCGCGATCGCGCGTGGCGCTTTCTTCAAACGCTTCGCCAGTTCAAACGCTACGGGTAAAGCGACTTCACCCAACTCCGTTCTGGGCGGCTGCTCGGTCGCAATCTGCGCGAGCGTCACGCCGTACTTCGTCTCCAACACGGAGACCAGATGGGTCAGAATCTTTTGTTGCTGTGTGCGATACATGGTCTCTCTCGATCAATTTCGAACTGTAATTTTGCGTTCCGACGCGACTTCCGCCATATCGGCACGAGCGATTGCGCGAGCGCGTCCGGCGCGGTGCATGAAAAATGCGATGCCTCCTGCTACGGTAATCGTCAACAACACGATCACATGCACCAGAAGCCCGTACACCGCGGCCAGGTCAGGCCTACCGCCCTGGCTGACCATGCCCAGTTTGCAGAAGTACTCAAAGGTTCCAATCGCGCCCGGCGAACTTGGAATCAGATACGACAAGTTACTGAGGGACAGCGCCAGCCATGGGCCACGCGCACCGACTACCAGACCCATCACACGTGACGCCGAAACAAAGATGATTCCCTCGCAAAACCACGCGGCGAACGAAGCCACCAGCAGCATCAGCTTCGCGCTCAGGCTGAGCTTCTTCACGGAATCAAACGCAAGCAGAATCCAGCTCTCGGCCTTATCCACAAACTTGCCCGCGGGTAGCGCACCGACCAGACCTCGTACCAGCGTTTCCATCTGCCGCGCAAAGAGGAGAAATGCAGCGACTCCCAGCGTGACCACGGCCAGGACAGGCAAAGCGAATGACAAGATGCGCACATCATGACCGAACATCGGAAACGTCAGGATATGCGTGGAAGTTGCAACGGCGGCAGTCAGAAAGGACAGCAGCATAAACATATCCAGCAGCCGCTCAAGAATCACCGTACCAAGGATGGAGGACGAAGAAGAGCCTAGCTCTTCCGCATAGCCAAACACACGCAGGAAGTCGCCGATGCGAAACGGCAGCACGTTATTCGCAGCAAAGCTCGTGAGAAGGACGCGCGCGCAGACACCAAATCCAGGTGCGCCATTGGCACGCAGCATCAGCCACCAGCGGTAAACCCGAATCGTATAGCCAGTGACGAGAGCGGCGGCCAGAACCGCAAACCACCAGCGATTCACGAACCGGATCGACTCGATCGTTTGGTAGTGAATTCCGGTAAGCGTCCGCCACAGAAAGAACGCGCTGATGACAAATCCTGGCAGCGTCTTCCATAGATTGCGTTTTTTCTTCTGTTCGCTCAAGCGACCACCTGGCACCGCGAAAATGGGGAGAAACGCAGATCTGGAATGCGGTTTAAAGATAAGGTTGAAGTCATCATAGCCAGCCGTCATTATACGTTTCGCCCTCTCCGCCACAGGCATGGCGGGCCGATTCGTTGTACTGTGAGAAAGTGGTCAGATCTGCTTCGCCCCGGAAATTAGAAACCAGCTCTTCGCTGGTTGGACTTCTCGCGCTGAGTATCCTTTCCTTCTGCATCCTTGGATATCACCCCGACGCGGAGGATGGAGGTATATACGCCGCCGCAGTTCAGCAGCGCGTGCATCCCTGGCTCTTCCCCCACGATCACGCCTTTGTGGCGGCGCACGTCGGAAATGGTGTCTTTGCTTGGGTGATCAGCGGCCTCGTGACGGTGACGCATCTTTCGGTGCCTCTCTGCCTGGCCTTCGTGCAATTTGCGACCATCGCCGCTACGCTGTGGGCTTCGTCCGACGTTGCAAAAATCTGCTTTCGCACGGAGCCGGCACGTTTCGGAGCAGTGCTCGTCCTTGCCCTTTCCCTCTCACTTCCCGTTGCCGGCACGGCGCTCTACCTGGGCGACCCCTATTGCACCGCGCGCTCCATTGCGCTTCCCCTGCTTCTCTTTGCCCTGAAACATCTGCTCCAACGCCGTACGTTTGCCAGCGTGCTCCTGCTCGCCACTGCCTTTGTTCTGCATCCTGTCATGGCGCTTTGGGGAGGGCTTTTTCTCGTCTCCGTGTGGACGCTTCAGCGCAAGCGACCCATACTGCTCTTCACCTCTTTCTCCGGCGCATCGTTCCTGATCTGCCTTGCGATTTATCTCCTCTCGCCCGTGGACGAGGGGGCTCTTCGCTTGCTAGCCGCAACGCGCTCCTACTGGTTCCTCGCACAGTGGCAGTGGTATGAGGTACTGGGCGCGCTTGCTCCTCCCGCACTCCTGCTGTGGACGCACTCGCGTCACGAACAGACGCACAGCACAGGCGCAGAGGAACGCTTGCTGGTTTACGCTCACGCGGCCACGACGGCCCTGTGCCTTCTCATCGCGCTGATCTTTGCGCGATCCTCCGCAGAACATCTCTTCATCGCGCGGATGCAGCCTCTACGTGCGCTGCATCTGCTCTATGCAGTCTTTCTCCTCATCGCAGGCGGCTGGATAGGAAACTATCTCCACGAAAAGATGAACTCTCGCAAGGCAGAACGAGTTGCCCTGGCTGTACTGGCAGCCTGCATCGCGACACCCTTGTTCGTCGCGCAACTGGAGATCTATCCCGCCTCCCAACACCTGGAGTTTCCTTGGCGGCAGCCCACAAATGGGTGGTCGCGGGCTTTCGTATGGTGCCGTGAACATACGTCACAGAACGCTCTCTTCGCGATGGATGCTCACTACATCACAGTCGAAGGAGAAGACGCACAGAACTTCCGCTCGATCGCCCTCCGGAGTTCACTTCCGGATTACTCCAAAGACGGCGGGGTCGCTTCCGTCTCTCCGTCCCTCGCCGCAGATTGGCTCGTCGGCGTGGCTGCGCAGTCCAATCTCAACCGCAGAAGCGATGCCGATCGTCTCGCCCAACTTGCTCCACTTCACGTGGATTGGATCGTCCTGCCGCAAACCTCCGCGACGTCGTTTCCCTGCGCCTACCGGAACGAAGTAGCAAAGGTCTGCCGTTTGCCTGGCGGGGTGCGCTAACTACCCGATCCGCAGAAACGGCTGCCGCACCCGACTTTGAGGATAATGGTGTCCTGATCGGCGATGCAAACAGAGCGCACCGAGTCTATTTGCAAACGATTCCTTTGAGATCCAGAACAGGAAGACGGGCCTCTACGGTACCCGCAGAGGTCTTAACCCATCCACCGGGAACAGGCCCGTCGGGTAATCTTCCGTCGCGTACTGCGGACGGAACATGTAATGCACGGAGAACCCTACCGTGCCGGTGTTGTAGTTGTTCGTGTTGTTCGCCTTCACAAAAGCACCAACGAACCAGTGCTCGTTGACGCGATAGGAAGCCTGTCCGCTGACGTCAAAGTTCGCGCCCGTCGCCGAGTTAGCGGGATAGTATCCACAGGTGCGCGCAGCAATCGACGGCAGCGTGCAACCGCTCAAAGCGCCAGTCTGGAGCGATGTATCCAGCGGGTAGTATGCGGCGCTGTCTTCCTGGAAAGTCTGAACCCCAACCGCACCGGCGATCACGTAGTGCCAGTTCGTCCCATGGAAGCCATTGAAGGTGATGGGGACGGCTCCAAGGAAATAGGCATTGGGACTGAAGTATCCGCCCAGGCCGTACGTCTGCCCGCGCTCGTTGTGGTCATAGTGCATCCCAAAGAGAGTTCCACCGACGTTCAGCGTTCCGTACCCAGGAAACTGAGCCACGCGGAAGTACGCTCCGCCCGTGCCCTCAAACTTCTTGTTGTCCAGAACGTGGAACCCGGTAACGGCGGCACCGGCTAAGCTCATGTAGAAACCAGCCTTCTCATCGCCAAAATCAAATCGCGCTCCGCCACCGGTAGAGATCACGCCTCCCCAGACATTTCCCGCAAAGACCGGCGTCACCGAACCAGGATCAAACATACCGGCATACGAGAGTTGCGTGTCCTTGACCGAATCGCGCTCGCCAAAGATCGTGAAGTGCCCGCCGCCCGGACGCCACCGCGCACGCGCCGTCACGTTTCCCACCAGAAACTGGTAAGGCGTGTATCCCACCGCCAGACCGAGATTCTGTGTCGCCATCTGAATCTCGCCGCCCACGCCCGAAGCAAACTGCTGTGCAGGTTGATTGATCGCATTCGCCGGAAGCGTTCCAAGGATCGGGATCGTTCCGGTGGCGTTGGCGTAACTCGCCACATCGAGCGTGCCTGAGCTCAGGAAGATTGTCTTTGGAATGACGCTGAAGCGAACCGTCTTCCCCGCAACAAACGTCGCTTCGACCGGAGCTTCATAGTCGAACAGCTGCGTGAGGCCAGCGGGTCCACTGCGGAAACGAATGCTGGGCGAGCCCCCAATCCAACCGCTGTACGAAGCCTCAAGCGTATTCAGGTCCAGTTCAGCCTGCTGGCGCTCAGTAAGGGGAGGTCCAACCTCCGGTGTTCCGTTGGGGCTATACGCTCCGCGCAACGGGGGAAGATTTCGCTGCACAAGCTGCGCGTCCGTCGGTGCTGTACCGAGAGAGTACGGTGCGCCTGGCGCCGGATATCCCTCTCCGCTGAGGGCCGTCGGCACCGCCGGATAGTAGAGGGGAGCATACGCCGGTCCAGGCGACGTGCTGGACGCAGCGGGTGCCCTGCGCATCACGCGTCGAGGAGCCTGCCGCGCTGCCGTCTGTC
>Ga0247783_1000181_pt1 | contig 18497 bp, 18 predicted proteins | sample UWRJL064202C5_FD_179911 | JGI IMG/M metagenome (GOLD analysis project Ga0247783, IMG submission 179911) | Plant litter microbial communities from Arlington Agricultural Research Station in Wisconsin, United States - UWRJ-L064-202C-5 | ecosystem: Environmental > Terrestrial > Plant litter >...
CGCCGCGCTCCGACCGAGCAAGACTCTGAACGACATCCTCGCGTCGCTCTGAGTGCTCTGCTCGGGCAGAAAACGGAGTGGGAATCACCCACTCCGTTTTTGCATCGGAATTGCCACGATTCACCCATACGCTTGACCGTGACCGAAGGATCGCAGCACGAGACCAACCGCCGTCACGCACCTGTGCACGCGGGCTGCTGCGAGGCAGCCCTGAATGAAAAAAGAGGGGGCGATCGAGGTCCAGCAACGCACCTCGCTCGGCGCACGGTTCATGGCGCGGCGTTGCTGGGACAGGAGAGATCGGGCGCGGACGGGCGGGCGCGGGCGCGGGCACGTTTATGGATGCGTAGACGGAATGTCAGTCTTTGTGAAGACGCAGGACGTCGAGCTCTTGTCCTCGCGCGTCGAGGAAGCGGCTGGTGAATTCGGTCGCCGTGGCTGTTACGAGCACGAGGCCGTGGACATCCGTGTGGCGAACGAGGCTCTCTGGTAGAGGCTCGCCGAGCTCATACAACTCCTTGCCGCCCACGCCGTTGACGATGTACGGAAGTCCGTCGACATCCAGTCGCTCGTAGGTGTGGTCATGACCGGCGTAGACGATGCTCGCGCCCCACTCGGCGAACGGCCAACGCATGCCGAGATTCGCTCCATGTGGGCCGGAGCTGTACGGCGGATGGTGGAAAAATACCAGCCGCCACGGAGCTTCGGCCGCACCGAGCAGCGCCTCGAGCCAGTGAGCCTGCTTCGAGTCGCTGGTCGTGCCGTCGGGCTCGTGCCAATCGCTATTCAAAGCGAACAACTGCACGGGGCCACGCACGACCTGGTAATAGCGCTCGTTGTTGGGCAACGAAAAATAGTCCAAGTACGGCTGGAACCCGGCAGATGCGTTCCAATCGTGATTGCCCAGGGACGGAAAGAAGCGATTTTCCTCGGCGCCGCTGCCAAATTGTCCGCGGTAGGGCGCAATGAAGGCATGAAAGTAGCGGCCGATATTTTCGTCGATGGTCGCGGCTTCGCCGTACAGATAGTTGTTGTCCCCAGTGGTGACGACGAAGTCCGGCTTCAGGCGAGCAACCAAGGCTGCGACTTTGGCTTCGTCCGGACCCGCCGAATAACCGTAGTCGCCGATAATCACGAAGCGTTGAGCTAGCGGCGCGACCCCACATTCGGGCGACACACACGCGCCCTCGACAGGTTCGGCGGAAGTCAGTGGCACAGGGACCGCGGGCACATGCCTCACCCGCGGTGGCTCGTCGTCGAAGCTCGGCCGCAAGCGTTGGTCCGAGCAGGCGATCGACAGCAGCCCGGCACAGCCCAACGCGAGCCGCCCGAGCGCTCGTTTCGCCTGCCAGCGTTTCATCATCAGGGGGCGATGTTCGCAGCTCCGGGCGTCTGGGTGCAACTCGCGAACGCCCCCGTTCCGTCCGGAATGCGGCACGCACTCAAATCGGCACCGGCTTCGAAGTCGAGATTTGCAGGGTAAATGACGTTCAAGACGCTGGTGTTGTCCGGTGCGAGCAGATGCACGGCCTCGCCGCGTGTCTGACTGACCGAGAACAGCGCGTAGAAGCAACCCTTCGCAACGCCCGGCAAGCACAGGTCAGCGGAATAGGGGCCTGGCGTCGAGTTGCTCTTGCCCAGCAATACGAGCACGAAGCCTCCCTTGGGCACCTTGGTACCAGCCGGGAAGCGCATGGCCTTGGTCGCGCGCGGTTCACCGGTCGTCTTGTCCGTGTCCGCGATGCCGTAGTTGCTGAGATCGAGCTCACTCGAGCCGGTATTGTACAGCTCGAGCCATTCGTCACCCGCAGCGCTGATCTCGTTGAAGGCGATGGTCGTGCTCGGATTGCTGGCGGCGGTCGCAGGGGAGCCGTCACTCGAACAGGCCGAGAGAGCAACTAGAGCAGTGAGGGCGGGCAAAACGAGTGCGAAAAACCTGGGCATGTCATCCTCGGAGAAATTTTGAGTCGCGCCGCGTTCAGTGCGGCATCTGGAAAACGTGAATCGATTCTTCTTCTTCAGTGCACGGCTCACTGCCGTCGCTCTTATCGGAGACGAGAGCAAGCACGGTCGGACCGAGGAACGTGACGCCCTCGACCGAACAATATCGAACCTCGCCTTCCGCGCTGCGCGGAAAGGTGTAGAACGTGCTCGGACCAGTGAATCCCCAGGGTGAGGTCGACAGCCTACCCAACCAGAGTGCCGAAGAGTTCCGCGAAACCACCGCGGCGGCATACGTGCCATCCGCGTTTTTTTGCAGCGCAAGGTCCGAATAGTCCAAAAATGCCGCCGCTTCCGGCAACTTCAACGTCATCTGGCTCGTCCACACGCCGTCGACCAAGGCGAGCAACTGGACGCGGCCTTCACCGGCACGGCTGTCGTCGTCCTTGCAGTTGTTGTTTTCGCAAAGCGCGAGCAAGTACTCTCTTCCTGAAGCCTGAAGCCAAGCGGCGCCCTCGAAGCCCTTGTTCGCGTGCTCGAACGAAGCATCCGTTTCGCTTCGGCTGACGAACGACGTATCCGCCGCGAGCTCGTCGACCTGGGCGCCTCCGACCGCATCGCTCGCGCTTTCGACCATGGCGAAGAAGCGCCCGTCCGTGCTGGCAGTGAGGGCTTCGTATTGAGAGTTCGTCACCTCCCCTGGTCCGAGCTTGCCCTTGTTCAACGAGGTGTCGATGACGCCGATGCTGGTCTGATTGTCGGATGCGACGTACAGCATGCCGCCCCAGCCAACGATACCGCTCGCCTCGTAGTGATCGCCGTTTTTGCTGGGCAGCAGCTTCGATAGCTTCTTTTCGGTCACGAGCTGCAGAGTCAGAGCCCGCGCCATGCTCGTGCCGTCCGCAGCGTCCGCGTCCGCGTCGTGCGTTCCGGAGGGCGTATCGCTGCCCTGGCAAGCGGGCAGCAGTGCCAAAGCGACCGCGAGAGCGCAGCCGAGGCGCGTCACTTCGCCCCCGCCGCTTGCGCTCGTCCGTATTCACCCAGCGCGCGAGCCAGCGCAATCTCTGCCTTGCGCTGCGCCAGTCGCGCCTCCATGTATTCGATGCCGCTTCGCGTGACCAGGTCTTCAGCGGTGAGCAGCGCGGTCAGATCGAGCTCCATGCCGGCGAGCGCCTGCTTGACCAGCGCGGCGTGCTCGGTGAGCACGGGAGCAATCGTCTGCGCGTAGTGTTCGGCGATCTCTCGTCGTCGCGCGCTTTCGGTACGCAATACGCGCACGTCGCGTTCGATGATCGCGCGGTGCGCGGCTGCGACGTCGCGCAGCGCGTGTTGCGAGGCTTCGGCGGCTGCAATCGGCCCCGGATTTAGATTGAAGATGGGCAGCGTGACCTGTAAGCCGAGCGTCACGTCGTTCGGATACGCCGCTTGATCGCGCTGACGATAACGCGCTTGCAGCGCAAGCCAGGGCCAGCGCTTGGCGCGCTCGGCAGATAGCGTAAACTCCGCAGCGTCAGCGCGCGCGGCATCGGCTTCGAGCTGCGGACGCGGGGTCGCGACTCGAGCGTCCTGATTTTCGCCAGTGGTCAGCCGCGGAGCCAACGCGAGTGACTGCCCCGGCGGCAAGCCGACGAGTGCTTCGATTTGTGTGACTTCCGTGGCGCGGGCGAGCAGCAGCAAATCTCGCTCCTGTTCACCGCGTGCCAGAGAGACGGCAGTCAGACTCAGATCGATACGACTGGAGGCACCATGACCCAGACGATCCTTGATGGCCTGGTGCACGGAACGCCTGGTTTGGACGGACTTTTCGGCGAGCGCGATCTCTTCCGTGAGCGCGGCGATCTGGGCATAGCTGCGGCGAACAGCGGCTTCCAGCTCCGCACTCCGCTCGCTGAAGTCCGCCTTGGCCGCGCGCACCTGCGCGCGCGCGGCGTCTTTCCCAGAGCCGAACACCCCGGGCTGCGGTGGCTCCCATTCCAGGCCGACGCCCCAGCCATAGTTGCCTGGCGACTGCACGTGCAGCCACTCACCGCGCGCCACGGGATTGTTCCACGCCGCGGCGCTGCTCACACCAGCGGCAGCGATCTCTTGATCCCAGCGCGAAGCGCGCAAATCTGGGTTGTGTGCGAGCGCAAATTGTACGAGGGCATCTTCACTCGCGAGCTCCGGATTGGCTTTCGGGACCTCGGGCTCCTCGGCGCGAGCCGACGCCGCGCTCAACACGAGCTGACCTACCATCGACGCTACGAACAGGAATTGGCGAACGAAATTCATGGTCAGAGAGGCCAGCGAATCCACAGCGGTTGGCGGCCGTCCGTGTCGAAGACGACGATGGCAGACGTGTGATCGGGGGCAAGGGCAATACCCTCGGGTTTCAAGCCTTCGAAACGTTTGAGCAGTGTCGGGGCGGTATTTGGGGCGCCCAGCTTCCACAAAGAGCCACCGCCATCGGTCGGCATTCCCTTCGGTGCGTTGCCAGCCACGAGCAGGCTGCCATCCGGTAAAAACGCCAGATCGGCGATACCTTCGCAGACGTTCTTACCGTCGTGGGGGACGCAAAATCGAGCACGGGACCAGAGCGTGAGCGCCCCCGCTGGCACGACGCCGGACTTCACCACCGACAGCACGTCGGACAGTCGCATGATGCTGGCAGCGCCGTCCTTACTCAGCGGGGATTTCAGGCCGATGTACAGCGCGCCCTCGCGAAATGCGATGCCTTCGATGTCCAGTGGCCCGGTTTCGGCCCATGCCGGCTTGCCATCTACAGAGCGCGCAGCGCTCAGGTCGACCTGGCCGATGATCTTGGCTTTTCGATCGGCTCCCAGCGCGATGTGCAAGAGGCGGCGGCGGCTCTCCGGCAAATGCCCCTTTTTGTTCAGCGAGTGCGAGGTGCAGACGAACAACGTGCCGTCCGGGCCCGGAGTGATGGATTCCGGATCGTTCAACTCACTGATGCCCTCGATCTTGATCGGGGCTGCGTCCAACTGACCAGCCTCGGTCAGCGCGAACAAAAACGGTGTGTGTTTGGCACCCTCGTCGTTGATGTCGTCCGAGACCAGGATGTATCGAGAGAGCGTCGCCGACCAGGCGGCTCCGGAAAATTCGACACCCGTGCGGTCGGAGATCTCGCGCGGAACTTTGATGGGCACGATCAGGGCCGCGCAGGCCACCATGCCCACGCACGCCGGGAGTAACCCGGACTTGCGACGCGAGCTGAACCAACCGCCGGGTTCAGTCGAGTGAGACACTGAATGCCTGCCCGGGCAACACTTCGCCGCCGCCGTCGAGTTGCACCATTGCCCGTCGACCCCAAGCCGCGATGCCCGGCGAGGGGCGTGCCCGCGGGAACATCTCGTCCACCTCCGGAGCGAGCTCGATCACGCGGCCGTGAAGCGCGTGGGAAAATAGCTCTTTGGAACGCACCGATACACCTTGTCCCAGCTTGACGCGAGCGGCCATCCCTTCCGACAGCTCGGCCATCAGCACGCCTGGGCGAGCGCTGACGATGCTCAGCACCTCGCTGCCCGCAGCGACAATTTCCCCGGGGCGGTGGGTGATGGTGGTCACCACGCCGTCGATCGGGGCGCGCAGGGTCAATTGCTCGATCTGCAAGTCGAGTTGGCGAATTGCGGCCTTCTGCACCTCGACCGCACGCCGTGCCGGTTCCACGTGCGCGTCGACCGCGCGACGGTGATCGTGATTGCCAGCGCCGGTCTGGCCGAGGCCGGCCTGGCCACGCCCCTTGGCTTGATCGAAGGTCTCGACGCGTGCCGAAAGCTCCTTTTGCTTTTCACGCGTCATTTCGGCTTGCGCCGCCGGAATCATCTGCTTGTCGAGCAGGTCGTCGAGGCGCTGCATGCGCGCGCTGATTTGGGCAAGCGCTGCGCGGTCGCCGCGTTCATCGGCGCGCGCCTTGAGCACCCATAGCTCGCTGCGCGTGACTTGGAATTCTTCGTCTTGCGTAGAGGCGATCACCTTTGCGTCCAACTCGGCCAGCTGTAGGACCGCCTTGTCGCGAGCCGCCTGCAGCTCGCGCTCGTCCATGCTGGCGATCGCTTCGCCGGCTACGACGCGCTGACCGACACGCACGAGGAGCTTATCGATGCGCCCGAGCGCCATCGGAGCGACCACGTAGTGTATGGCCTCGACGTAGGCCACGGCGTTACCACTATTGCCCAGCCCTTTGCCGTGCGTGAGCGCAACGAAGCCGAGCCCCGCGCCAACGACGCTGAGCGCGTAGATCAAGCGGCGGGGCGCGGCGCGAACGGCGTCGATCCAGGGAGAGGAAGATGCGAGCAACACTCAGAGCTCCAACGAGGCGTCACGGGTGAACATCGCGGCCGAGCCGACTCCCGGCACTCGCTCGAGCTCACGCATCAGTGCGGTCTCGGTGCCGGATTTGGCGAGTTTGAGGTGGTAGGCAAACTCCTGCACGTTGTCGCCCGCGCTGCGCAAATCGATTAGGGAGAGTCCGCGACAATAGCGATTGAGCACGGCCCGCACTTGCTCGCCGTGCTCGGCGTCGGCGGGCCCCTGAAATCGCAGCATGATGTCGAACTGCAGGCGAGAGCCGAAATCCGACCAAGCCAGATACATGGAGGCCAGCGAAAACATGGCCGTGCCCAGCAAGGCCGCCGCGAACGCCTGCACACCGCAAGCGACCCCGATGCCCAGTGACGCGAACATGAAGATCAAATCACGTGTATCCTTGAGCGTCGTGCGAAACCGGATCAGGGTCAACGCGCCGACCATGCCCAACCCACGCGCCACGTCGTCACCGATGGCCAGCATGACCAAGGCAGCGACCAGGCCTCCGAGCGCGATGGTCTGCACGAAGCTGCGCAGGTAGCCGATGCCGTGATACGTGATGGTGTAAACGGTGGCGATGATCATCGACGTTGCAAAGGACAAGAGCAACGATGCCAGAGCGATATCCCAGCCGACGCGCGTACCCATGATTCATAGTCTCCCACGCAATTGCAGTGCGGCGGTCGTGTACTTGGAATACGCCTCGCGCTGAAGATTGAAATGACGCACCAACTCCACCATCCAGCGTGGGGGGGTGCCGTTGAATTTGAGCTCGAGCATCGCCCGGCGGTGACCGAAGGAGGTGCGAGTGTCATCGCCCTCGTGAAGATCGACCCAGTGCCGCTCGTTGGGCGTGAAGCCGAAGCCCTGGCTGTGTTGGTAGACCAGCTCGCGGTCGAGGGTCATGCGCACGTCTTCACCTGGAATGCGCGACTCGAATGCCTCGCGGTAGCAGGATACGAACAGCTTGGGCTCGGCGCGATGCAGGCACATCTGCAGCAAGAACTGGCCCATGGTGCGGCGAGCGGCCTCGGATATTTCACAACCAAGCGGGCGACGCGAGAGCACGTTGGCAACTTCACCGATGGGCAGCGCGAAGCGCTCCTTCATGGTGACGGTCTTGACCTTGCGCTTCATCTCGAAGAACGCAAGCTTGCTGTACGGCCGACCATAGGCGCGAATGCGCAACTTCAACCGATCCGGATCCAGGTTCAGGTGGTTTTCGAGGAAGCGAAAGCTGCGCGTGTCGAGATACAGGCTGGTGTTTCGCTGCGCTTCGCGAGTGGTGGCGTGCGCGTCTCGCTTCAGATAGGGCAGCGCGAACTCGAGCACGCGCTGCGCCAGGGGTTCGGTGACCCAATACTTGAGCTCGAAGCGCTCGAAGACCGTGCGAATCGCCGGCACCGCGCCCAGCGCCGGGGTCGGCGCGAGGTTGCGTGGGCCCGAACGTCGCCCCTCGGCAACCCCTGCGCGCGCGCCAGTGGCGTCGAACAGGAGCTGTGGGTCGGCGGTCGTGTTTTGCGACAAGGCGATACTCAGTTTCCGCGTCCGGGATACGGGCGGGCTTGCTTGACGTAGAGCGAGGCGGGTTTCGACGGGTCGGCCTCGTTGGAGAACTTGAACTCGATATCCATCGCATAAAACCCGTGGTTACCGCTGGCTGGCCCGTAAGCGGGCGAGAAACGCTCATGAATGGCATCGAGCGCCACGCCCAGCGTGTGAACTTGCGACCGAGAGAGCACGGTGCTGCCTGCGCTGATGATGTTGGAATGCGCCAGGTACGTGATCGGTTGGTTTGGATTGTCGAAGAAGTACAGAATTTGGTCGGAAGTGGTGCCCGCGGCCGGCGCGACGACCTCCACTTTTCCTCCGAACTGCACGTTGATGTAGAAAGCCGGCTCCAAGCCGCTCTCATCGAACGGGTTGGCGGTGATCGCCACGCCATTGGCTTTCTCGTAGTCGTCCGGAAAATTGTTGTGCACCAGCAGCCCCATGGCCACGCTGTGATGGTCGACGCCGTAGTACGCGCGCTCTTCGACGGTTCGGAATTTCCAGACCGTCGAGTACGTGAACTTGATGGCGTTCAGCACGTCAGCCACGCCCTTGGCTGGGTCGCCTTTGGCGGAGTCGTAACAACCCGCGCAGGGGAAGCCCGCGAGATCTTCGCTATTGGTGCTGGTACGGAAGCGAATCACGTGATTGGGATACTCGCTTTCGATCTTTGCCATCAGCGCTTGCTCGAGCTCTGGGGACACCGTCCCGGCTAGCACCTCTTCGCGAAACTCCTCGAGCTTCTCGAAGCGCACTTGGGAGTCGCTCTGGAAGGCCTTGTTGGCCTGCAACGCGGCGATCTTGGCGAACAGCCCGTTGCGCTCCATGAATTCGTAGTACCAGTACAGAGGGATTGCGAAGGCCTTCTCGATTGGCACACCCGGCGTGCGAGAGAGCACCGAATATTGCGCCGATTTCCCGCCATAACTCAGCACTGCGGTCTTGATGCTCTCGCGCAGAGACCCACCCGCTTCTGGCTCCGGAGTCACGTCGGCGATGTCTTTGAGCTCGGTTTTGGAGAGGTCGAGCTCAGGCAGGGTGATCGGGGTCGGCTTGTGCGCGATCCAGAAGGCTTCCGCCTCGGCCTCTGAGACTTCGTGGACCTCGTAGTTGAGTGGGCCGACCGTGAGCGAGACGAGTTTTCCTTCTAGCGCGCGCAGCGCCGGATCGGTCATTGCGCCGCGCAGACCCATGTTCGGGGTCTTGCGACTGGCGGAAAGCACGTTCACGTGCGAGAGCGGTGTCTGGAAGTCTTGCGAAATCAGGCCTTGCACGACCGGGATGTCATTGGGCGCAGAGTCGACGACCACGATGTCGGTGTAGGAGATGGCCGCTTCGTCAATCACGCCGATGGTCTCGAAGCGCAGTCGACCCATGCCCGTGGAAAGCACCAGTGGTTGGTAGCTGATGCCCTTGTACAGCTCGTCCGTGGTGACGACCGGAAGGTCCTTGGGCAACTTCGCGGCTTCCAGCGCGATGGCATCGGAGGTCGGGTGGAATTTCAGCCCCGGACCGAAGAATGCGTGCGATTTCACGCTGCGAAACAGCGTTTCCATCATGGCCGCGTTGGCCGTGTCGTAAGGCGCCATCTCGAGTGCCCAGACCTTGGGGCCATCGTAATACGTGACCGCACCGAGCACGAAGCGACGGTCGGGCTGGTAGTATTGAGCGGTATTGAACACCGCCAGTGAGGGCACCACTGGCAAACCGTTGCCGGACAGATGGGTCGAGGCAAAGTCGTAGTGCACTTTGTAGAGCACACTATTTTGAAAGTATTGGTGATTCGCGTCGGCGGTATCGAGGATCACCTTGACCGAGCGGGCACCCGGGAGACTCGCGTCGATCGGCTCGGAGCCCATGGCTCGGAAATCAGCCGAACAATCGATCCGCTCCAGATATTGCGTGGACGCAGTACCGTTGGAGATCTCGCTGGGATCGATTTTACAGACTCCTTCGACGACGGTCGCCGGAGCGTCCGAACCAGAGGAGGAGCCGCACGCCGCTGCGAGCGAGCCGCTGACGAGAGCAAGGACCAGGAAAGATTGGCGTAGATTCATTTCTTCCACGAGATCATGGCTTCAGAACGAAGCAGTAAAAATACCGGAACCGACCGTGACCGCTTCTGGCAACCGGCCGCTCATTTGCAGGTCAGATCCTCTTGGCACTCTTGGTCGTCCGGGCAATTCTCCGTGTCGGTGCACGAGTTGAGTCCGTCGATCGTCACCGGGTGCTCGACGGTAGAGAAAATCTCGAGCTCCACGCGCCCAGGGGCGATGACGGTCGAGGCAACGACGTGGCGGGTGACTTTCACCGTTGGAAACCCCGCGACGCCGAGGTTCAGCAGCTTGGTGATCAGCGCCGCACTGACGGTCAGCGCGCCGGAGTCGGCAGTCTCACAATCGATTTGACCTTTGCTGCCACCGTGGTTGCTGATGTTGAGGTTCACGTGGATCTTGGCCGAGCTCTCCGTGCCCTTGGTCCAAGTAAGAGCCAAAGGTTGGCCGCTCTTCAACGCGAACTCGGTCGACGTGAGCGCTAGCGGGGCAATGCCCTTGCTGCTCAAATTGAAGGCCGAGAAATAGTCGCCCGCGGCGGCAAAGGTGACGGGCGCGCTTTCGGCAAATGGCGGATAAGCCAACGGGATGACGGCTTGATAATTGTTGTTGGTCGACGTGAGCTCGAACGTCGTTCTGCTGTCGGCAGTCTTGACTCCGGTCACGGTCACTACTCCTACACTTTGGGCCGTGGGGTACGCGAGGCAGGTGTCGTCTTCGACGCACGCAGCGCTGCCGCCGCAGGGCGTCGTGCAAAACGGCACGCGAGGCGTGGCAAGCGTGCAGTCACCCTCGCTCAGCGATTTTTCCAAGATCGTCGTTACAGGAGTCGGACCGTCGGAGACCTTGCCGAAGATCGAGGTCATGGCAGCCCCTAGATCGCTTTCGGGGCTCACCTTCAGCTGGAACGCTCCCACTAGCTTGGTTGCATCGCCGGAGCCCGCACCGGCCGCGCTAGCACCTGCCGAGCCCGCACCCGCACCGCCAGAATTCGTGGGACCGTCGCTCGAGCCGCAAGCGGCTATCGCGAGGCCAGAGATTGGAAACAGAAAAACGGAGATTTGGGCTGGCCAGTGGCTCGGGAACTTCACGTAGCAATTGTGTGACGCTGTAGTGAAGATCGATCAAATTCCGTGTGCCTTTTTTCAGTCTGGAATTTTCCACATCCGAGGCAGACGAGTGCGGGCATTTGCGCCGCAAATCATTGACAAGTGAAGTTCGAGCGCAGGCCGAGGTAGGGGACACGCGCTTGCAGGGCCTGGCAAAGCGTGAGGCACGGGGGAGGTAGGGAGCCTGGCGGTCCGGGGGGCGGGCAAGGCACCCCGACCGGCTTGTCGTCTATCGAAGCACAATCCGTCGGAATCATCCAACACTGTCCGCTGCCAGGCATGCCGCAAGCGCTCACGCGCGGTAGCTGGATTGAGCAGGTCGCAAGCGAACAGTCGTCCGTGCTCGAGCAGCAGTCATCGCTGGTGAAGCACGGGTGTGCGCCTGCTTGGCACCAACCCACGTTGAGTATCGCCGAAATGCCGTTCCGCTGGCGCAGGGTATCGTTCCAATAGGTCTTGTGATCGCAACCGCAAACGGGCGCTTGGTGCGGGTCCTCGAAAAGCGGGCCTGGCAGGCAAACGCCCGCCTCAGCGGCACAATCTCGTTTCTGGCAAAACCAGGACGGGTCGCAATCTTCGGTGCCTCGGCACGGTTTATCGACGGTGTCGCCGCCGCCACCGCCGGTCCCACCCGTCGAGATCCCACCGCTGCCGGCTGTGTCCAGCGATCCGCCGAAGCTGCCTCCGGCTCCCGCCACAATCTGCGAACCGCCCAAGCCAGCGCCGGCATTGGCGCCTCCGGAGCCCGCCCCTGCCGCGGAGAAAACGACGATTTCGCCCGCTTCGCAGCCAGCCACTCCAGGCAGCAAGGCGACGGCCAGCAACAAACCCCGTCCTGCGCGAGTCATCGGCGAGCAAGGCTCCGCGGCACGCTGGGTTCACTCCCGCCCCCAAGCGAGAGCGAGAGACCCGCCAACGCCATTGGCCGCACCCGCGCGGGCTGAAAGAAGGACTCGGTCCCTTCCGGGGTTTGGACGACATAATCGTGGCGCGCGAGAGTGACGTCGGTGTCGAACGCGAGCAACATGCTGACGCCGCGTCCGAGCAGCAGTCGGAGCCCGAGCATGCCCGACGCGATCGGCTCGAGCACGGTCGTGGTCGCGCTCGAGCTCGTGCCGGGCGGCGGTCGCTCGCCGCTGACTTGAATCCAATCCACGCCTCCACCAACACCGGCGAATGCCGTCACAGCGGGCGTGGCTTGCCATTCGAGCAGGGGGAGCGCGCGCACACCCAGGAGCCCGAACGAGGCCAAACCAGCGGCACTCTCGACGCCCGCAGCGGGATAGCCGATCAGGCTCAAAAGGCCGCCAAAATGCCAAGCCGCCTGGCCGTGGTTGAGACCGAATCCTGCACCCACGCCCGCGCGAAAACCGGCTCCGAAATTGGCACCGCTTGCGAACAGACTGGCCCGCGTCTGCCAACGCGGAGCGCGCTCGGACAGTGCGTCGGGTTGGCGTGTTTCGGCCTGCGCGGACTTCTTCACCCCCGCCACCACGGGCGGGGGCGCAGCCGCCCGTGCGGCCAAAGACGATGCCACGGCCGCGCACACCACGTGTGCCATGGTCTCGATCGAGATCTCGAGCGAGACGCCCTCGGGCAGGGTGCGGCGCTCCAAATCCTGTCGGGTCTCGCCGTCCACGACCACGACGCGCGGCGGGGTGCCCGAGCGGAGATCGACGTAGGCCTCGGCGAGGCCAGGCGCATGCGAAGTGGCCAGCAGCGCTTCGTCGGCCCCGGCCGCGTCGCGGACCACGACGGCGACATTGGAGCGCGAACACAGATCTTGAATGGCGTCCCGCGAGCCACTCACCGCTTCCGGCGAACCCGCGACATAGACGCGCACGATCGGCGGAGCTCCGGCCGCATAGGCGGCAGACTTCGGGGCCATCACGCTCGCAGCCGCCAAGAGGGCGGCCCCTGCTCCTCGATTCACCGCATGCCCAACGCTGCGAGACGAGTGGCTGCCAAGCGCGCATGAACCGAGCCTGGAAATCGGCTCTGCACCTGTCGCCAGGCGGCAGCGGCCTGCGTCGACTTGCCCAATTGTTCCAAGGCGCGAGCGCGCCCGACTAGCGCTTCGGCGCCCAAGGCGGGCGAATCTTCGACCAAGTAGCGATCGAAAGCCGCGAGCGCGCCTTCTGGATTGCCGCGATCGAGCAATAGCTGGGCGAGTAGCGCGCGGGACAATTCACTTTCGGACGAGCTCGGATAGCGGCTCTGAAGCGCCCGATACAGACCGACGGCGCGGTCCACATTTCCGTCGCGGCGAGCGCGGTTGGCATCGGCAAATAGGACCGCTGCCGGATGGACGTGCGCCGTTGACGCTTCGGCCGCGCCCGCGTCCGCCGCGGGCAGCGCAGTCACGGCAGCGCGCGCACTTTCGCGCGTCGGCGCGGCTTCGGCTCGGCGCTGACGCGCCTGTCTGGGCGCAATGAGCGCCGGCCTCGCGACTGCGGTCGCCTCGGACGAAATGACCGACGGAGTCGGCTCTGCGACCGCGACAGGTATTGGCGCAGCGCCGACAGACGCGACGGGTGGCGCCGTATTGGCGCTGGGTTCGCTTGTCGGCGTAGGCTTGGGGTCCGCTGCGGGAACGGCTCGTTTCAGCCTCAGTGCTGGCTTCGCGGCGCTGACCCGCGCGCTGGACACTGCCGGCTTCGGCCCCGGCGACCAGTGCAACCACCGACTGCTCACGGCGCCCGTCATCACGGCAGCCATTGCACCGCCAGCGCACAGCACTAACGACGCGGCCAGCATCGCCAACGGCCAGCGATGTCGGGAGCGTGAGCGAACCGACCGCACTGTCTGCGGCAGCAACTGATCCGGCAGGGTCCCGGCAACGCGTTCGCGGGGCTCAGCGCCCGCGAATGTCAATTGCGGACGATCCTCGAAGACTGGCGCATCGCAAACGAGATCCGAGCGAACGGCGACCTCGAAGCGGCAGCTCGTGCATTGCCTCAGGTGGGTGCACAGTCGTTCACGCTCGGTCAAGGTCAGCGAGCCTTCAGCTAGCTTGTCAATCAGCTCCTCGGGATGGATGTCGACCACTTTCATGGCAAAACCTCCAACTGATCAGCCAACGAGGGATCGGCATCGATGCGACGGCGCAAGGCCTCTTTTGCCAGGCGCACACGACTGCGCACGGTGTTCAGCGGCGCACCGGTCGCCTGCGCGACATCTTCCAGGGACCAACCAAGCATGACTCGCAGAGCCAACGCGTCCGCTTGTTCCTCGGGCAAGTCCGTGAGCAGATCGCGCAGCGCGCGCTTGCGCCGTTCAGCGGAGACGTCGCAGCCGGGCCAATGCACGTCGGGATCGGCCGCCGAAATCTGCGCCAGTGACTGGTTCCGCGCGCGGCGCAGCGCGGCGTTGCGACGCGCGCGCAGAGCGACGTGCAACGCGATGCGGGAGGCGTAGCCCGCGGGGTGACATTCGCCGCGGAAGGCGCTCAACGCTTGCAGCACGGCGATCAAGGACTGCTGGATCACGTCGTCGACTTCAGGATGAGCCGCGCCGAGCACACCGTTGACTACACGGGCCATCGTCGGCCACACCCGATCCAGGAAGCGACGCGTGGCCGCCGGATCTCCGCTGCCCGCCAGGCGCGCCAACGCCGTCAATTCGGCGGCGTCCTCTTGGCTCGCCGAGCGGGGGTTGGTGGGCGCCATGACCAGGGGCATTCGATCATGAAGTGTGCACTGGCGAACAGGAGCGATCACTCCTTCCGAACAAATGCGTATCGCCCGGCACCCTTTTCCGACCCGGGGGGGAATCCCCCCATCTCGTCAGCGGAGCTTCAAGGACAGGCGAGCGTTGCGCTGCTCGCTAGCTCGGACCGCCAGATAGGCGGCAGCAAACAGCGCGATGACCAGGGCCAGCACGCCGTTGCTGCTGCCCAAGAGCTTCAGCGACGATGCCAGGAGCACCAGGATCAGCGCGGGACGGATCAAGGAGTCGGGAGCACGCGACGAGAGCTGCGCGCCGATGAATACCCCCGGCACACTGCCAATCAGGATCGATGCAGTCAGCCCGAGTTGAAAGTCGCCAAACAACGCGTGGCCCAGGGCGGCGGAGGCAACCAAGGGGATGGCTTGTACGAGATCGGTGCCCACGAGCTCGGACAGCCGCAACTTGGGGTACAGCACCAAGAGCAGGATGATCATCAGCGAGCCAGAACCAACGGAGGTCAGACCCACGACCAAACCGCCAGCGATGCCAATCAAGACGGTCTGCAGCTTTTTCACCACGAGTGGCGCGAGACTATCGCCCGCTTGGCGGCCGCGGCTCAAAAGAGGGCGAATGATCAGCCCGAGCGCGACGACCAACAAGGCGATGCCGAGTGCGATCTTGACGTGATGCTGCAGCGCCTCGCCCTGGCCCGAGCTCTTCAGCAGCAACACGCCGAGAAACGCCGACGGCACCGAGCCCAGCACCAGCCAGCGCACGAGCTCGGTGTTCACCGTGCCGCGACGCCAGTGAACACCGCCGCCAACGGGCTTCATGATCATGGAGGCCACGATGTCGCTGGAGACCGCGGCCAAAGGTTGGATCTTGAACAGCAGCACCAGGATGGGCGTCATCAACGCCCCCCCTCCCATGCCGGTCAGGCCGACCACGAAACCTACGAACAGTCCGGCAAGCGCCACTTTGGGGTCGATCAGCATCGCGAAGTGCGGGAAGCATAACCCTACTTAGCGAATAGGGAATGTGCACAATTCGCGATAACCCGCTATCCAATCGGATTTATTGAATAAATTACTACTCCGCGGCAGCCGCTGGGGGCAAGCTGGGGCGAATCACGGGCTCGTGCCGGTCGGTCTCGCCGGCTCGATCGAGGGCGAATTTGAACAAGATAGGGCCGATCATTTCATTGAGGGCGACGGCGGCGATGGCCAGCGACCGGAAGCCGTCGCCGAAGCTAGGGAACGCTTTGGCGATCACGACCGATAGCCCAAGAGCGAGGCCCGCCTGAGAGACCAAAGACGACCAGCCCCAACGTTTGAGAATCACCGGGTCCTCGGCGAGACGGCTGCTGATGCGGCATGCCACCACGGTGAAGAACGCGCGAGATGCGCACAGCGCCACGGCAACCGGCCACAGCTTCCGAAGCAGCGGGATGTCCAGGTGTGCTCCAGCCGTGGCGAAGAAAACCACGAACACCACGCTCCCGGTCTGCTCGATGGAGTGCAGCAGTTTGGGGCCCTGATCCGAAAGGTTTGCGACTACGAAGCCAGCCGCCAAAAACGCGAGCAGTGAGTCGACATGGATGTAGGAAAATGTGTCGCTCAAACCGAAGCCGATGGCCAAGAGCACCAAGAGCAGCTGGTGTCCGACCAAGCGCAGGTAGATCGCCAGACCCAAACCCAGCGTGACGCCGACCGCGATGCTGCCGAGCAGCTCGTGTCCGAGCACCGTGAAGTCTTCGAGCGAGATGCCACCGCTGCCGGTGATCAACGGGCGCGCCAACATCAGCATGGTCGCGAGCAAGATCACGACCACCACGTCCGACAGCATGATGAAGGCGAGCGAGAAGGTGGCGACCGGGCCCTTGGCGCGCGTTTGGGACAAGATACCCATGCAAGCCGAGGGACTACGACTGACGGCGAGCACGCCCCAGAGTAGCGCAACGCCGATCAAAGCCTTGATATTCATGCCCTGCGTGAAGGGCACGAAGCTGGCGATGGCCAAGAACACGCCTGCCATGCACACGAGCACGAACGTGCTCTGAATCAGCGTTGCCCAAGCGAGACCGCGCGCAACCGAGCGCAAGGTGTCGAGACGCAATTCCGCACCACCGGCGAGCGCGATCAGTGACAAGGCCAGGGTGTTCACCGGCGACAGCTCGGTCACCGTGTGATGATCCACCAAGTGCAGGATGTGCGGGCCCCCAATGATGCCTGCCAGCAGGTAACCAGACAGGTGAGGCAAGCCAATCGTTTCGAGCAACTCACTCATCAGCGTACCGGCGAGCAACAAAAAGCCGATCGCCGTGACCGTCCCGAGGTGGCTTTCGAGCTCGGGCGTGACGCGCGTTACCCCATAGAGCACGCCGAAAGTGACCAGCAGCGCCGCTGCCTGAATGGCGCGAGTGGCGAGCGTCTTTTTGGGTCCGCCGTGCCCGCTCATGCTTCACTCGGTAGCGTCGGTTGCGCGCCTGCGGGCGGGACTTCTGGCTTGATCTCGCCGGCGCGTGCCAAAGCTCGGCGCAGCGCCCCCGGACCGAGCCACTCACCGAGCAGAATGCTCATGGAAGCCAGCAGCAGCACGGTGTCTGCCACCACGCCCGGATGGCGAACCGTGAGCGCCAACGCCACGGCCAAGCCCAGCGCGCCGCAAGATAGCATACTGCCGCCGAACTCCAAGCCCACACCACGGACCGGCTTGGCCGTGACCGAGAGCAATCCACCAAAAAAAACGCGCGCCAGCACCTTCGCGACCAGCGCCGCCGCCACCAATACCAAGAGCGGGATCGGCAGCTTGACGTTGACGTATGCGCCAGCGAGCAAGAGCACCGGGAGGAGCACGGGCTTTTCGGTGGGCGTGATCATGGCTTTGATGTCGAGACGATGACGGGACACGAGGGCAAGCGTGAGCCCCATGGCAAATGTGGCGCTGATAGGCGACAAATTCAGCCGTGCGGCGGCGCCAGTTCCGAGCAGCGATGTCCCGAGCAGGATGCCCCAGCTTTCGTCGCGTCGGAATTCGCGACCGAGCAGCAGGGCCGCGGTGAAGCCGAGCACTACGCCCAAACCGAGCGAGACGAGCACGCGCCCGGACACCGAAATTCCCTGCAATGCCGCGCCAGAGAGCCAAGCATTGACGACTGCGAACGAAAGCGCAGCAAACAGCGCGCTGGCTCGCGCGGTGTCCGCTGCGAGATCGGCGAGCGGGCCTTTCGCGCCGTAGCGTTCCACGACCCAACGCACGCTGTGGCGAGTCGTTTCGGAGCAGACGATGCCCGCCGTCGCGGCGAAGGCGATGACCTCGTCGCGCGGCAAGGGTGAGAAGTAGCTGGCGCCGAAAAACACCGTGGCAGACACGCAGGCGGCGACGAGCGCAGACATCCCGACGCCGAGCGCCATGTGCGGTACGGGCACGCGCCGTTCGCCGACGCGCAAGTAGCTCACGCCGAGCACGAGGCCAAGCCAGCTGACGCCGACGAGCAACACGGGCTGAAAGGTCTCGACCAATGGGCGCCCCACCACGGACAAGACCTGAGGCCCCAACACGAAGCCCAACACGAGGTACTCGGCTCCGGACGCGAGTCCGAAGCCGCGGATGGCGCGACCACCCACCAGGATGCTGCCCAAGTAGGCGAGCACCAAGAGACCGAGCAAAAACGCGATTGCGTTCACTCAGGCACCACGCGCGAACGGCCGAGCGCAATTCCCGCCGAGTTCAAGTCATCGAGCGCCGCTTCGGCCATCGACTGCCGCGCATCGAGCGAGTCACAGAGCGCGCTGAGTCGGTAGACCGCGCCGTCGACGTCGAAGCTGAGCAGATCCAGACGGGCGTCCCGGCCGCACCTCCGGCCGGC
>Ga0247783_1000182_pt1 | contig 18478 bp, 16 predicted proteins | sample UWRJL064202C5_FD_179911 | JGI IMG/M metagenome (GOLD analysis project Ga0247783, IMG submission 179911) | Plant litter microbial communities from Arlington Agricultural Research Station in Wisconsin, United States - UWRJ-L064-202C-5 | ecosystem: Environmental > Terrestrial > Plant litter >...
GCGGCCCGAGCCAGCGGCACTCAGCCGAACCGCTTCGCGATCGCGTCGATCACGTCCCCGTACTTGGGCGGCAACATCACCGGCGGGTTGGCTAGCGTAGACTCGACTCCGGCGATCGAGCGCTCGTGATAGCCGACCTTGAATTCAGTGAATTTCAAGCCATTGGCGGTCGAAACGCAGACTACGCGTTCGTCCTTGGGGATGACTCCGCGACCGACCAGCTTTTCCAGCACAGCCAGCGCCACCGCTGTGTGCGGACAGGTGTACATGCCAGTGCGATCGGCCCGCGCAGCGGCATCACACAGCTCTTGCTCGCTGGCCTGTTCGACGATGCCGTTCATTTCTTCCAGCGCGACCATGGCGCGCGGGGCGCTCACGGGGTTGCCGATTTGAATCGCCGTGGCTTGCGTCGGCTTGGCGGTCATCGGCGTGACCACGCGCTTGCCGGCAGTCCAGGCGCGGTACATGGGGTTGGCATTTTCGGCCTGCGCGACGACTAGCCGCGGGTAACGCGAAATGATTCCGAGCTCGCGCATCATCTTGAACCCCGCGTACATCGCGGACGCGTTACCGAGATTTCCGCTGGGCAAAATGATCCAGTCCGGAACTTGCCAATCGAATTGCTGCACGATCTCGATGCCGACCGTCTTCTGGCCTTCCAAGCGGAGTGGGTTCATCGAGTTGGCCAAGTAGACCAAACCTTCTGCGGCAAGCTGCTGCACGATTTCCATGCAACCGTCGAAGTCCGTATCGAGACCCAGCACCAGCGCGCCGTGCGCCACCGGCTGCACGAGCTGCGCGGTCGAAACCTTGTTGCGCGGCAAGAGCACCACCACGGGCAAGCCCGCCGCCGCGCCGAACGCCGCCAGCGACGCGCTGGTGTCGCCAGTGGAAGCGCACGCGATAGCCTTGACCTTGAGACCCTCTTTGATGGCTTGGCGGACGACGCTGACCAGCACGGTCATGCCCAAGTCTTTGAACGAGCCGCTGTGGCTGTTGCCGCACAGCTTGACCCACAGGTCACTGACGCCAATTTCACGCCCGTAGCGCTCCGCCCAAAATAGATTGGTCCCGCCTTCGTACATCGAGACGATCATGTCGTCGGGCAGCTGCGGCATGACCCACTCACGCTTGCCCCACACACCCGAACCGTACGGCCATTGGTTGTGCCGGTAGCGGTCGTCGAACAGCTTCATCCAGGCGGGACCGCTGCGGTCCTTCAAGGCCTCGATGTCGTGGACGACTTGCAGCAAGCCGTTGCACTTGGGACAGCGGTAGATCGGGCGAGTGACCGGCCACGACCCTTCGCAGCCATTGAAACAGCGGAATTCAGAGGAGTACGGCACGGCGGGACTATAGCCGCTTCGGCGCCCTTGGCCCGGTCTTTTTGCTACCCCCAAATCGTCATAAAAAGTGCCATATTTCAGTCCTTTCTGCCCCGCTTCGGGGCCGGCGCTGGCGGCCCGCTTTGCGCCCCGTCAAGCATGTCGTACGCGGGCCAGATGACCGCCTCTTTCGCGCTCGAGCTCGACCCCACGCAGGCCGATGCGGGTCGGGTCGTCGCCGGCTTGCCGCTCGCGTTGCGGCTCGCGCTCGACGCGCAGCAGGGCGGCGCACAGTGCATCGTGCTCGGCAGCAGCGCGGCCACGATCCGCCCACTCCTTCAGGACGCGCGGCTACGGATCCCGGTGCTCGATCGAGCGCCCGAGGGGCTGCGCGTGCTGCGCGTGCCGGCAAACTTCGTGGTCCATCGCGGACTGTTCAAGAGCATCGCCGAGCACGACGCCGCCGACCCAGAGAGCCCGCGTGAACGCGACCTATCCGCACGAGCCGTCGCCCACGACGCCCCTTACTCCTTCGCGCCAATCGCCGTGGTCGACGCCAAAAGCGCGCGTGAGGCCGAGGGGCGCTTGTTCCACGCCTTGCGCAAACCCCAAGACGGTTGGACCTCTCGCTACTTGAATCGCTACATTTCCCTGGCCATCTCGCGTTGGTTGGTGAAGACCCCGCTGCGTCCGAACCAGCTGTCGGTGGGGATTTTGGGCGTGGGCTTAGCGGGCGCCTGGTTTGCGGCCCAAGGCGGCTATGGCAATTTGCTCTTGGGCGCCTGTCTGTTCCAAGCGCAAAGCGTGCTGGACGGCTGCGATGGCGAGATGAGCCGGGTCACGCACCGCGGTTCGCGCACCGGTGAGTGGCTCGACACCGTGGGCGACGATCTGACCAATTACGGTTTTTTCGGGGGCGCTGCCCTCGGCTTGTACCAGGTGACGCACAACCCGCTGTACCTCGTGGCCGGCGCGGTGACCGTGGTCTCGGGCCTGATCGGCAGTGGCCTCGAGTACCGTTATTTGATCAAGATCGGCTCGGGGGATCTGCTCAAGTATCCGCTCAGCCAGGGCCAGGGCACCGGCAAACTTTCGTTCATTCAACCGCTCTTCAAGCGCGATACGTTCGTATTCATGACCCTGTGCGCGGCGGCGCTGTCTTGGGTGGGGCCGATGCTGTGCGTGTTCGCTGCGGGCGCCGTCGGCGTCTTGATCGCCGTGCTGCAAACCGAGCTACGCCTGGCGCGCGAGGCCCGCGAGGCCCGGACCACGCGTTGAGGCCAACGGAGTGTGGCATTTGAATCGATTCGTCGAAAGAGCGCTTCAGCTGAGCCTGTGCATGCTGTGTGCTTCGGCCTGCGCCAAAAAAGAGCCCAAGCCCTTACGCACCGAGCCGTGGCTCGCGCACCCGATTGCCAGCGCGAGCGCGAGCGCGAACGGCGATGCCGCGCTGCCGCTCACCCGTTACGTGCTTCGGGACCCGAGCGTGATTCGCTTCGAAATCCCGAGCAAGCACGGCGCGCTCCGCGGAGCTTTGACCCGCGTCAGCGGCGAGCTCAACGTCGACTTGGCGGATTTGACGCGCAGCCGCGGCATGGTCCGGGCGGAGCTCGGCTCACTCGACATTCACACGAACGGCGGCACGGAAATCCGCGACTCGGCGCTGCTCGAACGCGCCCGCGCGGCCCTCTCGCTATCGCCCGAGGCCAACGCGCCAGCCGTGTTTGCCAGCTTCGACCTCACTTCCGTCGAAGACGCTGTGCCCGCACAGATCGAAGCGGCCCCCGAGCGCGACTCAGGCGCTCTGTCTCGTCGGCCGTCGGGAGAACGAGACCGGGGACGCGCGCGCTTCACGGCAGTCGGGAATTTGCTGCTCCACGGCTTTCGAGTCGCGCGTCGCGCAGCGCTTTCGGCGGAATTCGGCTTCGAGCAGGACCGCTCAGTGCCGAGCAGCGTGCTGATCCGGAGCCGCTCGCCGTTCGTAATCTCACTGGAAACGCACGCCATTGTCGCGCTGGCCGATGAAAGCCGCGCCTCGGGTCCAGGCGCGGCCAAAGCGCAGGCTCGTGAAGTCCTCGTAAGTGTTGAACTTTACGGAACAAAAATTGACTGAAAGCATTCCTGACTGAAACCGTCCCGGGCACCGCTCGTACCTGTAGTGCTCGGTCCTATCGGAACGGGTGCCGGCTGGTGTTCCAGGCCGAGCCTCGCTATCTCTATTGATCCCTACGCGCGCTAGAAAGGCGCGTTTCGCAAGGAGACCTTCCATGTCGCAGAACCTCAGCTTCAGCTCGATCGCCGCCACGCTCGCCGTCCTCAGCGCTTCTGGCCTCGTCGCCTGTGGCGGTGCCACCACGCCCCCGGCCGAGAGCCCCGCCGATGCCAAAGAGGTGCCGGCCGCCACCAGCGCCGGCGCCACTGCCGCCACCGAAGCAGCGCCGCCGAAAGACGAAGTCAAGGCGGCCGAAGGCGCGAGCGCCGCCGTTGCCACTCCCGCAGCGGAAGCCCCCAAGGCAGACGCTGCCGCGGCCACCACTTCGACAACGACCGCTCCCGCGAGCAAGGACGACAAGCCCAAGGCCACCGGCAAGAAGAAAGCTGGAGCCAAAGCCGGCTGCGGCGCCGGCACCTGCGGCTAACGAGCTCGTCATGGCTGCCATGCCCCAGCGCGAACTGCCCGAGCTCGGCAACCGCCCAGCCCTCGGCGGAATCGGGCTCGGGCTACGCTGGGAGTTCCTCGAAGAAGTGCTGGATGGCCCGGCGCAGGACGTCGCCTTCTTCGAGGTGTCGCCGGAGAACTATTTGGGGCGCGGCGGATATTATCCGAGCGCACTCGAGCGCATCGCCGAACGTTACCCGATCGTGACGCACGGGCTGACGCTCTCGCTCGGCGCGATCGCCGAGCCAGATCCGCGTTACCTGAACGCGTTGCGGACGGAGCTCACGCGCCTGAATCCGCCCTGGCACTCCGACCACCTATGTTTCTCGAGCGCTGGCGAGCGCGTCCTGCACGAGCTGTTGCCGCTGAAATTCAGCGAAGAGAACGTGCAGCGGGTCGCGGAGCGCGCGCGCCGCGTGGAGGCGTTCTTGGAGCGCCCGTTGGCGATCGAAAACATTACCTACTACGTGCATCCTGGCGAGCCGGAGATGACCGAGCTCATTTTCTTGCAGCGGGTGCTCGAACAAAGCCAGGCGCGCTTGTTGCTCGATGTGAACAACGTGTACGTAAACGCAAAGAACCACGGCTTCGACCCGTATGCGTTCATCGCCGCATTGCCGCTCGAGCGAGTCGTGGAGATCCACGTCGCGGGCCACCGCACGCTTTCGGACGGCATGCTGCTCGACACCCACGGGCAAGCCGTCGCCGACCCAGTGCTCGATTTGCTCGAATGGACGCTGGAACGGACGGGACCTATGCCCGTGCTCCTGGAGCGTGACAACGAAGTGCCCGAGCTCAGCGAGCTCTTGCGGGAAGTCGCACAATTGCGGGAGCTCGAAGCGCGCGCCTTGCGCCGCCACGCGGAGCGCAATGCAAGAAGCGCTTGAAGCTGCCCTGGCCGAGCTCACTCTGGGTCCGGAAATCGCCGTCGACGACGCAGCCGGCATTGCCGCGTGGCTCGCGCGTCATCGCGTCGAAGAGCGCGACGCGCGGGCGCTGACTCGAGATTTCTCGCGGCTGCTCGTGTATCGAAGGCTGGTCCGGGGCAACCTGCGCGAGGCCCTGCGCGCCACCATGCCGCGCACGCTGGCCCGACTCGAGCTCCGCTTCGACGGTTATTTCTGCGAGTTCCTGCGAGACTCACCGCCGCTCTCGCACTATCTGCGCGATTTGACGCCTCTGTTCCTGCGCTTCGCGAGCGGGCGCTGGCAAAGCGATCCGAACGTGCCCGCGTACCTGGCTGATTTGGCGCGGCACGAAGCGCTGCAGGTCGAAGTCGCCTCGCTCTTGGCGCTGCCGAAGGACCACGTGCAGGCGGAGCTGTCACTCGATCGAGGAGTCGAATTCATCGATGCCGTGCGCTTGGTGCATTACAGCTGGGCCGTCCACTGCTTGCCAGAAGACGAATCCAGCCGCGACTTGCCCGAGCAGCGCGAGGTGTCGCTCTTGGTCTACCGCAGCCCCGAGCACGACGTGCGCTACCTCGAGCTCGGACCTTTTGCGCAAGCTCTGCTCTCGGGCATGTTGAACGAGCGGCTCAGTTTGCAGCTTTCGCTCACTCGCGCCGCCGAGCGAGTAGGACTTCCGCTCGACGACGAGCTACTGACGCGAGCCGCAAGGCTCTTGGCAGAGCTTGCCGAGCGCGGCGCATTACTCGGGAAAAGCGCAGAGCGCCCGGGTGACGCCGCCGATTTGCTGCCCAAAGTGGCCAATCCTGCCTAGTCTGAAGTTTTTCCGAGAGCCCCCCACATGACAACCCGCGACCCCCTCAATATCGTTGGCAGCACCGTCGCGGAGAAGTACCGCATCGAGCGCTTGGTGGGTGAAGGTGGGTTCGCAGTCGTGTACCGCGCGCAGCACACGATCTGGAACCAACCGGTCGCTATCAAGTTCTTCAATGGCCTGTCCTCCGCGCCCGTCGATCAGCGCGAGGAGTTCAAGAACCAATTCATCCAAGAGGGCGCACTGCTCACCGAGCTGAGCAGCCAAACCGCGAGCATCGTACAAGCGCGCGACGTCGGGGAGTACACCAGCCCGTACGGCCAGTGGATGCCGTACATGGTGCTGGAGTGGCTGGATGGCGTAGCGCTCGACGAGCTACTCGAACGCGAGCGAACCCTGGGCACCGCCCCCTGGAACATCGAACAGGTGGTGACGTTGCTCGCTCAGGTCGCCAACGCGCTCGATGTAGCACACGGAAAAGGCATCGCTCATCGCGACATCAAGCCCGCCAACATCTTCGTGCTGGGGGAACAACCGCGCCTGTCTGCAACCTTGAAAGTGCTCGATTTCGGCGTCGCCAAGATGATGAGCGACAACACGCAGCTGAAGGCCGCGATGGCCAAGACGGGCATGAACATCACCTCGTTCACCCCCCAATACGGCGCGCCCGAGCAGTTCAGCCGCAGCTACGGCGCGACCGGCCCCTGGACGGACGTGTATGCACTCGCGCTGGTAGCCGTGGAAATGCTGATCGGCAGGCCTGCGCTCGACGGCGACGACATCGTGCAGCTCGCCTTCGCCACCGGCAACACCGAGCGCCGCCCCACTCCGCGCAACCTCGGCGCGCAAGTATCGGACGCAGTGGAGTCCGTGTTTGCCAAAGCCTTGGCCATCAACCCACACGACCGTTACGCGCGTGCGCGCGAATTCTGGGGCGAGCTCGAGCAAGCGTTCGGCATTTTTTACAACCCGGGCGGGTATCGCTCCTCGCTCACCAGCGCAGAGTTCGGCACCAGACCGACCCACTTGATCCAAGGCTCGACCGTCCGCCAGCCAGCCACAGCGGGGAACATCGCCAGCACCAGTAGCCCAGCCACGCTCAATGCCAGCAGAACCTCGGGTAGCAAGACCGGCTTGCTCGTGGGCGCTGCCGTGGGACTGCTCGGCCTGGGGCTGGTCGGTTTCTTGCTGCTCGGCGGCAAGCACGAGGCGGGCTCCAAACCTGACGGCAGCACGCTCGCTTCAGCCACCGCGTCTGCCCCTCCGCCTCCGCCGCCGTCCGCGTCCGCCGCGCCGCCGCCCAGCTGTCCCGAAGAAATGGTGCAAATCCCCGCGGGCCAATTCTTCATGGGCTCGGATCTGAAAGACGCACCGGACAACGAAAAGCCCTCCCACAACGTGACCGTCGAGTCCGTGTGTATGGACACGTACGAAGTCAGCGCCAAGAAATACAAGGCCTGCTCGGACCAAGGGAAGTGCCGCCGCGCTCCAACCCAGGTGGAATGGCCGAAGATTACTGCCGCGGAGCGCGCGACCTATTCGCCCCTGTGCACCATTTCCGATCCCGAAAAGCTCGATCACCCGATCACCTGCGTCACCTGGGAGATGGCCGATAGCTACTGCAAGGCCAACGACAAGCGGCTGCCCACCGAAGCGGAGTGGGAGTTTGCCACGCGCGGTCCTGATGGTCGTATCTACCCGTGGGGTGATGATCCGCCGACCACGGAACACTTGAACGCCTGCGACGCGCAGTGCCTAGCCTGGGGCAAGGCGCACAAGGTCGAGTTGACAGCCTTGGAAAAGGGGGATGACGGCTTTGCCACGACTGCGCCTGTCGGCAAATTCCCAGCGGGCCGCTCGCGCTTCGGGCCGTATGACGTAGTCGGAAACGTTTGGGAGTGGGTCGCGGACTGGTACGGCGACTACCACCCCGACGCCGCCAAGAATCCGCTCGGTCCCACGACCGGCGAGCGCAAAGTCATCCGCGGCGGCGCCTGGAACGCGGGCTTCGAAACCTGGTTGCATCCCTCGTTTCGCTACGCACAAGTGCCGAACGCGCAGAGCTATGGCATCGGCTTTCGCTGCGTGAAGAGCCTCGCCCCGTGAGCGCGAGGCGAGCGCGCGGCGGCGCTTGGGAGAGCACCTGGCGTATTCCGCTCGATGGACGTGTGACGGATGGGGCGGCCAAGTTAGGGCGACAATGGCTGTTCTGCCTGGCTTTTCCGCCAGGCTCCCAAAGCCAGTCTTCTCAGCGCGCCGATAAAGAGGGATGATCCACTAATGGGTTCGGGTCCTCTCGATCACCCGCGCTTGCTTGAAATCGAAGAGCGGCTCGACCGAGCAGAGATTGACACCGCCCAGCGGCTGTTGGCGGAGCTTGGTGATCTAAACGTGCATCGCGTTGCGATTACCTATTTCGCTACGCGCCTCCTGTATCAGCGCGGTCGCCTCGACTCGGCCGGGGTCGTCGACCGCTTGCGCGAGCTGGTCTTACTCGAGCCAGACTTCCCGCAAGCGACGGCGATGTTGACGGCGGCCGAGAAGGGCACGCTCCGGCCGGATCGCGAGGGCTTCTTGCGCGCGACGCTCGACCCGGCCCCGGTCAGCTCGCAGCAGCACCCGATCAGCTCGCGACAGAGCGCGCCCACGCGTCCGGCGCCCAAACGCGAGCCACCCAAACCGGTGCAAGCACCGATCCTCGCGCTCGATCCCGACGAGCTCGACACCGACCACGACCAACTGGCGATCGAGGCCGCGTTGACCGCTCCGGCCGCGCCTGGACCCGTGAAGGCCGAGCCACGACGCAGCATGAGCATGCCGGACATTCCGCGCGCGCCAATCCTGCCGCGCTTTGCGGTGCCAGAGAATATGGCCCCGAGCTACGCGCCAGGCGCACGGAGTGCTTCGCTGCAGTTCGAATTCGAATTGGACTCGCCAGAGGACCCGCGGGACACCATCCGCCAGCCCGAGCCCCCCCCTTCCTCCACGAACTCGGCAGACGCCCCCATCACGGAGCGCGATCCAAACACCGTGCCGCCGGAGGCGCTGCTTCGAGCACCAGGTCCGGAGTCGATGCTGGAGCGCGCACGCACGGCCTGGGATCAAGGCGGCCACGAGCGCGCGCTAGCCGACGTCGAACGCCTAGAGCATGCACCGTTGCTCGATCCCGAGCTGCGCGCCGACTGTGCCCGCTTCTTGATCGAAGCTGGCGAACCGGAGCGCGCGGTGGTGCAAGCACGCCTCGCCAGCCAAGATGATCCGAGCTCGCCGCTCGTGCAATTGATTTTGGCCTGGGCTCTGGTACGCGCCGCCAGGCGCTCGCCGAATCACGAGACGATCGACGAAGCCGAAAGCGTGCTGCGTCATTTGCGCGCCAAGCCGGGCCCCATCCCGGCGCTTGCCCAAGCCTTGCGCGCCTCGATTTTAGCCGAGAAGGGCGACGCAGAGCGCGCCATCACGACCGCCAAATTGGCGCTCAAATTGGACCCCAGTGCGCTCGACGCCGAGGCCGCCATCAGCTTGGCCTGCGCGCGACTCGGCAGACTGGACGACGCCCAAGCGGCATGGGAACGGCTGCACGAGCTCTCCGCCGAGGAGGCCGAGCGCCTATCTGATCGGCTACGGCAGCTAGGCGTCGCGCTGCGCGATGTCGAAGCCATCTCCACGCACAGCGAACGTTCCGCGGTGCGGCTCTGGGACAAGATCGAAATCGAGCTCTTCGCCGGCGAGCAGACGCTTGCCATTGCCGCCTTCGAACGCGACGCCGCGCGCGAGCTGCGTGGCTTGGTCGGCGAAAGCGCGACCGACGCCATCCCGCTCTTGGCCACGATGGCCGCCGCTTTCTTCACCACCGAGCCGGTCTGGCGGCACTTTGCGCCCTTCGATCTGTCGCTCGGCAGCATCGCGCGGGTCGAGGCCGTGCTCGACTTGCTGTACGGCCGTGTGCCGCGCGAAACGTTGAGCCTCGCCGCGTATCCGGCGCAGGTCATGCTCGCCAGCTACGTCGGGGAGTGCTTGCGCCAAGGCTACGGCGGGCAATGGGCGGGTTCCCTGGCTAGCCCGGAGACCGTTTTCGTAGACGCCAATCACACGCGCTTCGCCCCGTTTCATGAGCTGCGTATGCGCTTGGAACAGGGCAAGCCGCTGCTGTTCGAGGGCGCGGAGGGCAGGAATTCGCGCCAAAGTGGCGCGCCGATCCTCATTCCCGTCACGCCGCCCACGCCCTGGGATCCAGCGCAGTGGCCAAGCCCGCGCATGCTACCGCGGCTAGGGCTCGCGTTCTCGCAATCGGTGGTCGAGCTGTACTGCGCCGAGTTCGGCGGAGGACCGCTCGACCGCTCGCCGGTTGGACTGCACTCACTCGACAACTACGTAGCGCTGCTGGCGCCGAGCAACGCGCGCCCGGCGGCCTCTGCGCGCTGGGTCGAGCGCACATCGGTGCTGATCGGCGCATACCTCGGGGAAGTCTTGCGCGAAGCCGTGGGAGCAACCTGGCGCGACGTGATCGGCCCCCCCATCGGCCCCGAAAGCTACACGCTGCTGCTGCCCGACGGCGGCTCCACCCACCCGATCACCCGAGCCTATGATCGGTTGAGCGGCAGGACCTCGGAACTGCTCAGCCACTACGCGGCGCGACTCATCGACGAACTGGGATAGGCGCGCGCAGCCCGACCTGCTTTCTGATTTTCTTCAGAAACGTCTGCGTGCACAGGCCATGACTAGCCTCGTGTTCGATGATCTCGCGCGTGAGTCGGAGCTTCGTGTCATTTGCGCAGCTCGGGCTATCGCGGATCTCGCTGGCCAGTTGGGCACCCGCGGTGGTCGACGGCCAGGTCTGCTTTTCGACCGCCACGACCGAGCCGTTCGAGCCGCGATGATGCTCCGGCTTGGTCTTCGTCACGTCGTGAAAACCCGTGTTCTGGCTGCGCTTGCCCGAGCCATGGCAGCCCGGACAGGTCGTGGTCAGCCCAAACGTATTGCCGATTCGGCCATCACCCCCGCAAACCCCGCAACTTTCAGAGGCCACCGGGTACGCTCATTCCCTGAGCGCGGCGAGATTGCATGTTCATTGGACAAGCCTAGCCCAGTTAGGCGATCGAAGCTAACCCGTCGGCCGACGCGCCACGATCGCGAGCCACGGTTGCTCGCTCACGGGTCTGTCGGACGGCCGCAAGAAGTGACGCTCGACGCTGAAGCCCGCGTCTTCGATCCGCGCGAGCCAACTCTGGACAGTGAGAAAGCTGCCGTAGCGCTCGCCCTTGAAGCCTTCCCAATCTCGCTCGAAAGAACGAGGATTGGAGCAAAACAAGACGCCTCCGGGCACGAGCGCCCGAAACAGCTGTGCGAGCACGCGCGACAGCTCGGCGCGCGGCACATGGAACAGAGAGGCGTTGGCGAACACGCCGTCGAACTGACGCTCGCCCAACTCGAGCTCGAGGAAATTCTGCTGCAATACGCGGCAACCGGATTGAGCACGCGCCATTTCGGCAAACACCGGGGAGCCTTCGAGCCCGGTGACGACGTGCCCGAGGGCGGTCAGTGCCATCAGATCTCGACCTGGGCCGCAGCCGAAATCGAGCAGGCGAAGCGGCGCAAGGCCGCCCAGCGCCTCGAGCAAGGCCGCGTAATTTTGGGTCACGTCGTGATCGCGCGTGCCGGCCCAAAAGGACTCCGCGTGCTGGTCGTAGTCGTGCAACGTGCGGGCGGTGATTTCAGAGAGCGGTATCGGTTCGTGCTCGGACACCGCCGAAGCATACACCCGGACTGATTGCTTCAGGGGCTGATGTAAACCAGCGTGCCGCCGCGCAGGGACATCGCGCCGTGCCAGGCCTGGGGCACGGGCGGGTCGGTCCAGTGAAAGAGCCAGCGAGAATCACTGGGCGAAAGATTCACGCAACCGTGACTGTGTGGTGTTCCAAAAGTATCGTGCCAGTAGGCGGCGTGGAAGGCGAAGCCTTCGCTGAAGTACTGCACGTATGGCACATCGCGCAGGTCGAACTCGTCGCCGACCTCGTCGCTATCCATGGTGGCGGTCACGTGCTTGGTGTGGATGAGGAATTGCCCACGCACGGTAGAATGCGTGGTCTTGGGATCGCCGAGCCCATCCGCGCCGGTAGAGACTAGCGTCACGTAAACCGGGGTGTCGCCCTCGTACGCGACCATGCTCTGTTTCAAGATCGAGACGTGGATCCAGGTTCGCCCCGGCTTCACCCAGCCAGGCCGCTGCACCATCTTGTCGACCCGCACTAGATTTTCATCGCGCAGCCAATCACCCGTGGTCGTCTCGAGGTAGCTGAGTCCCGACAGCACCCGAGAGCGACCGGTGATCGGCAAGGCTTCTCGGAAGCCGATCGGGCGCGAAATGCTGAGACCGCTGCTTGGGTTGCCCGCATACAAGAACGCGTTCTTGGCGCGCACGAACACCACCGGCAGCGTCGCGCCGCCAGTCAGCGAGATGCCATGAAAAGTGCTGGGCGCGACCGGCTTCATGCGATCGAGCGGCAGCAGCGTCATATCGGTGGTCAAACCGAAACGCCGCCCTTGGTGATCGTAAATCGCGAGCAAAGCGAACGAGCTATCGGGAAGCGCGCGGCCACTGGTCAGCTTGTTGGCTTCATGCGCGTAGCCGAAGGGGGTAGGCGCTTGACCGCCACTGAGCAAAAATGGCGGCGTCGGATCGCTGGCAGCGTTTCGCCAAGCGGAGCGCGTGTTTGCCTCGAGGTGACGGGCGAGCTCGACTTCTTGCTGCTGCTGTTCGAGCTTGCTCGGTAGCCGCGTGTAAAACGGCGGAGTTGGGTACAACGAGCGCGCATACAAGTAAGGCATGGCCGCGCTGCGGTCCGGGCGCACCCGTGAAAATTGCGCGACCGGATTTTCCGGATCGAGCGTCGCCGTTGGCCCAACACACACGTAGCCCTCGGGCATCACGTGATAAAATCCCAGCTTGCAGCCCTCGTGGCCCGCGGGCTTCGCGTCGCGGCGCACCTGCGCACCCGCGCGCAGATAGCCAATCTTCTGTGACTTGAAGCTCGGTCGTTCGTAGACCAAGGTCTCCCGACCGATTGCCACCAGCAAGTGTTCGGGGTCGACGATCGGTTCGAGCTCGCGCAGCGAGCTGGGCGTCGGCTCGTCCTCGTCGTCGTCGTTCGAGTCATCGCTGGTCGCCTGTTCCGGCGCGACCACCTTGGGCGTGGGAGCCGGCGCAACTTCAGCGGCCGCCATCACCGGTGCGGCTTCGGGCGCGGACGGCGGATCAGAGGCCGGCGCGGGCGGCACGGCCGGAATCGTCAGGGTCGCGATTGGGGCGCTGATCTCGTGCCCGGGGTCCGGCGCGAGGCGCGCAATTTCGCCCGCGGAGCAGGACGAAAAAGCGCCCATGCCCAAGGCCGCCAGAGAGAACAGCCGCACGCTTGGCATCCCTCCCGGCTTAGCCAAATGCGTCGCCCCGGGCCAACTTTTTTCGCGCCCGCAAAACTCAATGAATTCCCTGATTTCGAGCCCTGCGCCCGGGGCGTGGTATGTTTTTGGATGGCAGCCGAAGCATTGGAATCGCTGAGCGCGCTGGGCACACAACTGAGCGAAGACGAACGTCTGATTCAGCAGAGCGTGCGGCGCTTCGTCGAAGAGCGTTATTTGCCGCGTGCGGGGCAGCTATTCGCGGACGAAGCCTTCCCACGTGACCTGATCCCGGAGCTCGCCGGGCTCGGCGTTCTGGGCGCCAGCATTCAAGGTTACGGCTGCGCGGGGATGACACCGGTTCAGTACGGCCTGGTCCTGCAGGAGCTCGAATTCGGTGACAGCGGCTTACGTAGCTTCGCTAGCGTGCAGGGTTCGCTCGCCATGTACGCCATCTCGGCCTTTGGCGACAACGCGCAAAAAGAGCGCTTCCTGCCGCGCATGGCCCGAGGCGAGTGCATCGGTTGCTTCGGGTTGACCGAGCCCGACAGCGGTTCGGATCCCGGTTCCATGAAGACGCGCGCTCGCCGCGACGGCTCCGACTACATTTTGCGTGGCACCAAAATGTGGATCACCAACGCGCCCTTCGCCGACGTGGCCGTAGTCTGGGCGAAACTCGATGAAGGGGTCGACTCGATCGCAGGATTTTTGGTCGAGCGCGGCATGAAGGGCTTCGAAACCCCGCGCATTCACGGCAAAATGAGCCTGCGCGCCAGTGAGACCGGTGAAATCGTGCTCGACGAGTGCCGAGTGCCGAAAGAGAATCTGCTCGCCGGCAAGCGCGGCTTGGGCGCGCCCTTGCGCTGCCTGAGCGAGGCCCGCTTCGGCATCGCTTGGGGAGCCCTCGGTGCTGCTAAAGCCTGCTTCGAGTCCGCGCTCTCTTATACCGGCGAACGACGCCAGTTCGGCGTGCCGCTCTCGTCGAAGCAGCTGATTCAGGCCGAGCTCGTGCACATGGCCTCCGAGATCGTCAAAGGCGACTTGCTTGCGCTGCACTTCGGACGGCTGAAGGAGCAACAAGGCAAGCTACTCCCGGAGCAAGTCTCACTGTGTAAGCGGAACAACGTGGCCGTCGCTCTCGATTGCGCGCGCCGCAGCCGGGCCTTGCTCGGCGCCAATGGCATCCTGCTCGAGTACCCGGCCATCCGTCACATGCTGAACTTGGAGAGCGTGTACACCTACGAGGGCACGCACGAGATTCACACTTTGGTGCTGGGCAAAGCACTTACCGGACAGAACGCGTTCTGAGCAGGCACTTGCCTGAAAAATCGTCGGGCTTGGCTGTCACACGAGCGGGGGGTGCGACGACAGACAGCCGATGCACGCCCCCAACGAGCCTAGCGAACGAAGGCTGAAACGGATTTTTGGCCTGTGGACTGCGCGCACGTTTCTTGCGCTGATGGGGTTGGGGTCGGCGCTGATCACCGTGATCAGCCTGCCTTACTTCGACTTCGAAACGTTGCCGCCGTTCGTGATCGAAAAGCTACCGCTTCGGTTCGAGGCTCTGTGGCTCGGCGCCTTGCGTATTCACGTGGCAGCCGCGGCGCTCGGCTTTCCGCTTTGCCTACTGCTCATGAGCCGCGCCCTGCAACGGCGCGCGAGCTGGCATCGCTTTCTCGGTCGGTTCACGGGCGGGCTCGTGGCATGCGCGCTGCTGCCCTCCGGCGTCGTGCTCGCGTTCGACGCCAAAGGCGGGCTGCTCGCAACTGCGGGCTTCTTGCTTTCAGCCCTGATCATCGCGGGCGCACTGCTGATCGGAGTTCGGGCAGCGCGCCGACGTGATTTGATTTTACATGCGCGCGCCATGCGCCACATCGTCGGGCAGATGAGCGTGGCCGTGGCCTCGCGCGCGTTGATCGTGGCTCTGGACGCGCTGGGTGTGGATCCGGACGTCGCCTATCTGTGGTCCCTGTGGGTTCCTGTTTTGGCGAGCGCGGCGGTCGTCGAGTGGCTCTCTCGGCGACCCAGCGTTTTTCCTCGAAACCGCGTGCAATTCAACGAAAGGATCCGTCGTGAATCATTTCCGTTCCCTCTGCTGGTGCGTATTCGTGCTCGCGTGCGTGCCGTCGCTGGCAACGGCGGCTGAGCCCTCGCTCGTCGAATGGACGCAGCAGCGTGTCATCGCTGGCATCGTGAAGCCGCTTGCCGAGCGCTCGGGGCGTAGTCTGTCGCGGTCTCGTCCGCCGCCCCACGAGAGTCGCGTGCGGGTCCCGCAAACGACGCTCAGCCGTGACGCACAAGGCCGCGAATTCGTGCCCTTCGCGGTGGACATCCGTTACGGTAAGGGCAAATGGCAAACGGACACCGTGGGCTGTGCCTACCGAACGAGCGGCAATCTGTTCGTCAAGATCGGCGACGCCTATTATCCGGCAGTGCTTTTGCTCGGCAAGCAAGTCGACCCGGTCGCTGCCGTGTGCCAGAGCGCCGCAGCGCGCTCGTAAGCCGAGCACGGCGCGTTTCGCTCAGGGTTTGATGGCGTGCGCGCGGGCAAGAGCCGCGAGCTCGGCGCTGCCCGCCGCCAGCGTCAGGCTGCTTGGCAATTCACACGCAGACCAATGCACGGTCCAGCTGAGCGACGCACCGGGCGCTAGCACTTGCAGCGCCCCCTGCTCCTCCACCTCGATCAGCTTGGGCTTGGCGGTGCCACTGGTCCAAAGCTGGATTTCAGCCTGATTCGTGGGCAGGCTCGCGTCCGCCGCGTCGACGAAGCTCTTCACGAACAACGCGGGCAGCAGGCTCGTACCAAAGTGATTGGCGTGCGCGAGCCAACCTTCGGCACCATCGAACTCAACCAGGTAGTTGTCTTTGGGCAGCGTCAGACTGGGGTAATCCAGCCATTGGATGCCGCCTACAGCAGGGGCGGCCGGTAGCAAACGAAGCGGCAGCGGGTTCTGATAAGAATCTTCGGTGATGGTTCGGCTTCCGGGACCTTGCGGTGCAAACGTATAGCCGCCTGCGAGCACGCGCGTGACCTCCCACGGAGCCCAGGAGGCGCTCACGGTATCGCGATTGAACAGCTCATACACGATGCTGACCACGCCGCTCGAGGCGTTCACCGAGTAGCGCTTGCGCACACTGAGCTTGGTGCTCGCAGCAGTCCCGCCCATCAGCGCCAGCGTCGCAGTCTTGCTGGTCAGGGTGACCGATGTCGCGTCCGACTCGGCCGTGTAGGCAGCGGTGTCGATCTCTGCGGGTGGTGGCCAGGTGTACGCTTGCTGAGGGCTGGGCCAAAACGTGGAGCTGCCCGTGGCATCAATCAGGTTGTTGCCGTCGATCGAGAACTCGATCACGTTCGCGCCGTGTGCGGCGGCGACCAGCAAGCGATAGCGCCCGAACGTGAAGCTCCAGTTGTCCGCGTTATCAACCTTGGGGGTGACAGTGCCGTCTAGCTTGGGCAGGGCAGCGGCACCGCCAGCCGCCCAACCCTGGCCGCAACGGCCATCGAAAAGGGAGTCGTTTGCTCCCCCGCCAGCGTTCGACACACCGCCGCCTCCCACGTCGCTACCCAAGCCGCCAGCGGGAGCTCCTCCACTCGGGCTCGCACCACCCTGGGAGGCGCCGCCGCCTCCGCTCGCCGAGAGTCCGGCCGTCCCGGCGGTCTGCCCGCCAGCCTGGTTACTCCCAGCACCGCCAACAACCGGCAGGCTGCCGCCAGTTCCGCCTGAAGCCCCGCCGTTGCCCGAGGCACGCCCGCCGCTTCCGTCAGCCGGTCCTGGCTCAGGTTGCGACGAGCAGCTCCAGAGCAGTAGCCCGCTCACACCCCAAACGACGAATAAAGGCAGGGTTTGACCTCGGGCCATTCTCCTCACACTGCCATAGACTCGAATCGCTGACGATCGAGCATTGGGCGCAAGGCCGGAACAGCCAACGATCGGCCGCTCGGCCGCTTCAGGGACGGCACCGCTCGAGCAGTTGCGCGGTCTTTTTCGCGCGCCGGTGACCCCAGCGGGCCCGCGTTACACACTCTGTGGGGGAAGCCGCCCGTCAATGATTCGCCTGATCTACAACCGCGATGCGGACGTCAAAGAGCGGGAGCGCGCTCGGCATCCAGACGAGCTCGCGACCATTGCGCGAGCCGCGGCCGGCGGTGACCGCGGCGCGACCCACGCGCTGTTGGTCGCGCTCGCGCCTCACTTGTTGCGCACCGTCCGCAGCTTGCTTGGGCGCAACAACCCGGACGCCGAAGACGTGGCGCAGGAAGCGGCGCTGGTAGTGATCGGCGCGCTGCCGAGCTTTCGCGGTGAAAGCAGCGTGCAGCGTTTCGCCACGCGCACGGCGGTGCTGGTTGCCATGAATGCACGCCGCAAGCGGGCGGCGAGCAAGCGCGGCGGCGGTGAGCAGGCGAGCATCGCAACCGACTTGGATGAGCTCGAGGCACACCCGGACGGGCCTGAACAGCGGCTGGTTCAAGCGCAAGCGGCGGAAGCAGTGCGCGCCCTGCTGCTGACCTTGCCCGCCGCTCAGGCGGAGGCACTCGCCCTGCATTGCGTCGGCGGTTGCACGCTGGCCGAGATCGCCGTGGCCACCCACGCGCCCCTGCAAACCGTCAAGAGCCGACTGCGCTTGGCTCGACGAGCGTTGCGCCTGACACTCGACGGCAAGCCCGCACTTCTCGAGCTTTTGGAGGGTGATCCATGAGCCGCGAGGTCCCCGTCGAAGATCTGTTGGTTCTGGCGCGCCAGTGCAAGCTGAGCGAGGAGCAAGAACGACGCTTCGAGATCGCCAAGCAATCCTCGCGAGAGCTCGAGTGTCTGTACGACGCAGGGCTGCACTTCGACGACGAGGCGAGCCTGTTGTCAGGTGACGAGACGCGCGTCAGGGCGCTCGTCGCGCGCACGCTCGAGCGCATCGAGCAGAGCGATGGCGTGAGCGCGCCACGCGCTGCAAGCGCGTCACCGCTGGCGGCTGCGCGCGCGACCCGCGCATCGCTCGTGGTGCGCTATTTTGCCGCCAGCCTCGGCTTCGGCCTGCTGCTATGCGTGACGCTGGCCAGCGCCTGGGACTACGTCGAAAAGCGCGCCGCACAGCGGGCGCAGCAGGCACGCGAACTGAGCGCGCACTCGATTGCGAACCGTAAGCCCAAGCGGCCAGCGCCGGCTCACCCGCCCGCGCCCGAAGCGCTCCCGGTGCCAGCCACGGGCAGCGCTCTCAGCGATGCCAGCGCGGGACGGCCACCGCCCGTGCCAGTACTGGTCGACTTGGGGCGCAAGGTCACCGCCAGCGACGAACGGCTGAGCTCGAGTGAGCTGTTCGCACGCGCCAACCAGGCCCGCCGCAAAGGCGACATCGAGGACGCCATCTCGCTCTACGAACGTCT
>Ga0247783_1000183_pt1 | contig 18292 bp, 13 predicted proteins | sample UWRJL064202C5_FD_179911 | JGI IMG/M metagenome (GOLD analysis project Ga0247783, IMG submission 179911) | Plant litter microbial communities from Arlington Agricultural Research Station in Wisconsin, United States - UWRJ-L064-202C-5 | ecosystem: Environmental > Terrestrial > Plant litter >...
GCGAGCTCGTAGCCTATGCCGCGAAGTATCACATCACCGTCATCCCGGAGCAGGAAGCCTTTGGCCACGTTCACTACCTGCTGAACTACGAGCAGTACTCCCCGCTCTCCGAGACCCCGCACGGACAGGTCATGGCCCCCGGCCAGCCCGGCTCCCTGCAACTTACGAAGCAGATGTTCATCGAACTTTCGCAGATCTACCCCAGCCCCTGGCTTCACGTCGGTGCAGATGAAACCAACGAACTCGGCCGTGGCCAGACCAAGGCCGACGTCGATGCGCGCGGTCTGGGCGCGGTTTACCTGGACTATATGCAGAAGATCGTTGCAGAGCTCAAGCCGCTCAACCGCAAGATCCTCTTCTGGGGTGACATTGCCATGCACGATCCGGCGCTCGTGAAGGCCCTGCCGCAGACCTTCAAGGACTCCGTCATCGCCATCGGCTGGGAGTACAACCCGCAGCCGAAGGGCTTCGCACCCTGGATCAAGCCGTACATCGACGCGGGCATCGAATGCTGGGTCGCTCCCGGCGTGAACAACTGGTCGCGCGTTTATCCGAATAACAACAACATGTTCGCCAACATCCAGAAGTTCACTGCCGAGGGCCAGAAGGGTGGCTGCACCGGCCAGCTCAACACCATCTGGAACGACGACGGCGAAGGCCTTATGAACTCTGACTGGTACGGCGTCCTCTACGGCGCCGCAGCAGCCTGGCAGCAGGGCGAAGCTTCGATTCCGCAATATCAAGCAGCCTACGGCGCAGTCTTCCATGGCGACGCCACCGGAAAGATCGACGAAGCCCAGAAGGAGATGATGCTCGCGCACGCCCTTCTGAAGGACAACTTCAAACAGTCTGATGGCTCCGACCTTCTCTTCTGGGTCGACCCGTGGTCCCCCGATGGACAGCACCTCGGCGACCTCATCCGCCCCTATACCTCGGAGCTGCGTCTCCACGCCGAGCGCGCCATCGTGCTTGTTCGTCAGGCCCGCATGACTGCGAACCTGCGCGAGATCGATGCACTCGACGCTCTTGAACTCGGTGCACGCCGCATGGATCTGATCGGTCTGAAGTTCCAGGTCACCGACGAGATCGCCAACTACTACGCTCTCGCCTCGAAGAATCAGACGAGCAAGGTCAAAACCGAGCGCTCATTGGTCAGCAGCTCCCTGGGCGCAATCAACGGAGTCAACGGCAAGCTGCAGGATCTACGCGATGGCTACTCCCTCACGCGCGATCTCTACGAGCAGGCATGGCTCAAGAGCTACCGCCCCTACTGGCTGCATAACAATCTCGCGCGCTACGATCTCACCACCCAGCTCTGGCTCTCGCGTATCGACAAGGTTCGCTCCGCACAGCGCCAGTGGGCGGCTACGCAAACGATCCCCACCGCAGCAGAACTAGGCATCCCGGCTCCTCCGGTCACGGCGGTTCACTAAAATCAATGGCAACGACACTCGCAGCAAGGCAACTTATCACCGCAACCGGCGTCCTCGATAACCCTCTGATCACGCTTGAAGGAGACCGCATCGCTGCGGTCTCCTCACGCGAGAGCACCGAAGCATCCAGCATCACGCACGACTTCGGCGAGGCGATCCTCACCGCCGGCCTCCTCGACATTCATATCCACGGAGCAGCCGGACACGACGTCATGGAAGGCACAACCTCCGCCCTCCACACGGTCTCCGCACACCTCGCCAAGACCGGTGTTACCGAATATCTCGCCACCACTGTCACGGCGTCGCTGGATGCCACCTATCATGCTCTCGATGCCATTGCGGCGGGCATCGAACGCACGCCCGAAGACGATGAGGCGAAGATTATCGGCATCCATCTGGAAGGCCCCTTCGTCTCCCACGCCAAGAAGGGCATGCACCCGACCGAGTTCATCATTCCGCCCACGGTCAACCTGCTGAACAAGTTTTGGGATGCCTCGCGCGGCCACATCAGCCTGATCACCATCGCTCCAGAGCTTCCCAATGCGCTCGACACCATTGCGCGCGCCAAAGAACTGGGCATCCGCATCTCCATCGGCCACTCCAATGCAGTCAAATCCGAGGCCCTCGCAGGCATCGCCGCAGGAGCCACCAACGCAACGCACACCTTCAACGCCATGCGCGCGCTCGATCACCGCGAGCCCGGTATCCTCGGCGTCGTTCTAGACGATGACAAGCTCTTCGCCGACCTGATCTGCGACGGCATCCATGTGGCTCCGGAGCTGATTCGCCTGTGGCTCAAAGCGAAAGGTCCCCAACAGGCCATCCTCATCACAGATGCGATGGAGGCCATGGGCATGCCCAACGGCACCTATAAACTCGGCGGCACCGAGGTTCAGGTCAAGGACGGCCGCTGCACTTCGGCGGAGGGCGTCCTTGCCGGAAGCGTGCTCTCTTTGGATCAGGCGGTCGCTAACCTGCAGACGTTCACCGGCGCCGATCTCCCCACAGCCATCCGCCTGGCGACCTCTAACCCATCCCGCATGCTCGGCCTTCCCGAAGCCCTCATTGAAGGCGCTCCGGCGAACTTCAACGTCTACCTCTCCTCCGGCCAGCGTGCCCAAACCATCCTCCGCGGCAAACTCCTCGCATAGCCCGGAGCGTAAAAACCAGATTTCCGAGGGATCCAGAAACAATCTGGCGTTCTCAAGTTTCAGGAACAGCAGATCCCCCGCTTCGCTACGGGATGACAAAGTTAGAGACTGGCTCGCTGACTTGCTAACCCGCTGACTTACTCGCCCACGAACCTATACACTTTTCACAATGCTCCCCAGCCGACTTCATCCCTTCGATCTCGCGCTCGTCGCGCTCTATCTCATCGGCATCACACTCTTCGGCCTGCGCTTCCGTAGTTCCGACAAGTCTCTGAAGAACTACTTCCTGGCCGACCGGTCCGCACCGTGGTGGGCCATCGCGCTCTCCATCGTCTCGGCCGAGACCAGCACATTAACCATCGTCAGCATCCCTGGCCTCGCCTACGGCGGCAACTTCGGCTTCCTCCAGCTCGCCATGGGATACATGCTCGGACGCATCGTCCTCTGCATCGTGTTCCTTCCGCGCTACTTTGAAGGAAACCTCCTCACGGCCTACCAGTTGATCGATCGCCGCTTCGGCAGCACCCTGCACAAGGTCACCGCAGCACTCTTCCTCATCGTCCGCGCCGCAGCGGAAGGCGTCCGCGTCTTCGCCATCTCCATCGTCGTCTCGCTCGCGATTGGCGCAGGAGACATCCTCTCCATCGGCATCATCTCCGCACTCACCCTCGTCTACACCTTCGAAGGTGGCATGGCGGCCGTCATCTGGACCGATGTTGTTCAGATGGGCCTGTACCTCTTCGGCACCATCGTCGCGATCATTACGCTTGGAACCCATGTGCAGGGCGGTTGGACGACCATCCACGCCGTCGCCGGAGCCGCTGGCAAGTTCCAGATCTTCGACTTTGCCTGGTCACTCACGAAGACCTACACCTTCTGGGCAGGCATCCTTGGAGGAACGTTCCTCACCATGGCCTCGCACGGCACCGATCAACTCATGGTGCAGCGCCTGCTCGCCGCAAAGAACCTCCGCGAATCCCGCCTCGCCTTGCTCTCCTCCGGAGCAATCATCTTCGTGCAGTTCACGCTCTTTCTTCTCATCGGCGCGGGCCTCTTCGTCTTCTACGGTCAGCATCCGCAAGCCTTCTCCACAGCAGACAAGATCTTCCCCACCTTCATCGTGCAGCAGATGCCGATGGGCATCGCTGGCCTTCTCGTCGCGGCGATTCTCGCTGCCGCCATGAGCAACCTCTCCGCCGCACTCAACTCGCTCTCCTCCACCACGGTCGTGGACTTTTATCTCCATCTTCGCCCCAACGCAACCGAGCAACAGCGCACCATGATCTCCCGCGCCAGCACCTTCATGTGGGCGCTTGTGCTCTTCGGCATCGCCGTCTACTCCGTCTTCGTGGGAGGCAAAGGCCACGTCGTGGAGACCGGCCTCTCGATCGCCTCAGTGGCCTACGGCTCGCTCCTTGGCGTCTTCCTTCTCGGCACACTTACGCAGTACGCAACCCAAACGGGAGCCATCGTCGGCATGATCTTCGGATTCGCACTCAACCTTGCCCTATGGCTGCAGGCCGCTCCCGTTCACCTTGGCACCTTCGTCCTTCCCAAGGTCGCCTATCCATGGTTCGTTCTCATCGGCTCGATCGTGACCTTTGCCATCGGCTCTCTCGTCAGCCTTTTCACGAAACAGTCGAAGTCCAAGGCCATCCTCGCTATCGCTCTTTGCCTCATTGGGCTTTCATCGAGCACAATGCACGGGCAGTTCAAGACCACCGCAAAGGCGCAACGCAGCATCCACGCCTTTGTCCCAGAGCCAGCAACTCCCTATGACTTCAGCGAAGTCGACACTCTCTTTACGACGGCCATCGCGGAACACAAGCTCCCCGGCGCGGTCTTCATCCTCAGCACCAACGGACACGTCGTCTATCACCACGCCTACGGAAACCGCCAAACGGACCCCACCATTGAGCCCATGACCGAAGAGACCGTCTTCGACATGGCATCCCTCACCAAGTGCATCGCCACCGCGACCTCAATGATGCAGCTCTACGAACAGGGTAAGTTTCAGCTCGACGATCCCGTCGCCAAATACCTGCCCGACTTTGCGGTCAACGGCAAAGAAGCGATCACGATTCGCCAGATCCTCACGCACCACTCCGGGCTAGCGCCAGACGTCAGCCTAAAGGATCCCTGGGGGCTCGCCACTCCCGACCGCGCCGAAGGCATCCGTCTCGCACTCACCTCCGTACCTGCGGGTCCAGCAGGCAGAAAATTCGTCTACTCCGACATCAACTACATCGTCGCGGGTCTTCTCGTAGAAAAGTTCTCCGGCCAGCGCGAAGACGAGTACGTCCTCGAACACATCTATCGCCCGCTCGGCATGACGCACACGCGTTACCTGCCCTACGACAAGGCCTGCGGACGCAACACCAAGGTTGGCGCAGCCGTCGTCTACAACCCGGACGGTCCATTGGCCAAATGCGCGGGCGAAGCATGGCCCGGCGGGCTTATCGCAGAGATAGCACCTACTACGCACGACGACGAGGGCAACGCCCAGACGAACCCCCACTTCGACCAGATCACCCGCGGCACCGTGCACGACCCCACAACGCGCCGCATGGGCGGAGTCGCAGGCCACGCCGGAATCTTCTCCACCGCTGGCGACATCGCGATCTACGCGCAGGCCCTCCTCGATCGCCTCGCTGGCCGTCCGTCAAACTTCCCTCTCAAAACCGAAACCCTGCGCATCATGTGCGAACCGCAACAGCCCGCAGGTAGCAAAAATCTGCGCGGCATCGGCTGGGACATCGACACGCCCTTCTCACGTCCGCGCGGTAGTCTCTTCCCCATCGGCAGCTTCGGCCATACCGGCTTCACTGGCACAACGCTCTGGATGGATCCGCGCACGGATACCTTCTACGTCCTGTTGAGCAACGCCGTTCACCCTCGCGTCTCGCAGCCCATCACTCCTCTGCGTGGAGCCGTCGCGACAGCCGCAGCGAAAGCGCTCGGCCTCTATCCCGAGACTTCAGCCGAAGACGGAGGCATTCTCAAATCTGTACCGCCAAAACAGGCGCACGCCACTGGGCCTGTCGTCACCACTGGTCTGGATGAGCTCGAATCTCATCATTTCTCCCAGCTCGTGGCGCTTTCGAAAGAACACAACGGCCACTTGAACATGGGCCTTCTCACCAACGGCACCGGTCTGGACGCTGCGGGCAAGCGCAACATCGACATCCTTCTGGCGCAGGCTCCAGCGAAGATCAAGCTGACCAAGCTTTTCTCGCCGGAACACGGCATCTCCGGCACGGAAGATCGCGAGGGCATCGGGTCCACCACAGACACCGCCAGCCACCTCCCGGTCATCTCTCTCTTCGGAGAGAAGCCCTCAGACCGTCGCCCCAGTCACGAGCAGCTCAAAGACCTCGACGCCGTCCTCATCGATCTACAGGACGCGGGCGTCCGCTTCTACACCTACAAGACGGTACTGGGCTACTTCCTCGAGGCCGCGGCCGAAGAGAAGAAGCTCGGCCACCGCCTTGACATCGTGCTCCTCGACCGCCCAGCTCTAGCCTCCGGTGTTCAGGTCGCCGGACCAATGCTCGATCCCGGAAAAGAAGCCTACATCGCCTACATGGTGGAACCGGTGCAGCATGGCATGACCTTTGGCGAGATGGCCAACTTCATCAACGGCGAAAAGCATCTCGACGTGCCCGTGACGGTCATCCGAATGGCTAACTATCAGCGCGGCCTCTGGTACGACGCCACCGGCGTTCCATGGGTGCGTCCCAGCCCGAACCTCGTCTCAGTGGAAGCCGCCGCCACCTACCCCGGTGTGGAGCTTCTCCAGTACTCGAACTTCTCTGTGGGACGGGGCACGCCGACTCCTTTTCTCATCGTCGGTTCCCCACTGATCTCCACCGAGGAAGCCGCCAAAAAACTCGCAGACACCTTGAACGCCCGTCACATCTCCGGCGTTCATTTCGAGCCCATCAGCTACACGCCGACGGCCCCATATCCTGGCGCAGGCAAGCTCTGCCGCGGCGTCCACATTACGGTCACAGATCGCTCACGCATCGACGCCCCGGAACTCGGTATCGAACTGATCTCCGCCATCCACGCCCAGTTCCCCACCGAGCTCAAGACAGACCGCCTTGTCAAAATTGGTGGCAACCAGGCCACGCAAGATGCGATTCTGGCCGGCACCGATCCCCGCAAGATCGCCGCCATGTGGGACGACGACCTCTTCGCCTACCGCCAGATCCGCGCGAAATATCTGCTCTACGGATTTTTACCGTCGGGCAGGTAGAGCAACCTTCTACTCGGCGCGAAAGAACTTCTGAAAAAGAGTGTGCAACGGATGCCCGCCTACATGATCGAACGCCAACAGAGATCCGCAGAGCAGCGCGCCACGCGACAACTCGCATAAACCCACTCAGCCGCGGAACCCTTCGGCTACGGCTGAGAGTTCTTCGATCATTTGTTGTCCTTCACCTGCGAGGACACACTCCATCGCTCGTCCCACCAGCACAAGCAGGGGTGCCGCACCCGCCTGCAACGTCTCCAGCTCGGAGAGCCGCACGCCGTCCACACGCTGCTCCGGCGTCGCTGCCTTGCTCACCGCTACCACGGCAACATCGCCTGCCACGCCTGCGGAGCGGAGTTCGCGAGCCAGCGCGGTGAAGTCCCGTCCCGGCATGTAGATCGCCAGCGTCGCATCCTCCGGCAGTGTGCCACTCCAGAGCGGAGGAGGCGCACTCTTGTCGGCTGCGTGTTGCCCGGCGATCAGGATCAGCTTCGAAGCCGTCCGCCTGTCCGTCATCGGGACCTGCATCGCAGCCGCAGCCGCAAACATCGCCGAGACACCGGGAACGACTTCGACCTCGATCGCAGCCTCACGCAGAGCGTTCAATTCCTCTGCCGCTCGTCCAAAGACCATGGGATCGCCGGACTTCAACCGAACCACCATCAAACCGCGCCGCGACGAATCGATCATCAACGCATGAATTCCGGCCTGCGTAATACGAGGCCGCCCACAGCGCTTACCCACACTCGTCACCAGAGCGCGCTTGCTTGCCAAGGCAACAATCGCATCCGGAACGAGATCGTCATGCAACACCACATCCGCCGTCTCGAGCAGACGCAGAGCGCGCACCGTCAGCAACTCTGGATCACCCGGACCAGCACCTACGAGATAAACCTTACCGTTCACGACACCCTCTTGATCGAAGCCATATGCTCGCGCGCAATCATCCGCGTCGGGCACTCCTGCGCGCCGCAGACCTCACGCTTTGCCAGCTGATGCAGCAGCATCTTGCGTGGCTCACCCAGCGGCTCCACAGCAGTCACCTCACGACGCAGCCGGCCCAGCTCCATCAGCCATGGCCCAAGGTCCTTCGGTAACTGCTCGTTGAGTTCCTTGCGTAGCTGTTGAGCAAACGCCGGACTTTCGCCTGCTGTCGAGATCGCGATCTGCAGATCGCCGCGACGCACGATGGAAGGAAAGTAGAAGTCGCAGTAAGGTGGATCGTCCACCGCATTGCACAGGATGCCGCGCTCCGTCGCCGCCGCGTACACAGCGCGGTTCACTGGAGGAACATTCGTGCCCGCAACAACGAGGAACATGCCCTCTACATCGCTTGTCACATACTCGCGTCGAAGCAATGTGATTTCGCCGCTCGCAGCCCACTCTTCAACGCGTGGATCGGCCTGCGGCGCAACCACAGTCACCGTCGCTTCAGACTCAAGCAAAGCGCCGATTTTCCCTTCCGCAATCGCACCTGCGCCCACGACGAGGCATGGCCTCGCCGTGAGCTTCAGGAAGAGAGGAAAGAGGCTCATCCTACGTTCCCCGGAACACGTCCCGTCGGCAGATCGCGCTCTACGGGAGCCACGATCTCGCCCGCAAGCTGTCCGCGCAGCTCTTCGTTGCTGTAGCGGGCAAGGTAGCCGCGCAACGATTCATCGCCTGTGCGCTGCTTCATGTACGTCGTCAGCAGACGCTCAATCGCCACGGGAACCTCCGTGGCCGGAACGCGATATCCCACAGGTCGCGCGATGCCCGCGTGGTCGCCCACAGCGCCGCCGAGGAGGAAGTAGTACGCATCCACCAGCTTGCCGTCCTGCTTGATCTTCTTGCCTTCAAGACCTATGTCGGAGATCCAGCTCTGTCCGCAGTTGTTCGGGCAGCCAGTCACGTTGATGCGCAGCTGCTCCGTGAACTCGGGCATACGTTCTTCCATCTCATCGACGATCCAGCGCGCGAAGCCCTTGGTCTCCGTGATGGCCAGCTTGCAGAACTCGGTCCCCGTGCAAGCTACTGTTCCGCGCCAGAAGCTCGAGCCCTCGACGTGCAGCTCCAGTTTGCTGATCTCAGCAATCAGGTCATGCACCTTCTCGCTCGGTACGCCCATCAGGATGATGTTCTGCTGGATGGTGCAGCGCAGATCGCCCGCGCCATACTTGTCTGCCAGGTCCGCCAACGCGTAAAGCTGATCGCCACTCAGGCGTCCGCGAAGAACAGTCAGGCCGACGTAGTTGAGGCCCTTCTCCTTCTGCGGATGCACGCCTGTGTGATCGCGATACTGATCGCCCGGAACAACCTCGGGAGGTGCAGGATCGAACTTGAAGCCCATGCGCTTCTCCAACTCTGCAAGGAAACTCTCAGCCGTCCAGCCATGCTTCAGGAAGAGGAACTTCAGACGAGCCGTCGTGCGGCTCTCGCGCAGCACCGTCTGTTCCCGGAAGATCTCTGCGATCTTGATGCAGACCTCTTCAGCCTGCTCCTGCCGAATGAAAGCATTCAGCTTCACCGCGAGATGCGGGTCCTTGGAGAGACCACCGCCCACACGCACAGCGAATCCAAGCTCGCCTTCGGCGTTCGCCACACCGGTCAGAGCGATGTCATTGATCTCGGGATAAGAGCACCAGATTGGGCAGCCTGTGATGCAAATCTTGAACTTGCGAGGCAGGTTTACAAAATCGTTGTTGGCCGTAAGCGTCGCGGCGACCTTCTTCGCTATCGGCGAAGCGTCGAAGAGTTCGGCACCGTCGTGCCCGGCCAGTGGGCAACCGGTTACATTGCGAACGACGTCTCCGCAGGCTCCCTTCGGCGAGAGGCCTACCTTCTCAAGTGCATCCACAACCAGCGGCAGGCTCTCAATCGTCAGCCAGTGAAACTGGATGTTCTGACGTGTGGTGACGTCGGCCAGGTTCTGTCCGTGATCCTTTGCGATTTGCGCGATCACGCGCGTTTGCTCACTGGTCAGGATACCGTTGGGAATCCCGACACGCATCATGAAGTACTCGGTGACGAGGCCCTCTCCACCCACGCCGCCGGTAGCGCCCGCACCGTCACCCTGCGTATAGATGCCCCACCACTTAAAGTAGAGATTGGCCCAATCAGGAACAACGGCCTCGCGTCCTTCGCGTGCAAACTGGCGAACCTCTTCCCACGCCTGCCATGGGTTCTTCTCCAGCTTCAGACGCTCGGACTTCTGCGCCTTCGTCTCTTTTTTCTCGACAACCGCACCCGCAACCTGCTCCGCCATTCTTCTCGTCCCGCCTTCTAAAATCTATGGTCTACAAACAACAACGCCCACGATCGGATCTGGTTCGTGGGCATGCGCTATATCTAAATTCGATCAGAGCGTCTTCAATTCCAGACACGCTCGAAGGAACGCGCGAACCCTACACACGCAACAACAGCGCGTATTGGTCGCACCCATCGCTTCGACACTCAAATCCATCACTACTTCAGGTTAAACTCTGCATTGGCGCAGGTCAAACGCCGCGCCTCAGGCCGGTTTCATCTCCTCGCCCTTTCGCTCCCGGCCTGCCGCTGCGAGCGCCGCTACCACCACCGCGACCACAACGACCGTCCCTGCCATCACGACCGTCAACCCACCGAACCGCGCCGCGAGCGCAGCCTGAAACACCGCATTCCGAGAGGTGATCAGGTTTCCAAGTTGATAGGCCAACCCGGGAAACGTAGCGCGCACGGCAGAGGGTGATAACTCGTTCAGATGAGCCGGAATCACGCCCCAGGCACCCTGCACCATGAACTGCATGAGAAATCCGCCCACCATAATCACGCCCATGGAGTGCGTATAGGCCCAAAGCGGGATCATCGGAATGGCCAAGAGGGCGGCCAGCACAATGGCCTTCCGCCGGCCCAGTTTTTCCGAGAGTGTGCCGACGCAGATCCCTCCGAAGAGAGCGCCCAGGTTCGCGATAATCGCGATCTTTCCTACCTCGGCAGGGGCAAAGCCTTTCGTCTTCTCCAGAAATGTAGGGTAAAGATCCTGACTCCCGTGGCTGAATGCCGTGAAGGCCGTCATGAGCAAGACAAGAAAAAGGAACGACGGAAGATAGGCCCCTACCTGGCTCCATTGAAACTTCGGCTTCACGGGATCGGCCTTGCCCTCTTTCCACGCCGGAGATTCGTCCACACCCATGCGAATGAAGAAGACCAACGCCGCCGGGAGCGCACCGATCATGAACATGACCCGCCAGTTCGTCAGCATGCCGTGACCGTGCAGATGCGGAAAAACAAGCCAGTAAACGGCCGCGGCCAGAAGATTTCCGCAGACGTATCCCTCCTGCAGAAGTCCGCTGAAAAATCCTCGACCCTTTGGGGGCAGCGTCTCAAAAGCAAGCGCTGCGCCCACGCCCCATTCACCACCCATCGCTATGCCAAACAAGCCGCGGCAGACCATCAACCAGCCCAGGGTGGGCGCGAATGCACTCGCAAGCTCGAAGACGGCAAAACTGATCACGTTGAGCATGAGTGTGGGTTTTCTTCCCCACCGCTCCGCCATCGCTCCAAACAGAAGCGCACCGACTGGCCTCATCGCCAGGGTCCAGAAGAGACATTCAGCCACTTTTTTGATCCCGACAGAAAAATCTGCAGCGATCGCGGAGAGACAGTAGGTCAAAATAAAGAAATCAAACGCATCCAGTGTCCAACCAAGAAAACAAGCGACAAAGGCATTACGCTGCTTTACTGTGAGTTGCCGAAAGTTTTCCAGGATCCCGCTTACCATATCTGCGGAATCCTACCAGCTTCTGTCCAATCCGCCTCCAGAAGTTTTCCGGCTCGATTCTGCCTTTCCTATGAGATAAATAAACGGAAGAATCCAACAGGTGTCGTCTTACATCCATTACAGCTGCCAGCCATACGGCAAGATTCAGGACGCAAGTCCTTCAAGGAGTCCGACCCATGAAACCTCACCTCACTCGCCGCAGCGCTCTCTTTGCCTTCGCGCTCGCTTCGCTTTCCTTAGCTCTGCCCACTTTCGCGCAGGTTTCTAACTGGAAGATCGACCCGAATCACTCCAGCGTCAACTTCCAGATCCGCCATCTGGGTGTCTCCAACGTTCACGGTGCCTTCTCGAAGGTATCTGGTGATGTTGTCTGGAATGAGAAAGATCCGAGCAAGTCGAGCGTTGTTGCCAACATTGACACCACAACCGTCAATACCGATAACGAGAAGCGCGATGGCCACCTCAAGAGTCCGGATTTCTTCGATGTAGCCAATTTCCCGACGATGACCTTCAAATCCACATCGGTGAAGAGCGTCAACGGCAAGCTGCAGTTGATTGGCGACCTCACCCTCCATGGCCAGACGAAGTCCGTTACGCTGGACGTTGACGGTCCCGTTCCGCCCCAGACCAACAATGGGAAGACCGTCAGCGGTTTCTCCGCAACTGGTCTTATCAAGCGCTCAGACTTCAACTTCGGTCCGAAGTTCGCTCCTCCTACCGTCGGGGACGAGATCAAGTTCACAATCGACCTCGAAGTCGATAAGCAGTAACTTGCTCCAAGCAACGAGGCGCGCCGGATCGGCGCGCCTCGTTGTTGTCTAACGGACTCGCTAAACTATTTTTGTCACCATCTCCGGTGCTTCATCGACCGCGTAACGTTTCAACAACTGGTGGTGCATGCAGTAAAGCGCCAGCTCCAGTCGGTCGCTCACACCCAGTTTGTCGTAAACCTTCCGAAGATAATTCTTGATCACCTGCTCGGTTGTCCCGATCTGGTAAGCAATCTCCTTATTACGCATACCACGCGTAATACAGCCGATAATGGCAAGTTCCTTCTGAGAGAGCTTTGGCTGCGAGCGCGGATTCATTAACTGCACGGCCTGCGAGCGGTACGCTTCAATCACCCAGCTGACAGATTGATTGTCGATCCAGGTTTCGCCTGCTGCAATCTTCCGAACGCACTTGACGAGCAAATCGGGGGAAATGGAGCGCGGAACCACACCGCGAACACCGCGACGGTACATCTCAACGGTATTCGCCTCGTCCGACTCCAGTACTTGAACGATAATCTTCGCCTGTGGCGCACGGCGCACCAGTTCGGGAATCGCGTCCACCGTCCCCGCCATCAGTTGACCTTCAATGAGAACGACATCCGTGGGGTAGCGTTGCAGTACCGTATAAAGATTTGCCAGTGTTTCTGCCTGCGCGATGACGCGCATATCGTCTTCCAGCGCAAAGACCTTTCGCAGGCCTACGCGGTAGATTGCCTGCGAATCGGCGAGGATAATTCGAACCCCACCTGAAAAGCCATCCTCATCTTCAGTAATGTCTCGCTCGTTCTCAGAAAATTCAGACATTTAGCTAAGCCCTTAAAAAATATTCGTCAATGACAGCTGCTGCCTGCAGCGTCTGGCCCGATCGACCATGGCGAACGATTCGTCCTACGCAATGAACTACAACATCCTTTTCGTGCCCCATGATGGCCGCCGGCATCATCATGGTGAACTCCACGCGACTGTCGACCGCAGGCAGCTTCGCCACGGAAAACAGGACTCCGTTCGCGGATACATCCTCTGTCGTTGCAGTAAGTTCTCCCTCATCGGTATCCAGGATGAGTTCGAGACGAAGTGGAAACCGAACTGACGTACGTATGGGGTCGACCGCAGGCCCTGCCTGCTTGCCGCTGTTTATGCTTTGAAGGTTACGCACAATACCTCGGGAGGTTACTGTAGTTACTCCAGAGTTTATGCGAACCGACTTGAATTACAAGATTAAAGATCTTTAAGGTGCACAATCCGAATCAGACGTCGCGCGCGATCAAACCCGCGCTTCCGCCGACCCACTTCTGATCCCGGTTCTGGTCAACCCCCATCATCCTGCCACGTCCCATGCGAACGAGGTTCATCACCGGCGTTAGTTGCCCCTCCTCCGGCCATAGATACATCACACGGATCTCCGCCTGCGTCGGTCCCTCCGGGGTCTCGATGACCGGATCAAAGGTAACCTTTTCCTGGAGAAGCCAGTCTTTCCGTTCCTCTGCGGGTATGGAGCCCAGCATCGCGTCATCGGGAGCGAAGACGATTCCCTTTCCGGCAAAGGAGTACAGCGGCTTCAAAACCAGGCTTGCACGGTCTTCAGGAAGACGATCTCTCCCCTCCCCGCGCAACCAGGCATCGAGGAAAACCGCCGCCGGAACCGTTCGATGCTGCAACCACGGTAGAGAGAACTTGCTGATCCGGAAGTACCAGTTGGGATGTCCGGCCCACTCCACATCGAGATCGTCTCGATAGTCGAAGCCGGTGACGATACTTTTACGGACGATCTCGTCCACGATGGCACGGTTATAGATTCGCTCAATAGGAATCCACCGTCCCTCAAACTCGTACTCCAGCCGTCGGCCCGTCTTTCTCACTTTTGCAATGTCCACCGTCCGGAGACCCAGGCGATCTTCGTGCACGCGAAAATCCATCAGGGTTTTCTGCTTCTCCGGTTCAACCTCCAGAAGCACGACATGCTCAGGGTCGTGATTGGCCACGATGACGCGCTGCATCGCAGCCCAGTACGACGCCTCATCGAAACCGTTTAGATAGATCTGGCCGTCCAGGTCGAAGACCTCGGCATAAGCCTCCGCCAAGAGCGGTTGATAGCCGTAAACCGAGGGGAAACCCTGCAGTTCCACCAGTTTGGGCTCCAGCTTTCCGTCAGAATTTCGCACCAGACCGAAGTCCACCTGTAGAAACGGTGGCCGCCCTTCTCTACCTGGAACGCGATAGGCGTCGGGAATCGCCCCCTCCGACGCCGCCAGGTACTCTGTGCTCTCCACAAGCTGCTTCGCGAGTTCCACACCGGCGTTCATCATGGTCTGCATCAGCTCGGCAGGGATGAAAACGGGTGTCTCGCAGATGCGAACGTCGATGGCTGTGCGAGACCTCTCCGCAGCCCGCCGCTTCACCTCGGCGTACTTCGCTTCGGTCCAATGCGCATTGAAGTGCTCGCGTAAGTGCTTGATCATAGGCCGACAGTTTATCCCCGACTACAATGAAAGGATGCGCCTCACCCCCCGTTTCCTGCTCTCTGCCTTCGACGAAGCACACTTCCCCAAGGAAGCGCAGACGCACAACGCCCCCGAGGTCGCCTTCCTCGGCCGGTCGAACGTAGGCAAATCGTCCCTGATCAACGCGCTTCTCGGCGGCACGCAGGCACGCGTCTCCTCTACCCCTGGACGCACGCGCTCGATCAACTTCTTCGGCCTCTATGACGATCCCCGGCCCCAGCCCGAGGTCATCTTCGCGGATCTTCCCGGATACGGCTACGCCAAGATCTCGAAATCCATCTCCGCGGAATGGTCCGGCTTTATCGATCCCTATCTCGCCGATCGCGAGACGCTTGCACTCTGCATCTGCCTGGTGGACACGAATATTCCGCCCCAGCCCCCCGATACGCAGCTCATCAACTACCTGCGCGAGATCCGCCGCCCCTTCCTCGTTGTGGGAACGAAGAGCGACAAACTCTCCAACAATACCCTCGGCAACTCGGTGCTGGCTCTTAAAAAAGGCCACGGCGTGGATGAAGTGATGCCTTGTTCGGTCAAAGACCAGCGCAACATCAAGCAGCTCTGGGCGCGCATTCTGGCCACACGCGACAAGCCTCTCGTTGACTAGAGCTACTTTCCTCGATGGCGGTTCAATTCAGCCGGGGTTATGGCATGCCTGGTTTAGGTTGAACTTTTGTACACTTGCCACCAGATGCCCTTATACGAGCTGACACACGAATCTCTTCGTCCGGTCCCGCGAACAACTTTGCACGAACAGCTCTTTCGAGAACGCGTGGATTTACAGCAGCATTTGAAAAGAAATATCTCCATTCTCGGAGAGGACCTATTCATTCTTGCCGAAGAGTTTTCTGAGTGGCAGGATAGCAAGCGTCGTGTCGATCTACTGGCCGTGGATCGTGGAGGTTCGCTTGTTGTTATCGAGCTGAAGCGGACCGAAGACGGTGGCCATATGGAATTACAGGCGATTCGTTATGCCGCGATGGTTTCGGCCCTCAGCTTTCATCAGGCGGTTGCTGCACACGCGAAGTTTTCGAAATCAGACGCTGCGGAAGCAGAGGCGGCCATTCTCGACTTTCTAGGGTTGAGCGAACCTCCTGACGATTTCGGACAGAGCGTACGGATAGTCCTGGTCTCGCCCGACTTCTCCCGTGAACTCACGACGGCTGTGCTTTGGCTGAATAACAATGGGCTTGATATCCGCTGCGTTCGACTGCGTCCGTACAACCTCGAACAGCGAACTCTTCTCGAAATCGACCAGATCATTCCGCTGCGAGAAGCCGAGGAATACACGGTCCGACTGAAAGAGAAGCAAGAAGAGGCGCGTCAGGCTGCCGAATCGACCCATGATTTCACCCGATACGACCTCACCGTGGGTAATCAGGTCTTCAAAAACCTGTCTAAACGAAGCCTTATCTGGCGAGCGATCGCTTCCGCGGTTGAATCTGGCTTACCTCTGGAAACTCTGACGTCGATCATCTCAAGCAGAAAGATGGTTGTTGTGGAGGGCCGCTTACGTGGCGACGAATTCCTTGCGGCAGCTCAAATAGCCAAAGCCGCTACGGGTTACGTATTTCGTCCGAAGCGTCTATTTCTTGACGACGAGTACCTTCTCGATATTGAGGGCAAAACAGTAGCGATTAGCAATCAATGGGGACTTCTGAGTCTCCCGTTGATCGACGAGATCGTTCGCGCCGTACCGGCTGCGAAAATCTCCTACAAGAGTTCAGCCGAGCTTGAATAAAACGAGTGCCGCAGAAACGCAACCACCTTCGCCGTCGTGATCGCCTGCCCTACATGCCGCTGCGTATGTTCCGCTACGTGAATCAGGATGCTTCCTACGGTGGTCGGGATTCCGGCGCGTCCGAGACCCCGAGGGGTATCTAAATCGACAGGCTGTAAAGCCGCCAAGCGCTGGATCGTCTTCCCCAGGGCTTCCTCAAACTCCGCGAACAGCTCCGCAGCCGTCGAAGACGCCTCACTCTCCGCCCGCAGTGCTGACAACTGCTCGTCACTCAGTGCATTCCCTTCCGCATAGGTCATCAGGCGGTCGAGACTGCGCGCGATATGGCGTAACTGAAATGTGACCGACGGGAGGCCATGCGGGCGCGATTCCAGATCCTCCGGAGGAAGCGGTTTACACCATGCCTCGATGTCCTCTCCGGCCTGCTCCAGGGCGTGGAGCACGGCGCGGTGGACTACGGGAATGTCAGTATGAGTCTGGCGAAGCCAGGGCTCGGGCTGGGGAGCGGGCATACGGTTTTTCTCCGGGATCAGGATACCTGTGCGCGACTGATAAACTTGGAAACGATATGTTTGAGAATCTTCAGGAAAAACTTCAGCGGGCCTTTAAGAACCTTCGCGGCCAGGGCACCATCACGGAAGAAAACATCACTGAGGCGCTCCGCGAGATCCGCCTCGCTCTTCTGGAATCGGACGTCAACCTGACCGTCGTCGGAACGCTCATCGAGCATGTCCGTGAAAAGGCCCTTGGAACGCAGGTTGCCACCGCGCTTTCGCCCACCGAGCAGGTCATCAAGATCGTCCACGATGAACTCGTTGAGATTCTCGGACGCGACACGGCTCGCTTCAAGTTCGCCTCGCAGCCGCCTACCGTCATTTTGATGGCGGGTCTGCAGGGTTCCGGAAAGACCACCACCAGCGGCAAGCTGGCGGGGTGGTTGAAGAAGGGCGGACATCGTCCCATGCTGGTCTCGGTCGACGTTTACCGTCCCGCAGCGCGCCAGCAGCTGGAGATCGTCGCCAAGTCCATCGGCGCGCAGATCTATCTCGGCGATCTGAAGGGCGAAGCCGCAGGCACGCCTCTGGTCGAACGCCTTGCACGTGAAGCCAAGCGTGAAGCCGCAAACTTTGGCTGCGATGTTCTGATCGTCGATACGGCGGGACGTCTCGGTATCGATCAGCCCCTGATGGACGAGATGGCTTCCCTGAAGAAGCTGCTCAACCCCAGCGAGATCCTCTTTGTTGCAGACGCGATGACGGGACAGGACGCGGTGAACTCCGCCGACGCCTTCCACAAGCAGCTTGGCATTACCGGCGTTGTCCTTACCAAGATGGACGGCGACGCACGCGGCGGTGCGGCTCTTTCGATTCGCAATGTCACTGGCGCTCCGGTGAAGTTCATCGGAACCGGTGAAAAGCCGGACGCCTTTGAAGCTTTCCATCCTGACCGTATCGTCTCCCGCATCATGGGCATGGGCGACGTCGCGACCCTGCTCGAACGCGCCGAAGAGAAGCTGGATCGCGGCAAGAGCGAAGAGTTTGCCAAGAAAGCCCTCTCCGGAGACGGCTTCTCGCTCGAAGACTTCCGCGATCAGCTGCGCCAAATCAAGAAGCTCGGATCGATGCAGTCGATCATGAAGATGCTTCCGTCCGTCGGTCCCTTCCAGGGTCTACAGGCAGCGGCAGAGAACGTCGACGAAG
>Ga0247783_1000185_pt1 | contig 18183 bp, 18 predicted proteins | sample UWRJL064202C5_FD_179911 | JGI IMG/M metagenome (GOLD analysis project Ga0247783, IMG submission 179911) | Plant litter microbial communities from Arlington Agricultural Research Station in Wisconsin, United States - UWRJ-L064-202C-5 | ecosystem: Environmental > Terrestrial > Plant litter >...
AACTTCTCATAGCTATTCCCCATCTTTATTGTGATTGATTACGCTGAGCTAGTAGAACTGATGCCATTCACTGTTTTTTTACAGTGGCAGCATGGTTTTCACAAAGATCACGGATTTTTCGCGCAACCGCAGCGACAAATCCGTTGTAATTTGTAATCTTATGGTTATCGACCAACCTGAGCTTAGTCGATATGCGGTAGTTTTCACGTATGGTTGTTACGTTTGCCACCATCCAAACTTTTTTATATTTCAATTTGCTGCATCAATAAAAATAAACATCTCGCCTTGATGTAAGCCCTATCGCTTAATCAAACCTTGAATGCAACACCTTTGATGGTTACGTGTGTGACTGAAAAATTATCCAACTGCTCAAGCACGCCAATATTGCCTGCCTCTTTAAAGTGACAATTATTGAGTTGCAGATTTTGGATGGGCGAGCGTTTATAGCCACGAACCTGAAAAACCTGTTTGGCTTTTTGGCAGATAAGATTGCGAATCTCGATGTTGCGCACAATCGGGGTAAATTTTCCAGCGTCGCCTTCTTCATAATCGAAGTCGATCACTATTGCAGTTTGCACTTCGCCGATGCTGATATTGCGGATAACTATATTTTCAATCAGGCCACCGCGCACCGAGTTGGTTTTAATGCGGATGCCGCGTTCCAATTCAGGGCTGCTCATCGCACAATTTTCCACAAATACATTGCGCACACCGCCGGAAATTTCGCTGCCAATTACTACACCGCCGTGACCATTGCGCATGTTGCAATGGCTGATCAGAATATTTTCTGAAGGAATGTTCAGACGGCGACCATCGGCGTTGCGGCCGGATTTTATGGCGATGCAATCGTCGCCAGTTTCAAACAAACAATTTTTGATCACCAGGTTTTTGCAGGATTCAGGATCGCAGCCATCGGAGTTGGGACCGAGGCTGGCGAAAGTAACGCCATCCACAGTGACATTGTTACAGCGCACCGGATTCAACAGCCAAAAAGGCGCGTTGGTGATGGTGATACCTTTTATTAAGACATTGGAGCAGTTGTACGGCTGTATAAATACCGGGCGCAAATAGGAGCCATCAGCGTAGATGCGCTGCGCGACCGGGACATTATTTTCCACATCCTGCATGAGTTTTGCGCGCGCCGCTTCCTGGGTCGGCACACCGGCAACGCCCCAATCGCGACTACTAAAATTGCCACCCTTCCAAGGCCACCAGGTGGTGCGGTTGGCTTGTCCATCTAAAGTGCCTTCACCGGTAATCGCGATATTGGTTTGCCCGTAGGCATAAATCAGCGGCGAATAGCCCATGATTTCCATGCCCTCCCAGCGGGTGAATACCGCAGGTAAATAGGCCTTGGGATCAGTGCTAAAGGCGATGGTCGCGTCTTTGGCGATATGCAGGTTCACATTGGATAACAGGTGGATAGCACCGCACAGGTATTTGCCCTGAGTGACTAACACTCTGCCACCGCCCGCTTTGTGGCAGGCAGTGATTGCTGCTGTAAAAGCACTTGAGTTGTCGGCCTGACCATCGGCTTTGGCGCCAAAGTCGCGTACATCAAAATCGCGATCAGCAAATTGGGGAGGGCGGACTTGCGCGCGAATCTGTTCTGCCATCGCCCATGCATCAGTCGCTTGGGTAGAGGGGGTGTCCGTTGTGGAGGTGGCACAACCCGTTATTGTGCCCAGCGCACAGCAGCTCACAACACCACCGAGGGTGCGAGTCATAAAGGCGCGGCGGCCTGGCTGCGATAGGCAAAAATCTGTCACCGGTATTAGCTCTCGTGTTGTCTTTCTTTTTTAGTGTTTATGTATTTCTTACGTCAGCGCCCAAGCGCTTTTTGGTTTTGGCTGTCATTTATCGCAACAGCGGTTGTTTGACATGCCAACCTCTGCGTTCCGGGTAATAGCTGCTAGTCATTATTGAGAAACGGTACCCTTCTTTAATGTCGGTTTTTCCTCTATCCCTGAGAGCTCAGGTTAGGAGCAAGGCAAACGCGCCACCGCCAAAAAGATACTTATCCTCATATCGAGTGAAATTCATTCTGTATGTCATGTTGGATAAAAGCAAGCCAGCAGCATAAAAAATTTAATCTGCACGCCATTTTTAGTGATTATAGAGACATAAATGTAATGTATTCGTTTACATTTTTTGTATAATTAAAATGTAAACGTATACATCATTATTTCGATTAAAATTATTTAAAATATATTTTCACTTTTTAAAAGTATATTTATACTAATAATTGTAGTTTTTTTGTGATGATATTAATTTATAAGATGTTTTGGGTTTGTGGAACACACTACACTTAAGCCAAGGAGCGAATGAAATCGGTTACATACGTGATTTTATCGATTTTAGTGCTATTGCCGGAGGGGAAAATCGGCTGTAGATTTAATCCCGGTATTGACCGAATACCATTGCCGATTTGAGGCGCCGCAAGGCGCCTTTTTTTCATGGAGGCTTATCCTGGGGAGAAAAGTGGGGGGCGAAATAAACGCTGAAGCAGGAAATTTAGTGTGGAAGGCTGGCGAGGAAACCCCAGTGGCGAACTACACTCATATAAGTTGTCGCGGCGGCATAAATTCATCCATCGGTTAACAAATCGAAAGTGAGATCAGCGTGAGCAGCATTATTGTTTTGCAAGACAGTGATAACGTCGGAATTTGTAAGGTATCACTCCCCGCTGGTGTTTTGTTTGCAGAAAAAGATGTCACCCTCCTGCGCGACATCCCCGCCATGCACAAAGTTGCCCTGCGCAATATCGCCAAGGGCGAAGCCATCCTTAAATACGGCCAAACTATCGGGTTTGCCAACCAGGACATCCCTGCGGGCGAACATGTGCATGTACACAACTGTGTCATGGGTGAATTGGAAAAAGATTACAGCTTTTGTGAAGAGGCCAAACCCACCGAATTTGTCTCCACCGATAAGCGCGCGACCTTCCAGGGCTATAAACGCATCAATGGCAAGGTCGGCACGCGCAATTATGTCGGCATCCTCACCACTGTGAATTGCTCCGCGACTGTGGCCAAAGCCATCGCCCAGCACTTCACCTATTCCGGCGAGTTGGAAAAGTATCCGCATATCGACGGCGTAGTCGCCATGACCCACGACAGCGGCTGCGGTATGCGCTCCGACGGCGACGGCTATGAAACTTTACGTCGCACCTTTAATGGCTACGCCCGCCACCCGAATTTTGGCGGCGTGATGATGGTCGGCCTTGGCTGCGAAACTATGCAAATCCAGCGCGTGATGGAGGAGTGCGGTTTATCTGATTCCAAAACCTTTACCGCTTACACCATTCAGGATGTGGGTGGCACTCGCCTCGCGATTGAAAAAGGTATCGAAACCCTGCGCGCTATGTTGCCGCTGGTGAATCAATGCGAACGCGAAACGGTACCGGCAAGTGAATTGATTATTGGTTTGCAATGCGGCGGTTCCGATGCGTTGTCCGGCATTACTGCCAATCCAGCGCTGGGTATTGCGGGCGATATTCTGGTGCGCCACGGCGGCACGGTAATTTTATCCGAGACACCGGAAATTTATGGCGCCGAGCATTTGTTGACGCGTCGCGCTGAATCGCCGGAAATTGCGCAAAAATTATTGGATCGCATTACGTGGTGGGAAGATTACACCGCGCGCAATGATTTCGAATTAAACAATAATCCATCGCCGGGTAACAAAGCCGGTGGTCTTACCACAATTATTGAAAAATCCCTCGGCGCGCAAGCCAAAAGCGGTTCAACCAATTTGCGCGATGTTTTCCTCTACGGCGAAGACATTACCACCAAAGGTTTTGTATTTATGGATAGCCCGGGTTATGACCCGGTATCTGCCACCGGCCAGGTTGCTTCGGGCGCACAAATTTTATGTTTCACCACTGGTCGCGGATCTGCCTTTGGTTGCAAACCCGCGCCAAGTATTAAGTTGGCGACCAACAGTAAAATCTATACTCATATGCAAGAAGATATGGATTTGAATTGCGGCAAAGTATCTGACGGTGAAATCAGCCTTGAAGAATCCGGGCAGGAAATTTTTGAAGAAATTTTGGCGGTAGCCTCCGGCAAACCAACCAAAAGCGAATTACTTGGCTATGGCGATAATGAATTTATCCCGTGGAAAATTGGTGCGGTAGTCTAACCTGTAAATTAAGTGCGGCATGGACTCCGGTATTCCCTCCGGGACGCGCCGTAAATACATCCCTGTAGGCTCGACTTCGACATCCATGTCTCAGACGGTCCCGGAGAGAACACCGGAATCCATGAGCAAATTCGCAGCTCAACGAATATAAAAAAACAAAACGAGGCCAATCAAAGAATTGGCCCGTCAAAAAGCCTGGTGAGAGTCAGGTGTCTACAAAAAAAGCAAGTTACTAGAAAGCAAGTTACGGCAGTTCCATTCACATTGATGAAATCATTGATGGGCTAGGGTATTGCCAAAAATTTGCCACTATTGCAGAGGGCGACAAAAAAATGAAAATAGTGATTACCAAAGAAAGGCGCGCACATGAGCGCCGTGTAGCAGCGACACCCGATACTGTAAAAAAATTAATTACACTGGGTTTTGACGTTGCCATCGAAAAAGATGCTGGCATCGCCAGCCGAATTACCAACGAATCCTATCAAGACGCAGGCGCAAGTATCAGCGATGACCTCGCTGGTTTGTTAGGTTCTGCTGATGTTGTATTAAAAGTGCAGCGCCCACTACTGGCAGGTGAAGGCGATGTTAATGAGCTAGCCTTAATTAAACGCGGCGCACTATTAATTGCGATGCTTTCACCCTACTCCGATCCTGCGGGAGTCAACCAATACGCCGAAGCAGGCATCACCACCATGACACTCGAATTTGTGCCGCGTATTACCCGCGCGCAATCGATGGATGTATTGAGCTCGCAATCCAACCTCGCCGGTTATCGCGCAGTATTGGAAGCGATTAATGTGTACGACCGTGCCATGCCAATGATGATGACCGCTGCGGGCACTATTGCCCCGGCGCGTGTGTTGGTACTCGGTGCCGGTGTCGCCGGTTTGCAGGCGATCGCAACCGCAAAACGTTTGGGAGCAATTGTATCTGCCACCGATGTGCGCGCTGCATCCAAAGAACAAGTGGAAAGCCTCGGCGGAAAATTTGTAATGGTGGAAAGCGAAGAAGTGTAAAACGCTGAAACCGCCGGTGGTTACGCCAAAGAAATGAGCGATGACTACAAGCGTCGCCAAGCCGAATTGGTTGCCGAAACATTAAAGAAACAAGATATCGCCATTTGTACCGCATTAATTCCCGGCCGCAAAGCGCCGACCTTAATTAATGACGACATGGTGCACAGCATGCGCCCAGGTTCAGTGATTGTGGATCTCGCTGCTGAGCAGGGCGGCAATTGCACGCTCACCAAACCCGGTGAAGTGATTGAAGTGAATGGTGTGACGATTATTGGCCTGTTTAATATTCCCAGCCGTTTGTCTGCCGATGCCAGTGCGCTCTACGCTAAAAATGTGTTGAATTTTTTAACTCCGATGATGAATGCCGATAAACAATTCGCTGTGAATTGGCAGGATGAAATTATTTCCGCCACTGTGCTCACGCGCGATGGCGCTATCGTTCATCCTAATTTCAAACCGGCCAGTGCCGCTTAATCGGGAGTTAATTATGGAAGCCAATTTTGTTTCGCAGTTATCCATCTTCGTATTGGCCATTTTTGTTGGTTATTACGTAGTCTGGAGTGTAACCCCCGCATTGCATACGCCGTTAATGGCGGTGACTAATGCCATTTCGAGTGTGATTATTGTCGGCGCAATCATTGCCGTTGGTCCTGAAGGTGTGAGCCTATCCAAAGTGCTCGGCTTCTGCGCCATGGTATTGGCATCGATCAATATTTTTGGTGGCTTCACCGTCACCCACCGCATGCTCGCTATGTATAAAAAGAAAAATAAAATGGGGGAAAAATAATTATGTCCTCATTCAATGAAAGTTTAACCTCATTCGCCTATCTGGTTGCAGCGGTAATGTTCATCATGGCGCTGCGCGGCTTGTCATCGCCCGAGTCATCGCGCAAAGGTAATCTGTTTGGTATGTGCGGCATGTTGATTGCCGTGGGCACTACCGTGCTCAGCCCGGCAGTAACCTCATATGGTTGGATTTTGCTGGCGCTAGCCATTGGTGCCGTGATTGGTATTTTTATCGCGCGCAAAATCGCGATGACCGCTATGCCGCAATTGGTTGCTGCATTTCATAGTCTTGTGGGTATGGCAGCGGTATTGGTTGCGGGCGCGGCGTTTAGTAATCCGGCGGCATTTGGAATTTTAAATGCAGCGGGCGAAATTTATATCGCCAGCCGCATTGAAATGGGCTTGGGTGTAGTAATCGGTGCGATTACTTTCTCCGGTTCCGTTATTGCATTTACCAAGTTGCAAGGTTTGGTATCGGGCAAGCCGATTGTATTTGGTGGCCAGCATTTTATTAATGCGATTCTCGGTGCGGCAATTTTTGGTTTGATCGGTTATTTCTGTATCGATCAATCACCCTGGGTATTTTGGGGCATGACCGCATTTGCATTTGTAATTGGCGTGCTGTTGATTATTCCTATCGGCGGCGCTGATATGCCGGTAGTGGTGTCGATGCTGAACTCCTACTCAGGTTGGGCGGCAGCGGGCATTGGTTTTACCCTGCATAACGATGCGCTTATCGTAACCGGTGCGCTGGTGGGTTCATCAGGTGCAATTCTTTCTTACATCATGTGCAAAGGTATGAACCGCTCTTTCTTTAACGTGATCCTTGGCGGTTTTGGTGCTGATACATCCGCTGCTGCCGCCGGTGGTGCGGAAGAAGAGCGCCCGGTAAAACGCGGCAGTGCGGAAGATGCTGCGTTTATTCTGAAAAATGCCGGCTCAGTCATTATTGTGCCCGGTTACGGTATGGCAGTAGCGCAAGCGCAACATGCGCTGCGTGAAATGTGCGAAGAATTGAAAAAAGCCGGTGTGAAAATTAGCTACGCAATCCATCCGGTTGCTGGCCGCATGCCGGGGCATATGAATGTGTTGCTCGCTGAAGCCAATGTGCCTTACGACGAAGTCTTTGAGCTGGATGATATCAACAATGAATTCCAAACCGCCGATGTGGCTTTTGTCATCGGCGCCAACGATGTAACCAACCCTGCCGCCAAAACCAATCCGCAAAGTCCAATATTTGGTATGCCGATTTTGGAAGTGGAAAAAGCGCGCACAGTGTTATTTGTGAAGCGTTCTATGGCTTCAGGTTACTCGGGGGTGGAGAACGAACTTTTTTACAAGGATAACACCATGATGTTGTTTGGCGATGCCAAGAAAATGGTGGAAACAATTGTGAAAAATATCGCGTAAGTATGGAGCTCCTATTGAGTGCCTTTTCTTAATTTTTAAGGACAGGCACTCTTTTTTATCGCTCTAACAAATATTTTCTTCAATTAGATGCATTTATGAAAATCGAACACTTTGCCATTAATGTAAAAGATCCCATCGCTATGGCGGCCTGGTATGTGGCGCATATGGGGTTAACAGTGGTGCGCAAACAGGATGGCGGCGCCAATACGCATTTCCTGGGCGATGAAAGCGGCGATGTGATGTTGGAAATTTACAACAATCCATCCGATCAGGTACCGGACTACGCGAACATGAATCCGCTTATGGTGCATTTAGCTTTTGTGTGTGAAAACCCGGTAGAAAAGCGCGCTGAACTGGAAGCGGTCGGTGCGAGTTTTGCGGAAGAAGTGCATATTAAAGATGGCTCACATCTGGTGATGATGCGCGACCCTTGGGGCTTGGCAATTCAGTTGTGTAAGCGCGGTAATAAAATGTTGCGTTGTCAGCAATAAGTTTTTAATTGGGCTTTTTACGGCGCTTCGAATTCGTTTGCTATTAGAATTTTTGTTTCGAAAGCGCATAGACCCATCCATGGGGCTCACATTCGCCATCCATGGCTCAAGTGTTTTGAAACAGAAACACCAACGGCAAACTTGTAGTGTGCAATTTTGAAGTTATCGGCCTAAGCGCCAAGTTCTTTATCAAAAATAGCCTTATCAATAATGGCACCGCGGTGGCGAATAATAATGCCGGCGCAGCGAATGCCCTGTTTGGCCGAATCTTCCAAAGATTTTTTCATCAGGCGCCCCGCTAAATAACCGGCATTAAAAGTATCTCCTGCGCCAGTCGTATCAATCACACCTTGTACCGGAGGAACCGGAACGCGAATTTCCGCATCGGGCGTAATAATGATTGCATCGTCGGCACCGCGCTTTAACACCAGCTCGGCGAGATTAAATTCTGCATAGCGCTGCTTGCAGCCATCAACACTGTCATCGCACCACAGGAGTTGTTCGTCGTCGAGGGTCAGCAGTGCGATATCGGTGTATTGCATGATCGAGAGCATCGCCTGCTGTGCTTCAAACTTATCGCGCCATAAACGTGGGCGATAATTGCTGTCGAACGCGACAATCACATCTTGCTGGCGCAACTTATGCAAACTGTTGTACAAAAACTCGCGCGATTTCTCGCCGATAATGGCGAGGGTAATGCCACTCAAGTAAACGCAGTTGCAATTAACGAGTTTTTGGCAAAGTTGGTCGGCAGCTTCTTGCGATGCAAACAGCTCGCGCGCGGGCGCCTCTTTACGCCAGTAAAAGAATTCGCGCTCGCCATCCGGAGTGTTGCGAATAATGTATAACCCGGGTGAGCGACCAGGGAGTTGTTTAATCATATCGGTGCCAATGTTTTCATTGGCCATGCGCTGCAGGATTTGTGCACTGTAAGGATCTTCGCCGAGCTGGGTGACGTAATCGGTTTTTAAACCCAGGCGCGCCATATACACCGAAGTGTTGTAGGTGTCGCCCGCAAATGATAAGGCCATAGTTTCACGGCCACTGCTGTCGGCAGTGGGAAATGGAGCAAGCTCCACCATGACTTCGCCAATCGCTGCTATGTGTGCCATTTGGGTAATTCCAGGAGTGAATTGATTAGTATTTTTAATTTGAGGGCGCATTTTTTACATCGGTAAAACGAGCGCAAAATATATCACTCTTGTGGATCTAAAAATAGAAATACTTGGGTAAGATAAAAATTTTATGTGATAAAAAAATGCGTTTTTTATCGCGAATAAGACGCCGTAAATTTACAGACAGGCCTACAATGTTGCTCATTGTAGGCGTGAATATTTTTGCGTTGCAAAATAAAACTTGCTGGATTTTTTCTAATGAATCGTTTAAACCAAAAATTATTAAGTGATCTTCCGAAAGATATTATTCTTCCTGCCTATGATCGCGCAGTGCTCAAACCTGGAATCGTACATTTAGGTATAGGTGCATTTCATCGCGCCCATCAGGCGTTTTATACCGAAGCGGTATTAAATAAATTTGGTGGCGATTGGGGTATTGTCGGCAGCAGTCTGCGTTCGGCTAGTGTGCGCGACCAATTGGTGCCGCAGGATTGTCTCTACACTTTGGTGGAGCGCTCCGGCGAAGGCGAAAAATTACAAATTATCGGCGCGGTGCTTGATACATTGGTGGGCCCGGAAAACCCCGCCACCCTGGTTGCCCAGATGGCCGCGAGCAATATCAAGATTGTCTCGTTAACCATTACTGAAAAAGGCTATTGCCACGATCCGGCGACCGGTAATTTAAACCTTGCCCATCCGGATATTATTCACGACCTTGAACATCTCGATCGCCCTGTCTCTGCTATTGGTTTTCTCGTCGCTGCATTAAAACAACGTTTTGACCAACAACAAAAAGCCTTCACCTTGCTCAGCTGCGATAACCTGCCCAACAACGGTGAAGTATTGGAAAAAGTAGTTACCCAATTTGCGGCAAAAATCTCACCGGAATTTTCCGCGTGGATTAAAGCCAATGCCACATTCCCCTGCACCATGATCGACCGCATTGTGCCTGCCACTACCGACGATGACCGTCGCGATATTGAAGCGCGCTTGAGTGTAAACGGAACGCCGGTACGCGATGAAGGCATGGTGGTGTGTGAACCCTTCACTCAATGGGTAGTGGAAGATAAATTTGCCGACGGTCGCCCCGAGTGGGACAAAGTGGGTGTGTTGTTAGTTGAAGATGTGCGCGTATTTGAAAAAATCAAATTGCGTTTGTTAAACGGCGCCCACTCCACAATGGCCTACACAGGGTATCTCTCCGGTTTCCAATACATCAGCGAAGTGATGGAACAACCGGCGTTTGTGAATTTGGTAAAAACCTATATGGCGCGCGAGGCAGGTGAAACTGTGGTAGCGCCCGCCGGTTTTGATATCGAAGCGTACAAACAACAACTGTGCGATCGCTTTTCCAACAAAGCCTTGAAGCACCGCACCTGGCAAATCGCAATGGATGGCTCACAAAAATTACCGCAACGGTTATTAGAAACCCTGCGCGAACAATTAGCGGGCAATGGCCATATCGATATTTTATGTTTAGGTGTGGCCGCCTGGATTCGCTACGTATCTGGTGTGGATGAACAAGGTGCAGCAATTGAAGTTTCTGATCCTCTCGCAAAAGAATTGCGTGCAGCTTGCGATGCAAATCAGGGTAATCCTGCAGGCATGGTAAAAGCGGTGGTGGGTATCGAAAAAGTATTTGGTACGGATTTAATTGATCAGGCGCGTTTTGTCCAAACCACCACGCAATGGCTGGAGCACTTTTACGCTAAAGGCGTGTTGGCAACGGTACAAGAAGCGTTTAAATAAATTTGTATCTCGATATGCATTCCCAAGCACCGTTTGGGAATGCATACTTCGCTCATAGATGTCTAATTATTGAGTGAGCAGAGATAGATTAATGATAATTCGCCCTTTTAACTTTCTCGTTATTGTTTTCTTCAGCCTGATTATTTTCGGTTGCGCCAATCAACCCCCAGCGAATTATGATGCGCTGGTTGATCCCGCTGCAAAACCGGGCGGCAATAGTTTTACCAGCATCCAGGCCGCGCTCAATGCTGCGCCGACTGCATCCCCAACGCCCTACAAAATATTTATTGTCGCGGGCGACTACTACGAAAAACTCAACATCACCAAACCCAATATTCAGTTGCTGGGTGAAAGCGCTAAAACCACGCGCATTTATTACGATGTCTATGCAGGCAAAAGCTACGCGGAGGGGAAAACCTGGGGTACGCCTGGTTCTGCAACTGTAACCATTCACGCCGCCGATGTGCAGCTGCATCAACTCACTATCGAAAACACCTTTGATTTTTTAAGCAATGATGCACTGGCAAACGATGATGCAAAACGCGTTGCCAATACCCAAGCAGTTGCGCTATTTTTGGATGCGGGTAGCGACAGGATTTTAGTGCGCAATTCAATCTTGCTCGGCTATCAAGATACTTTGTTTGTTAACGCAGGCCGCAGCTGGTTTGATAAAAGTATTATCGCCGGTAATGTCGATTTTATTTTCGGCAACGGTAATGCGCTGTTTACCGATTCTGAAATCCGCACCCTCGGGCGCGGAAAGCCCAATGATCCACACGGTTATTTGGTGGCACCCTCAACACAAATCGCCGATGAATTTGGGTTAACCTTTATCGATTGCAAACTCACCCGCGCGGATTTAGTGCCCAACAATTCTGTTCCCCTCGGTCGCCCCTGGCACCCCACCACCCAATTTGCCGATGGCCGCTACGCTGATCCAAATGCAATTGGTAAAGCGGTATTTATAAATACCTGGATGGATGCGCACATCACCCACGACGGCTGGTATTCCATGAATGGCGCCGCCAAAGACGGCAGCAAAACTGCCTTTTTGCCGGAGGATGCACGCTTTTTTGAATTTAATAGCAGTGGGCCGGGCGCAGCAATTAATAACAAGCGCCGTCAGCTAAGTGATGCAGAGGCAAAAAATTATACGCGTGAAAAAATATTGGGCGTTTGGAAGATTGAATAATCTTGGGTATAAATTTATTTGGCGCGCAAATAACCTAAACACCTATCTACTTCATTCGCGGAACCTAAAATTACCGCCACGCGTTCATGCAGTTGTTGCGGTTGGATATCCAAAATCCGCTGCGTTTCACTCCAGCCTTTTCCGCCGGCATTTTCAATCAAGAGCGACATGGGATTGGCTTCATACAGCAAGCGCAATTTGGCTGGTTGTTTGACGTTGCGGTTATCGGAGGGATATAAAAATATCCCGCCACGCGTAAGTACGCGGTGCACATCGCCGACCATAGCCGCGTTCCAACGCATGTTGTAACGTTTTTCGCGCGGGCCGGTTTCGCCCATAATTAAGTCGCCAATATAGCTACGCATATCCTCGTTCCAGAAACGCGAGTTGCTCATATTGATGGCAAATTCCTGGGTGTCTTTTACGATCTGAATATTGTCGGCCGTCAATAAAAAACTGCCTTGGGTTGAATCCAGGGTAAAACAGCGTGTGCCTTTGCCGGTGGTAATGGCGAGCAGGGTCGATGGCCCATAGAGCACATAACCGGCGCAGACTTGCTGTGAACCCTTCTGGTTAAATTGCAATTCGCTGTGATGCGGAACTGAATCCAGCGCGCGATAAATACTGAAGATGGTTCCAATCTGCCCGTTGATGTCGATGTTGGATGAACCATCGAGTGGATCAAACGCCACCACATACTTGCCCGCTGGATTGGCCGCGACAACAGTGTCTTCCTCTTCCGAGGCGAGTGCTGCCACCGGCGCGCAGGTGAGCAATAAGTCTTTGAATAATTGGTTGGAAATCACATCCAATTGTTTTTGGGTTTCACCTTGGATATTTTCATCTTGCGTGGAGCCGAGCACGCCCGCGAGCGCACCCTGGCGCACGCGGAACGCAATTTCTTTGCTCGCATCGATAATGGTGTCTATCACCTGAATTAAATCTGCTTCCACTTCATCGCTGCGCAACACACTGAGTAAATTTTTCATGCAAGTTCCTGAGCTGGTAATAGCATTTTCATGTGCGCGCCTACACGTAGCGATTGAGGCAATTTAAATCAGTAAACGATTGCTCCAGGCGTTTTACCATCAGCTCTTCGCTTTGGCGCAACCAGACACGCGGGTCGTAATATTTTTTGTTCGGTTTTTCTTCGCCATCGGGGTTGCCGATTTGGCCTTGCAAATATCCGGCATTGGCTTCGTAGTAGGTCTTGGTGCCTTCCCAAAATGCCCACTGGGTATCGGTGTCAATATTCATTTTAACCACACCGTAGTGGATAGCTTGGGCAATGTCTTTGGACTCGGAGCCCGAGCCTCCGTGGAAAACAAAATCCAGACTGTTGTGTGGTACACCGAAGGTTTCACTCACATGAGTTTGTGAGTTGCGCAAAATTTCCGGCGTGAGTTTTACATTGCCGGGCTTGTATACGCCATGCACATTGCCGAAAGAAGCGGCGATGGTAAATTTGTCGCTGATCGGACGCAGTTTTTCATAGGCGTAACCAACATCTTGTGGTTGGGTATAGAGCGCGGAATTATCCAGCGCGCTATTGTCTATGCCATCTTCTTCGCCGCCAGTGCAACCCAATTCAATTTCCAGCGTGATGCCCAGCTTGTGCATGCGTGCTAAATAGGCGGCGGAAATTTCGATATTTTCCTGCAGCGATTCTTCCGATAAATCGATCATATGCGAACTGAACAGCGGCGTGCCGGTTTGTTCATAATGTTTTTCGCTCGCCACCAGCAGGCCGTCGATCCAGGGCAATAATTTTTTCGCGGCGTGGTCGGTATGCAATATCACTGGCACACCATAGGCTTCTGCGACTGTGTGCACATAGCGCGCAGCGGCAATGGAACCTAAAACTGAACTGCCTTGGCCATCGAGCTTGACACTTTTTCCGACAAAAAATGCGGAGCCGCCCTGCGACAGTTGCACAATCACCGGCGAATTAACTTTGCGCGCCGCTTCGAGCGTGGCGTTAATGGTATTGGTGTTCGCAGCATTGACTGCCGGGTAGGCAAAGCCACCGGCTTTGGCGGCATTGAAGAGAGTTTTAACGGCATCGCCAGTGGCAACGCCGGGGGCAACTAGGTTAGCGAGACTGTTCATCATCAAATCCTGATCTGTGGTTGATTGTGTTTGATGACCGAATAATTCGCCGATTGGATTTTTTTTAGTTTTTCTTTTTTGAATATAAATTTATTTGGATGTCTTCATTGCGCTCTATCGGCGCTCATGTCGCATGTATGGACGCTACTCTCACATCTAGGGGCAGCCGCTTGCTGCGCCCAACAAACTATTTAATCATTCAGCGCAGCAAGTTCCGACGCCTGCTCGCAAATCGCAACAAAGTGACCCGGGTCCAGACTGGCGCCACCGACTAACAAGCCATCGATATCGGTTTGTTGCAATAAAACGGTGGCGTTGCTTTTAGTCACGCTGCCGCCGTACAAAATGCGCACGCGATTGGCAGTCTCCTGATCAAAAATGCGCGCGAGCTCAGCGCGAATGCATTGATGAACTTCTTGTGCAATTGCAGGAGTTGCTGCAAGGCCAGTGCCAATCGCCCATACCGGTTCGTAGGCAACACACAGGTCTTTTCCGGTGAGGTCAGTATCGGCGAGGCCGCCGCGCAATTGTTCAAACAGAACTTGTTCGGTGATGTTGGCTTCGCGCTGCTGCTGGTTTTCACCGACGCAGAGCACCGGTAATAATCCGTGGCTCAAAGCAGTGCGCACTTTGATTTTGCAGCCCTCATTATTTTCCGCAAACATCGCGCGGCGTTCGGAGTGGCCGATTAAACAAATTGAGCAGCCTGCTTGCTTGAGCATCTGCGCGGAAGTCTCGCCGGTGTAGGCGCCGGATTCGTAGCGGCTCACATTCTGGCTGCCAATCTGCAATTCCGAGTACTGCAAAAAGGTGAGCATATCGCGCATATACAAATAGGGCGGGCAGATGGCAATTTGCGCCGCAAAGTGTTTGCCGATAAACGAAGCTACCGAGGTGCAGATCAAATCCAGACCGCCGTTAAGTTTCCAGTTGGCGATCACTATGGGTTTACGTTGTTTCATGAAAACTACTCAAAAGAGGATGCCCGCAACTAATCGGCGGCAAAAAGAGGGCATGGCGGCGATTAGTGAATATGTAAGTGAAAATGCTACACAGCGAAATGACATCGAGCAATAGCTGCGTGAAATTATTTTGCTTAAAAATGGTTTTTTGTAGAAATTAACTCCTAATATCTAGTGAAAACAATGTGTAAACGTTTCAATAATAGCACCATAAAAATGTAATCGTTTACATTTTTATCTTACCTATCAATGCCTTCCGAAGCCTAGGCTGGGGCTGGGCGCGGAGTCTTTACAGTGCGCTTGCTGTGACCCAAAGGGGAGGTGCTGGCGTTGGGCACGCCGCGCTGAACATTTGTATTTTTCGGTTGATGTTTTGATGCTATGGAATTGTAGGGGCGTACTGTATTGCGCCCAATTAGATTTATATAGGCGGGTATTCTTTGTGCGTTCGGTAGCCTACCAACTGAAGGCCGCCAAATTCCCTGCATACCGAGATCTGAGTGGCTTTGATTTTACGAGCAGCATGGCCAATGAAGCGCTGATCCGGCAATTGTGTGCAGGTGACTTTATGGATAGCGCACAGAATGTCGTGTTTGTCGGAGGTCCCGTTACGGGTAAAACCCACCTTGCCAGTGCTATCGGCATTCAAGCGATTGAACAGTTGCATCGCCGCGTTCGGTTCTTCTCAACCATTGAATTAGTGAATGCATTGGAGAAAGAAAAACAGCAAGATAAGGCAGGGCAAATTGCCTCACGCTTAATGCATACCGATCTGATCTGGTGATTCTGGATGAGATGGGTTATCTGCCCTTCAGTCAAACCGGTGGTGCTTTGTTGTTTCACTTGATGAGCAAGTTGCACGAATGCACCAGCATGATAATCACCACCAATCTCAACTTTGCCGAATGGTCGAATGTGTTTGGTGACGCGAAGATGACAACAGCATTGTTGGATCGAGTACCCCATCACTGCCTATATTGTTGAAACCGGCAATGACAGCTATCGTTTCAAAGAGAGTCCAAACCCACCGACTTATCCACAGCCCAAACCCGTAAAATAAACCATTCAGGGTGGGTCAGTTTTCAATGCAAAAGGTGGGTCAGTTTTAAGTGCAAATCAACATCGAGATGTTTGATACCGTTTTGTTCAAGCATTTTTTCACATCCTCAACCTTAACCGAACCAACTCTCTGGTACTACAAAGTTGATATAAGGAATGCCTGAGTCTTCGATACTTTTTTTGACAATTTCATGCACAACAATAGCACTAACGCACTCCGCCATACGAAATAGCAACATACCGTTGGCTTTTTTTTCATCGATAACGACTGAATCAAAATCAGTATCAATTAGGGGAATTCCTGAGGGAGTAGAATAAATAGACTTATTCAAATCTGCGGCAGCAACAAGGCCTATTACATTGACAGCTTTGTAGTTTTGATGGCGGGTTCCGGCAATTGGATCAACCAAGACGCATTCATAACAGTGAATATTTTCGACACCGGCTCTTTTAACTGCTTCAATTAATTCATCTTGCCATAACAATATCCCACGATTAAACATAGGCACCATAATTCCATCGCCATCCATTACAACTTCCAATGGACCACTGGGATTGGTCGTGAATGGAGAGCCACTATTCCACGAAAAGCCCAAGGGAACTGTATCTATTGCTTGTCGCTCTTGATCATCAGGCCCAAAACATTCAATCATGTAATACATTTTCTTTTACCTTAAATTACTTAGTCGGACGTCCCATTTCATCTCTAAGCTTAGAAAGCTCCTGACGAGCCTGCTCTTGAGTTTTCCCTTTCGTTTTATACATAAGCGCAAATCTTGATGTGAATAATGGTGCTTGCCATTTATCTGAATTTCCATAAACTTTGCTCTTCAATCTACCGGCGACTTGTTTTAGTTGACGCAGTATTCCATAGGGAGGATCGTAGGGTTTAGATCGATTTAGCGGGCAATTCTTATCACCACAACCTTTGCTATCCTCCATCTGATCCAATTTTTTGCTTATTTTTTCTAAAGCATTCCATACCATATCTGAGTAGGCTTTATGTGCATCATGAAACTGACGCATTTTCGGGTCAGCCTTCATAGCAGCATTAGCATAAGCTGCTTGGTCACCAACTGAAGCTGCCCAACCAGAAAACTTGTAATTGCTGGGCAAGTCTACCCCATTGTATTTGGCATTATTAATATATCCAATATCACCTTTCACTTTACTGCCTTTAGCCGTCTTATGAACCCAAGCATGTAACGGATGGCCTTTGTTGTTCCAAATTTCGTTTCCAGGTATCAGATGGTGAGGAGAAAACCCAAATTCGTCACAAGTCCCACCCTTAATTAGGTTAAGCGGCGGATTAATCTTAATCGTTTTAAGGTGATGAGACTCTCCAGACAACGCTGCTCCTAATACATTACTGCTATTACTGTGATCTGGAGGAATTTCATTTTTTTCAGTGCGAGGTTCAGGTTGGTGTTCAAAAGGGCAGTCAAAATCACCAGCATGCTCCACGGCAATCTTTTCTAGTAGTTCTGTCATATCAAGCCGTTTCCAAATATCTTTTGAGCTTATCAATGTAGCGGATAAAACATTCCATTTCCTTCTCCTCCTGCTCATCACCTTTACTGTCTGCATATAATTCGTTATAAAGGGTGATTTTTTCCTTAGCCAATCGAATCAACTCGTTTCTTTCTTTACCTGGAGCACCATCAGTTAATGACGCGTAAAATTCATTTGATAACTTATGAAGCCCCTCATCTAAAGCTTCACAGCGCGCAAGGAAAATATCTGTATCCATGGTTGACCCTCAATCAATGATTAATTATTTAAACGAGCTACCACAATAGCAGCTCTCGTTTGTGCCTCGGAAGAACAATAACATAAAATAGTATTCTGCTTGGAAGCCAATGCATTAGCAATCAACACAGGCCCAAACGCTGCACCTATATCACCAAAACAATCGGCAGGATGTTCTGTTTTTACATTTTCAACAAAAGCAGATTTGTTTCGCATAAAGGCAACACCTAATTCTTTGGCGCCAAAATTCTCACCATTTAAGCTGGCGTAAATAGCGTCTATTGGTTTGCCATCTGAATTTTTTATTGCCAGCTGAAACGCATTTGCCAAACCATCACCGCGATAAGGTTCTTCGCTATATCTGTGACCCGACTCGCTTGCCAAGCCCGGTATAAATATTTC
>Ga0247783_1000186_pt1 | contig 18122 bp, 15 predicted proteins | sample UWRJL064202C5_FD_179911 | JGI IMG/M metagenome (GOLD analysis project Ga0247783, IMG submission 179911) | Plant litter microbial communities from Arlington Agricultural Research Station in Wisconsin, United States - UWRJ-L064-202C-5 | ecosystem: Environmental > Terrestrial > Plant litter >...
TCGCCCGGCGGAGCCGAAGCTCGGCGATCGCGCGCGTCGGTCAGACGCGATTCCGAAGCGTCGATGAGCCCGCGTCCGACAGGACGACCCCGGAGCGCCGCCGATACTCGGTGCTTTGCTAGCCGGGAGCACGCCATGCTGCGCTGGGCACTGATCTTCTTCCTGATTTCGCTCGTCGCCGGCGTGTTCGGCTTCACCGGCATCGCGCAGGGTGCGCGGTCGATCGCGAAGGTGTTGTTCTTCATCGCGATCGCGCTGTTCGTCCTCTTCGTCGTGATCGCGTTCGCGATCGGCAGCTCGTTTTGAAGGAGGTCCGGATGGAGCCCGACCGCTATGACGACGTCTGGAAGCGCATCGAGGGCATCCGATTCGCGATGCTCACGACGATCGGCCCCGACGGCAGCCTCGCCGGCCGGCCGATGACGACGGTGCAGAAGGACTTCGACGGAACGCTGTGGTTCTTCACGTCGGCGTCGTCGCCGGGGGCGCAGGAGGTGGCGGCCCGCGCAGCCGTCGGCCTGCAGTACGTCGAACCGAAGGACGATGTCTACGTGTCGCTGTCGGGCGACGCGCGGCTCGAACGCGACCGGTCCCGCATGGAAGCCTTGTGGAGTCCGATGATCCAGGCGTGGTTCCCGAAGGGTCTCGACGATCCCGACCTCACGCTGCTGCGGGTCGACGTCACACGGCCGAATACTGGGACGTGAAGGAGAGCAAGCCGGTCCAGCTGTTCAAGATGGCGAAGGCCGCGCTGAGCGGCGAGCGGCCCGAGGACCTCGGCGAGCACCGCACCGTCTCGCTCTGATCGTCAAACCCGAGTCCGCAGGCCCTCGCACGCGAGGGCCTGTTCGTTTGCGGACGACGTTAAGCTGCGCGTCTTCACCCACGACATCCGACGCGACGCAGCCCGGCGTGCGATCGGTGCTGCGCGAAGACGAACACGACGAAGACGATCAGGAGACGACATGGACCAGGGATTCATTGCACGCGCTCGCACGCTGATGGCCGCGGTCGCGGCACTCGCGCTGACGGCGGCGCACGCGCAGACCGCGCAACAGCCGATCGTCATCAAGTTCAGCCACGTGGTCGCGGCCGACGCCGCGAAGGGCAAGGCCGCCGAGTACTTCAAGAAGGTCGCCGAGGAGAAGACCGGCGGTCGCGTCAAGGTCGAGGTCTATCACAACTCGGTGCTGTTCAAGGACAAGGAAGAGCTCGAGGCCTTGCAACTCGGGGCCGTGCAGATGCTGGCGCCGACGCCGGGCAAGTTCGGCCCGCTCGGCGTTCGCGAGTTCGAGGTGCTCGATCTGCCTTTCCTGTTCGACAACCTCGCCGAGGAGCAGCGGGTGACGACCGGGCCGATCGGCCAGGGCCTGCTCGCGAAGCTCGAACCGCGCGGCATCAAGGGGCTCGCGTTCTGGAACACGGGCTTCAAGGAGATGACGAGCAACAAGCCGATCCGCAAGCCCGAGGACTTCAAGGGCCAGAAGCTGCGGATCCAGTCGTCGAAGGTGATCGAGGCGCAGATGCGGGCGCTCGACGTGATCCCGCAGGTGATGGGCTTCGGCGAGCTCTACCAGGCGATGCAGACCGGCGTCGTGGACGGTCAGGAGAATCCGACGAACGTGATCGCGTCGTCGAAGCTCTACGAAGTGCAGAAATACCTCGTGATGTCCGATCACGGCTACCACGGCTACGTGGTCATCACGAATGCGAAGTTCTGGGCCGGCCTGCCTGCCGACATCCGGACCCAGCTCGAGGCGGCGATGCGGGACACGACCGAGTTCTGGAACACGACGGTCAAGAAGGAGAACGACGACGGCCTCGCGGTCATCAAGGCGTCCGGCCACACCGAGATCATCACGCTGACGCCGGACGAGAAGCGCCAGTGGAAGAAGGCGCTGGTCAAGGTGCACGAGGAGATGGCCGACAAGGTCGGGCGGCCGCTGCTGCAATCGATCTATCAGGAGACGGGCTTCGATCCGAAGAAGTTGTAGAACGCGCGTCCGCCTCCATGTGCGGGCGTTGACCGTTCAGCGATGACACTCAAGCGATGAAGTACAGGGACTACTACGAAACGCTCGGCGTCGCACGCGACGCGTCCGCTGCCGACATCAAGAAGGCGTATCGCAAGCTCGCCCATCAATTCCATCCGGACGTCTCGAAGGAGAAGGACGCGGAGGAGAAGTTCAAGGATGTCGCCGAGGCCTACGCGACGCTCAAGGACCCCGACAAGCGCGCCGCCTACGACCAGCTCGGCCGCCACTCGCAGGGCGAGAGCTTCACGCCGCCGCCCGAATGGGAGCAGCACTTCGCGCAATCCTTCGGTGACTCGTTCGGGGGGAGCGGCGCGAATTTCCAGGACGTCGACCTCTCGGACCTCTTCGCCGCGTTCGGCGGCGGGGGACGCGGCCGAGGCCGCTCGCGGCCCTCGGCGTGGCCGGGCCAGGACTTCGAGGTCAACGCGCCGATCACGCTCGAACAGATCCACGCGGGTTCCGAGGTCGACATCGAGCTCACGGTGCCGGAGGTCGGCGCCGACGGCATGCCGCATCGCGTGAACAAGACGTTCCGCGTGCGCGTGCCGAAGGGCGCCGAGGACGGCCAGCGCCTGCGCCTTGCGGGCAAGGGCGGGCCGGGCCAGGGCGGCGGCCCGAACGGCGACCTGTACCTCGTGCTGTCGGTGGTTCCGCACCCGTTGTATCGCGTGTCGGGTCGCGATCTCTCGATCGACCTGCCGCTCGCACCGTGGGAAGCGGTCCTCGGCGCGACGGTCGAGGTGCCGACTCTCGGGGGCACGGTGGAGATGAACGTGCCGGCTGGAACCGCCGCCGGGCGGCGGCTGCGCCTGTCGAAGCGTGGCCTGCCGTCGGCGAAGGGCGACCCCGGCGACCTGTACGCGACCGTGCGGATCGAAGTCCCGAGCGATCCGGGCGCGACCGAGCGCGGGCTCTATCAACAACTGAAAGACGCATCGAGCTTCGACCCGCGGGCTCGTTTTTCGAAAGGCGGATGACGATGGCGATCGAGACCGTCGAAGCACACTGGATCGAGGCGCGCGGCGACTACAGCACGCACGACCTCGCGCAACTGTCGGGCCTGCCGCTCGAGCTGATCGAAACGCTCGTCGCGCACGGCGCCTTGCCGGCGGAGCCGACGCATGCGGCCGAGAGCGTCGTGATCGTCCGCCGCGCGCGCCGGCTGCGCGACGACTTCGAGCTCGACTCGAACGGCTTCGCAGTCGCGGTGTCGCTGCTGCGCCGGATGCGCGCACTCGAGCAGGAAGTCGACGCGCTCCGCGCCCGCTTCGGTTGAGCGCTAGCCGCGCCGGCGCCTGACCGAGCGCACGGCCTTCTGGAGGTCCTCGACCGACGTCGGCTTGCCGAGGTGGGCGTCGTAGCCGGCCTCGATCGCGTCGGCCCGGTCCTTGTCGCGCCCGTACCCGCTGACGGCGATCGCGATGACCCCGGCGATCGAGGGCCGCGCCCGGATCTCGCGGACCAGCGTGAAGCCGTCCATGTCGGGCATCGCGAGGTCCGACACCACGACGTCGAAGGTCTCCGACTCGAGCAGTGCGAGCGCATCGCGGGCGCGGACGCTGCCGCTCGCGTCGGCGCCCTCGAGCTTGAGCAGCTTGACGAAGGGCTCGACCGATTCGCGCGAGTCGTCGACGACGAGGACGCGCAAGCCGTCGAGGTCCCTGACGCGCGGCTTCGCCGAGCGCCGCACGAGGCGCGTGTCGCGAAATAGCGGCAGCCATACGCGGAAGGTCGCGCCGTGGCCGGGCCCGTCCGACAAGGCCTCGATGCGGCCTGCCTGCGCGGTCACGAGCTCCCACGCGAGCGCGAGGCCGATGCCGAGCCCGCCCTGTTCGCGGCTCGGACCGTGCGTCTCCTGGGTGAACATGTCGAAGATCCGCGGCATGAACGACGCTTCGATGCCCTTGCCGGTATCCGACACCGTCAGCCGCGCATCGTCGCCGTCGGTGTCGAGCGTGACCTCGATGCGCCCGCCGTCCGGCGTGAACTTGAGCGCGTTGCTGAGCACGTTCCACACGATCTGTTCGACACGCACGCCGTCCGCGCGGACCGGACGGGCCGACGCGTCGGTCGTGAAGGACAGCGTGATGTCGCGGGCCTTCGCGTCCTGGGCAAGCGACGTGACGATGGTCTCGACGACCGCTGCGAGGTTGACCTCGGTGATCTCGAGCGTGAGCTTGCCGGTGCGCGCGCGCGACAGGTCGAGCAGGTCGTCGATGATCTTGCCCTGGCCGATCACCGCCTTGCGGATCGTCTCGGCCGCACGCGTGATGCTCGGCTCGCCGACGGCGGCCGGCAGGCGCGTCAGCAGTTCCGCATTCACGAGGATCAGGTTCAGCGGATGCTTGAGCTCGTGCGACATCACCGCGAGCAATTCGTCCTTCATCGCCGCCGCCGCTTCGGAGCGCGCACGCGCGACCTGCTCCCGGGCGAGCAACGCATCGCGTCCGGCCTGTTCCTCCTTCGCCTCCGTGACGTCGCGCGCGATCTTCGCGAAGCCCGAGAGCGAGTCGCTCGCGAACGGCGTCAGGACGCCGCTGCAGTAGATGCGCGTGCCGTCCTTGCGCAGATGCCAGCGTTCGTCCTCCGCACGGCCGGCGCTGCGGGCCGCGTGCAACTCCTTCATCGGCACGCCCGCGGCGCGATCCTCCTGGGTGAAGATCAGGGCGATCGACTCGCCGATCGCCTCGAGTTCGCTGTAGCCGAAGACGCGTTCGGCGCCTGCATTCCATGTCGAGATGACACCGCTCTCGTCGGTCGTGAGGATCGCGAAGTCCTTTGTCGTTTCGGCGACGAGGCGCAGGCTTTCCTCGCCGCTGCGCGCGCGTTCCTCCGCATAGTGCAGCGCGGTGACGTTGACGAACGTGATGACCGCGCCCTCGATCTTGTCGTCGTTGGTTCGATAGGGCAGCACGCGCGCGAGATAGTGCCGGCCGTCGCTGCTCGTGACACGGCGCTCGGTCGTCTTCAGCGTGTCGAACGCGAGCGCGACGTCGTTCGCGAGCGCGTCGTAATCGAGGCGGTGGTTGATGTCGAGCAGCGGCCGTCCGACGTCGGAAGGGATCAGGCTGAACATGTCGACCGCGCGCGGCGTGAAGCGTTTGATGCGCAGCGCGTTGTCGACGAAGATCGTCGCGATGTCCGTCGAGGCGATCAGGTTGCGCAGGTCGTCGTTGATCTTCGCGGTCTCGTCGAACTTGACCTTGAGTTCGAAGTTGACGGTGGTCAACTCCTCGTTCATCGACTGCAACTCCTCCTTGCTCGTCTCGAGTTCCTCGGTGGTCGAACGCAGCTCTTCGTTGATCGCCTGCAGTTCCTCGTTCGACGCCTTGAGTTCTTCGGTGGACGTCTCCGAATCCTCGATCGTGTCCTGCAGATAGCCCTTGAGACGCTTGACCTCGCCTTCGAGCTGCTGCGTGATCGCGTTGTCGCCTTCCTCGCTCCTGGGCTCGGCCGAACGCAGGGTGTCGGCGACCTCGACGAAGCGCACCAGCAGGTCACGCCGATCGGGGTCGTCGCCGTCGACCGGCAGGATCGTCACGTTGACGAGCGTCTGGACGCCGTCGTGCTCGAAGCGCACCGGGCGCGCTTCGACGCTGCGCCCGGTCTCCGAGACCTTGAACAACGCGGTGCGCAACTCGAGCCCGAGCACCGGGTCGACGTTCGCGAGCAACTGGTTCGAGGGCACGCCGGCGCTGTGGGTCAGGAAGCGCGTCGCGTTGTCCGAGACGTGGAGGATGTTCTGATCCTGATCGATCAGGATGCTCGGGGCCGCGTGACGATCGTTCGCTTCCTGGTGGCGTTGTGCATACGAGAAGCGCCGTTGACGCTGGACCTGAGTCGCCGTCCGCTGTAGGCCGATGTCGCCGGACTCGGACGCGTCGAGCGTCGCGAAGCGTGGGCGTCCGTCGGGGTTCGCGCGATAGATGCGATGTTTCTTGTCGACCGCCGCGAACGCGGCGGGGGCGGCGTCGGTCGACTCGGACGAGCCGAGGAAGAGCAGGCCGCCACCGAGCGCGAAGCGGAACGTCTCGAGCACGTCGGCCTGAACACCGCGATCGAGGTAGATCAGCAGATTGCGACAGCAGATCAGGTCGAGTCGCGAGAACGGCGGATCGCGCAGCACGTTGTGCACGGCGAAGAGAACGCTCTCGCGAACGCTCTTGACGATGCGGTACTGCTGATGCTCGCGCGTGAAGAAGCGCCGCAAGCGTTCCGGCGTGACGTCTGCGGCGATCGCCGCCGGATAGATCCCGGCGCGGCCGACGGCGATCGCGCGCTCGTCGATGTCGGTCGCGAAGATCTGGACTTCGGGAACGGTCGGGAGATGGTCGATCTGCTCGAAGACCAGCATCGCGACCGAATAGGCCTCCTCGCCGGTGGCGCATCCTGCGATCCAGATGCGGATCGGGTCGTCCGGCCCGCGCTTCGCGAGCAGGCTCGGCAAGGCTTGCGCGGCGAGCGCGTCGAATGCGCTTGCGTCACGAAAGAAGTTGGTCACGCTGATCAACAGGTCCTGCAACAACGCGTTGGTTTCCTCGCTGTGGTCGCGCAGGTAGTCGCGGTAGCTCGGCAGGTCCACGAGCCCGTGAACCTGCAGGCGCCGTTCGAGGCGACGCAGGATCGTTCCGCGCTTGTAGTGCTGGAAGTCGTGACGGGTGCGCGCCCGCAGCAGCGACATGATGTCGCGCAGCGCTTCATCGGCACGCCGGATCTCTTCGTCGTCCTCGATGGCCTTGGCTGGCGCCTCGATCCCGGGGTCGTGCGGCAGCCGGATCTTCTTCGCCTGCGCCGCGAGGATGGCGATGCGGCGCGGCATCTCGTCGACGCTCATTACGAAGTCGATCGCACGCGTCGCGATCGCTGCGCGCGGCATGCCGTCCTGCTCGGCGTCGTCGGGCGACTGCACGAACGTGACGCCGCCGAATTCCTTGACGCGGGCGATGCCGACCGCGCCGTCCGCGCCGGAGCCCGACAGGATCACGCTGACCGCGCGCTCCCGATGGGCCTCCGCGAGCGTCCGGAAGAAGTCGTCGATCGCCGTCGGTCGGCCGCGGACGTGCCGGAGTTCCTTGACGCGCAGATGGCCGCCGATCATCTCGAGCTGGAGCGCGGGCGAGATCACGTAGACGTGTTCGGGCTTGATCGCCATCGTCTCGACGACGCGCTTGACGGGCATCGACGTCGAGCGCTGCAGGATCTCGTCGAGATGGCTCTCGTGGTCGGCGGCGAGATGAAGGATGACGACGAAGGCCATGCCGCTGTGGTCCGGCAGGTGCTCGAAGAAGGACGTGAGCGCCGGGATGCCGCCGGCCGAGGCGCCGATGCCGACGACCCAGAAGTCGAGATGGCTGCGCTTCGCGTCGCCTTCGTCGGTCACCGGGAGATCGTCCTGGATCATCGGGCGGTGCTCGGCGGGCTCGTGGGCTCCGCGACGCGATCCTGATCGAGGCGGTTGTACAGCGTCTTGAGGCTGACACCAAGCGCCGCGGCCGCGCGCGGCTTGTCGCCGTCGAAGTGGGCGAGCGTCGCCGCGATCAGCTCCCGTTGCGCCGACTCGAGCGTCGTGCCGATCGCGATCTCGAGATGGTCGCCACACAGGCGCGGCTTGAGATCGTTCGGCGGATTGATGAAGGCGTCGACCTCGATCGTCTCGGCCGGCGCGAGGATGTACGCGCGATGGAGCATGTTGCGCAGCTCGCGGACGTTGCCGGGGCAGGGCCAGCTTCGCAACTGTTCGAGCGCATGCCGCGAGAGCCGCTTCGGGCCAGGCGAGCGCGCATTGAGCTGGCCGACGAAATGGCTTGCGAGGATCACGATGTCGTCGCCGCGATCCCGGAGCGGCGGCACATGGAGCGGGACGACCGCGAGGCGGTAGAGCAGGTCCTCGCGGAACGTGCCGGCGCGGGTGGCCGCGCCCAGGTCGCGGTGGCTCGCCGCGACGATGCGCGCGTTCGTCGAGACGCTGTCGGTCCCGCCGACCCGTTGGAACACGCGGCTCTCGAGCACGCGGAGCAGGCGGACCTGCAGGTCGCGCGGCATCTCGCTGATCTCGTCGAGAAAGAGCGTTCCCGCCGACGCGCGTTCGAACAGTCCGATATGGAGCTCGTGCGCGCCGGTGAAGCTGCCGCGCTCGTGTCCGAAGAGTTCCGCTTCGATCACGCCCGGCGCGATCGCGCCGCAGTTCACCGCCACGAACGGGCCGCAACGCCGTGCACTGCGATCGTGGAGCGCGCGGGCGACGACTTCCTTGCCGCTGCCGCTTTCGCCGAGGACGAGGACGGACGCGTCTGTATTCGCGACCCGTTCGATATCGTCGCGCAATGCGCGGATCGACGGCGAGTCCCCGACGAGCACGGCGGCCAATGCGGCCCGGTTCGCGCCGGCGGTTGGGGGTTCCCGGTCGATCGGCCGGGTGGCGAGCGTCGGTTTTTCCACTTCGAGGATGCTCATACCGGCCCGCCTTTATGCAAGCGCAGATTCTAGCCGCGCAACATGCGGGTCGCGGCCGAATTGCCCGCGTTTCGGCGGGAATCGGAAAAACATCCCGGGGATCTGAAGAACTTTCCGGCTATCGTGCATCGGTCCGTCGCTTCGTTCCGGGGAAACGAGGCGAGGTACGCTTCTTGCGACGGGTCGCCGGGCGATGCCGAACGACGCGCCGCCATTGACAAGGGAGACCTCATGCCGCATGCCCTGATCGTCGACGACGATGCCAGCACGCGCGAAGCGCTCGCGGCGATCGTCGCGAGCGAGGGATTCACGACCTCGGTCGCGCGCGATCTGCGGGAAGGCATCGTGCAGATCGGCCGCCACCAGCCGGACGTGGTGTTGTCCGACCTGAGGCTGCCGGACGGAAGCGGTCTCAACCTGCTGCGCGAGATCGATCTTCGCGGCGGCGTCGAGATGGTCTTGATGACCGGGCACGCGAGCGTCGACAGCGCGGTCGACGCGCTACGCCTCGGCGTCGCGGACTATCTGGTCAAGCCGATCAATACGCAGCGGCTCAAGGCGATCCTGGCGCGCGTGCCGCGCACGCAGGACTTGCGCGCGGAGATCAGCGATCTGCGCGCCGCATTGCTCGAATTCGGACGCTTCGGGTCGATGCTCGGCCGCTCCCCCGCGATGCATCGTCTTTACGACGAGATCGTGCGCGTCGCGCCGACCGAGGCGACCGTCTTCCTGGTCGGCGAGAGCGGCACGGGGAAGGAACTCGCGGCCCAGACCGTCCACGACCTGAGCCTGCGTCGCAAGCAAGCCTTCGTGCCGGTCAACTGCGGCGCGATCTCGCCGACGCTGATCGAGTCCGAGATGTTCGGCCACGAACGCGGCAGCTTCAGCGGAGCCGAGCGCCAGCACAAGGGCTATTTCGAGCGCGCGAGCGGCGGAACCTTGTTCCTCGACGAGATCACCGAGATGCCGCTCGACCTGCAGACCAAGCTGCTGCGCGTCCTCGAGACGGGACTGCTGCAACGGGTCGGCGCGTCGCGCGAGACGGCGACGGACGTGCGCGTGATCGCCGCGACGAATCGCGATCCGCGCGAGGCCGTCGTCCGCGGCCGCTTGCGCGAAGACCTGTTTCATCGTCTCAACGTGTTTCCGATCCAACTGCCGCCGCTGCGCGCACGCGACGCCGACGCGCAGCTGCTCGCCCAGGCCTTCCTCGACCGGCTCAACGGCGAGTCGCGCGTGCGCAAGGTGTTCGCGCCGGACGTGTTGATGCAGATGCTCGTCTACGAGTGGCCGGGCAACGTGCGCGAGCTCAAGAACTACGTGCAGCGCTCGTTCATCCTCGCGGACGGAGCCGTCGTCAACGCGCCGATCGCCGCGATGTCCCTGGGACTGCACGCGCCGCTCGCCGAGACCGTGGCGATTCCGATCGGCATGTCGCTGGCCGACGCCGACAAACGCCTGATCTTCGCGACGCTCAAGCATGTCTCGGGCGTCAAGAAGCGCGCGGCCGAGGTCCTCGGCATCAGCTCGAAGACGCTCTACAACCGGCTCATCGAATACGGCGCGGCCGATGCGAGCGAAGCGGCTGCCGACGGAGCGACGGACGAGGATGCCGTGGCCTTCGCCCAGCGCGACGGGACGACGTCCTTCCTTCCGTCCAAGCGCGACGGTTTTCGATGAAGGGCGACGGGCGTGGCAGCGTCGTTGGATGACGCCGAGGCCGGACGGCTTCGCGAGCGGGACGCGCATCGCGACGCCGGTGCTGGCGAGCACGGGCGCGATCGCATCCTCGCGCTGGTGTCGCACGACCTGCGCTCGCCGCTCAACGGCATCCAGAGCTGGGCGCACGTGCTCGAGAACCGGCTCGTCGCATCCGGCGTCGACGACGCGCTGACGGCGCAGGCGCTCGACGGCATCCGGGACGGAATCGCGCACCAGGTCCGGATCCTCGACGATCTCGTCGACTTGTCGGCCGCCTGGTCGGGCGTCCTCGCCCTCGCCGAGACCCGACTCGTCGTTGCGGACCTCGTCGTCCAGTCGATCGATCGCCTCGCCGCGATCGCGCGCGACCGAGACGTACGCGTCGAGGCGCCGCCGCCCGGGGGCGAGGCCGTGATGGGCGACGAACGCCGCCTCGGCCGCGCGTTCGATCATCTGATCACCGACGCGATCCGGTTCGCGCCCGCCGGGACCGGCGTGCGCATCTCGATCACGCGCGAGGGCGCCCGGGTCGTCGTCCGGATCCGGGACGACGGTGACCGTGACGCGTCCGTCGGCGGCGCGACGTCCGGGGCCGGTATCGGCGTCACGCTCGCACACCTGCTCGTCGAGGCGCACGGCGGCCGACTGCACGTTGAATCGGCGGAAGTCGAAGGAAACACGGCCTCGATCGTGCTGCCGGCCCCTCCGGGCGACGTCGCGCTCGACAACGGGACGGCCGCGGCGCAGCCTCGCTGACGCGGCGTTGGTCCGTCGCGGCGGATCGGCGTCTTGGCGGGTCGTATTCGGCGCTGCGCCGACCCGCGCCGTTCACATGACGCGTGACCATCGCGCGTTGTGCAATCAATGGAGAAGCGCATGGCCACGAAAAAATCAGCGAAGAAGTCCCAGGTCAGCACGGCGGCGACCGCGGCCGTCGAACCGACGCTGCATCAGCAGACGTCGCGCCAGACGCAGCGTTTCGGCGAAGTCATACCGATGCCGCATGGCCTGTCCGCCAAGGCGGCCAAGCAGAGCATCGATGCGTTGAACCAGGTCCTCGCGGACAGCATCACGATCCGCGACATGTACAAGAAGCACCACTGGCAGGTCGTCGGCCCGACATTCAACCAATTGCATCTGTTGTACGACGAACACTTCACGCAGCAGGTGGCGGTCGTCGACGTGATCGCCGAACGCATCCAGTTGCTCGGGGGCATCTCGCTCGCGATGGCCGCGGATATCGCGGAGGAAACGAAGATCCCGCGCGCGCCGCGAGGCCGTGAACCGGCGGCCGCGCAGTTGTCGCGACTGATCGACGCGCACACGCTGATCATCAAGGAGTGCCGCGACTTCGCCGGCAAGGCGGACGACGTCGGCGACGACGGCACGAACGACCTGCTGGTCAGCGACGTCCTCCGCGTCAACGAACTTCAGGTCTGGTTCCTCTCGGAACATCTGGTCGCGGCGACCCCGCTCTAAGGCCGGCACGGAATTCGACGATCCGCGACGGCGCCGCCGCGCCGTACGCGGACCTCACGCCGCCCGGAGTCCTGCCGCGTCGACGCGGCCTTCGCTGGCGAAGGTCGCGATGTCGTCGGTCAGGCGGTCCTTGTCGGTGATGAAGAGTCCGTGCGGGGCGCCGTCGTAGACCTTGTAGAACGCGTGCGGCAGGATCTTCGCGGTCTCGTCCGCGCTCGCGCCGATCGGCACGGTCTGGTCCTTGTCGCCGTGGATGATCAGCGTCGGCAACGAGATCGCGATGAGGTCGCGGCGGAAGTCCGTCTGGGAGAACGCCCGCGCGCACTCCTCGGTCGCGAGCTGCGACGCCTGCATCGCGAGGTGGAACGTCCAGTCCAGCGTCGCCTGCGAGACCGGATGGCTGAGCATGCCGACGCCGTAGAACGGCTTTCCGAAGTCGGCGACAAAATTCGCGCGGTCCTCGCGCATCTTCTCCATCATCCCGGCGAACACCGATGCGTCGACGCCGCTCGGATTGTCGGCCGTCTTCAGGAGGTAGGGCGTGACCGCACTGACGAAGACGACGCGAGCCACGCGCGCGCCGCCGTATTTCTTCATGTAGCGCGCGACCTCGCCACCGCCCATCGAAAAGCCGACGAGCGTGACGTCCTCGAGCGCGAGTTCGGTCAGGACCGCGTTGAGGTCGTCGGCGAGCGTGTCGTAGTCATAGCCGGTGGCCGGTTGCGACGAATGACCGAAGCCGCGGCGATCGTAGGCGACCACGCGGAAGCCGCGCCGCGCGAGGTCGGCGATCTGATACGCCCAGCTCGCGTGGCTGAGTGGCCAGCCGTGGATCAGCACGATCGGCCGGCCACTGCCGACGTCACGCACGAAGAGTTCGACTTCCTGGCCGCCGCTGTCGCGACCCACGTGGACGTGCGCCATCGTCATTCCTCCTGCTGGTTCGGAAGAGCGCATTGGAAGGCGCAGGCTCCCCTCGACGCATCGGACTGGCACGCGACTCGACGGTCGGCTCGCCCGATCGACGTCTCCGCTTCCGCGACGCGAGCGTGCGGACGAACTCGCAGAACCCGGCGTCGGTGCGGCTAGAAGCGCGCCGTCAAGGTCGCGCGCACGGTGCGAGGCTCGACCGGATGGAAGTGGACGTCGTCGACCCCGTCGGCCGGTTCGCCACGCAGCCGCGACCGATAGAAGTAGTCGATGTCGCTGGCCTTGCGGTCGAAGAGGTTGAACACGTCGACGGCGAACCTGACGTTCTTGTCGAAGGCATAGGCGACCCGCATCGACGCGATCGTCGTCGATCCCGAACGTACGCGGTCGTCCTCGATCAACGGACGCGGTCCGAAGTAGCGCACCTGGAACTGACCGGACCACGGGCCGTCGGGCAGGAAGGTCGCGCCGAACGACGCGACCTTCTCGATGGAGCCCGGGACTTCGCTGCCCGCCGGATCGTCCTGCGTGTAGCGCGCCTTCGACCACGCGAGGTCGAGATCGAGCAGCAGTCCGCGCGAGACGACGTAGTGGTTGTTGAACTCGAGGCCGTGACGCCGACTCGCGCGGCTCGCCTCGGTATCGCCGCCATCGCCGGAGAACACGAGCTCCGATGCGAGCGTCAGGCGCCAGAGCGCGATCGACGACTGCAGGCCCGGAACGAACTCGGTGCGCACACCGAGCTCCTCGCCATGCGTCTTCACGAGCGGCTGCGCGCGCTCGATCGCGTCGCCGGTCGACGGCGCGACGGCCGCCGTCGTGCCGCGCGCGTCGTTGCTGTGGAAGCCCTGGCCGTAGTTCACGAAGAGCTCGGTCTTCGCCCACGGACCGAAGATCGCGGAGAACTTCGGCGACGTGAGGTGATCGTGAACCCGGCCCGAGTTCTCGGGCGCCGAGCTGTCGACCCGGAACGAATAGGTGTCGAAGCGGATGCCGGCGACGGTCCGAAGCCACGTCGACCAGGACACGCGATTCTCGCCGTATACGCCGATACTCGATTCGCGCACGCGGTCTTCACGCGTGACGCCGATCCGTTCGCGTTCGACGTCGTGATAGAGACCGACCGGATCGAGGCGGTCGTGGCGGGCCTGCAGTCCGATCGTGTTGTCCATCGGAAGACCCGCGAGCGTCGTCTCGACGCGCTGGCTGAGCGCCAGGCCGTAGACCTTGCGACGCTCGGCCTGCTCGAACTGGTCGCCGTGATCGGGATCGTTGAGGAAATACGTGAAGTCGCTATAGAGGTTCAGGCTCGACGCGATCGCATAGACGTCCGCGTGGAACTGGCCGAACGGGTTCGCCGCATCCATCGCGGCCGACAGGCTGTATCGGGACGTCTTGCCGCCGTCGCTCGGATCGATCGTGCCGAAGCGATCGATGGCCTCGTCCTGGACCGCGCGTCGCGGCACCTGGTCGGTGCTGCGCCAACGCGCGTCGTAGCCCATGACGGTGATCGAATAGCCGTTCGATCCGTCGCCCTGCGAATAGCGCACGAGCCCGCTCGCGCGGCGCGAGTGCTCCGGATTGGTCCACGGCCCGTTGTTGTGGCTCGCCTCGAAACCTGCGAGCAGCCGACCCGGACCGAGCGCAAACGAGTCGGCGAGGACCGCGCGACCGTAGCGTCCCTCGCCGAGCGACACGCTCGCGAGTCCGCGCTCGAGACGGTCGGCGATGCGTAGCCGCGCGCTGCCCGCCGACGCGAAGTCGCCGTCGTCCGCGTAGTACGGACCCTTGCGATAGTCGATGCGCGTGACCAGTTCCGGGATCACGAAGTTGAGGTCGGTGTAGCCCTGGCCGTGCGCATGGCTGCGCATGTTGACCGGCATGCCGTCGACCCAGGTCGCGAAGTCGGTGCCGTGATCGAGGTTGAAGCCTCGCAGGAAGTACTGGTTCGCCTTCCCGTCGCCGCTGTGCTGCGTGACGATCAGGCCGGGAACGAACTCGAGCAACTCGCCGGTCCGCAGGATGGGGCGGTTCTCGATGAGCTTCGCATTGATCGACCCGCCGCTCGCGGCGTCGGACGTCCCCACGCCGTTCTCATAGTTGCCGAGCACCGTGATGCGATCGAGCTCGATCGATTGCGCGGACCCGGTGCCATGAAGCGCGACACCGAGGACGATGGTGGCGGAGAAAGCGAATCCACGACGAAGACGGCCGGAGCGCATCACCTTCCAGTTTCATTTCTGACGTGCGGTCGCGGAGCATACGTACCGAACATGACAGTTGGATTCGACTTTCTCCTTCGCCGGCCTGCGTGCAACACGTCGGTGCTCGTCGTGATGTCGAACGAATCCGATCAGGAGGTCTTCCCGTACACCGAGAAGCGCGCCACGACGGATATCCATCGCAGCCGCGACCGCCGCCCTCAACGCAAGACAGGAGACCGAAGTGAGAAAACCTGGATCGATCGGGCGCGCGCAGCGTCCATTCCTCTGCACGCTGGCCATGCTCGCGACGATGGCCGCGCTCCCCGAGGCGCAGGCCTCGAGCCACCGCGAAGCACCGTTCATCACCACGCAGCCGAAGGTCGACGGGACGGACTTCTACATGTTCCGCAGCTATGAGCCGGGACGTACGGCGTACACGACGATCATCGCGGACTACGCGCCGCTCCAGAACCCGGGCGATGGACCGAACTACTACACGATGGATGCGGCGGCGCTCTATGAGATCCACATCGACCAAAACGCCGACGCCGTCGAGGACCTGACCTTCCAGTTCCAGTTCCAGAACACGCTGAAGGACATCACGCTGCCGGTGGGCGGAAAGAACGTGTCGATCCCGTTGATGCAGGCGGGTGTCCTGACCGGCACGTCGAATCCCGCGAACCTCAACGTGCGCGAAACCTACACGCTCGCGATGGTCGTCAACGGCCGACGCAGCGGGGTGCGCACGCTGATGACGAACCTCGCGGATGGCAGCACCACCTTCGAGAAGCCGGTGGACTACATCGGCGACAAGAGCTTCGGCGGGGCCGGCAATTACGCCGCGTATGCGAACGCGCACATCTACAGCTTCAACATCCCGAACTGCACGGCCGGCGCGGCGCGCGTCTTCGTCGGTCAGCGCAAGGATCCGTTCGCGCTCGCGCTCGGACAGATCTTCGACCTGATCAACCTCAACCCCCTCGGTTCCACCACGGGCAATACCGACTATCTCGCGAACAAGAACGTCACGTCGCTGGAGCTCGAGATCCCGACGGCCTGCCTCACGAACGGGACGAACCCGATCATCGGCGGCTGGACGACCGCGAGCATGCGTCAGGGTCGCCTGTTGTCGGCGAATCCCGCGTCGGGCTATGCGAACGTGCCGAAGCAGGGCGGGGCCTGGGTCCAGGTCTCGCGTCTCGGCATGCCGCTCGTCAACGAAGTCGTCATCGGTCTCAAGGACAAGGACAAGTTCAATGGCTCGAAGCCCGGCGGCGACGGACAGTTCATCGACTACGTGACGAACCCGACGCTGCCCGCACTGATCCAGATCCTGTTCTCCGCGCCGGCACCGACGAACTTCCCGCGCACCGACCTCGTCGCCGCATTTCTCACCGGCATCGCGGGCGTGAACAAGCCGGCCGGTGTCGTCGCCTCGGAGATGCTGCGTCTGAACACCTCGATCGCACCGACCGCGATGGGCTCGCAGAACACGCTCGGCGTTCTCGCGGGCGACAACGCGGGCTTCCCGAACGGGCGTCGTCCCGGCGACGATGTCGTCGATGCGTCGTTGCGCGTCGCGATGGGTGCGCTGTGCGTGGCGACGGGAGCCACCGATGCACTTCAGGTCGGCTGTCGTCCGAGCGACGCGCCGGCGGGCTCGGCTGCGCTGACGGATGGGACGCCGCAGAACGCGGCGATGTTCCAGAACGTGTTTCCTTACCTCAACACGCCGCTGCGGGGTTCGCCGTGATCGGCGTCGACGGGAGAATCTTCATGCGTACCGTGTTCATTCGATCGGCGCGACTCGCGCTGTGCGGCGTCGCGCTCGCCATCGTCGCGTCGTGCGGCGGCAGCGGCGGCGATAACGGCAACGGCAACGGACCGCCGGCGGCGTCGAATTCGCCGCCGGACTCGGCGTCCGCGAGCGTGCAAGGCTTGATCGACTATCTGAAGATCCTGGTCGTCACGATGCCGAACACCACAGAGCCGCTCAACGTCGACGCGTTCGTCGCGCCGACGACCGACACGGCCGAGCCCGACCTGTCGATCTGACAGCGGGATCATCACCGTCGACGCGAGCCGATCGACCGCGAGGTCGGTCGGCTCTTTCATGAATCACTCTCCGAAGCGCTCGAGCGGCGTCGTCCGGGCACTCGCCGTGGCCGTCGCGTTCGCGGCCATCGTGACGACGGGGCGCGCCGCGCCGCGCCTTCCGACGGATGACGCGGAAGTCGTCGAGCGTCTGCCCGCGCGCCTGACAGCGACGCGCACGCTCGTGCAACTCGGTCGTGGAGCGACGCGCGATCCGCGCGAAGCCGCGGCGCGTGCGCGTGCGCTGCTCGTCGACGCGCGTGACCGCGGCGACCCGCGCTACGCCGGTTACGCGCTCGCGGCGCTCGCCCCGTGGAAGACCGATCCCGCGACGCCGTCGGAACTCGTGATCCTGCGGGCGACGATCGCGCAATATCAGCACGACTTCGCCGGGGCGCAGACGCTGCTCGACGGCGTCGTCGCGCGCGAGCCGACCAACGCGCAGGCGTTGCTGACGCTCGCGACGATCGCGCGGGTCCAAGGGCGTTACGACGCGTCCGATGCGGCCTGTCGCCGGGTACCCGTCGGTCTCTACGCGGCCGCCTGTCTCGCGGAGAACGACGCGTTGCGCGGTCGCTTCGACGAGGCGCGCAAGGTCCTCGCAGCCTTGCTCGGCGCGTCGCTCGGGCCCGGATCGGAGCAGACGCGCCGCTGGCTGCTGACGACGCGTGCGGAGCTCGAGGCGCGTGCGGGAGACGTCGATGCCGCGCAGGCCGCATTCGATGCGGCGTCTCGCCTCGGTCGCGACAGCTATCTCGCACTCGATCGCGCCGATGCGCTGCTCGAACGGGGCCGCGCGGACGACGCGCGTGCGCTGATGGAGGGCGAGCCTCGACCGTACGGCGATGGGGTGCTGCTTCGTCTGGCGATCGCGGCGGCCGCGACGAAGGCGTCCGACGCGCCCGGACTCGCGGACGAGTTGCGCGAGCGCTTCGCGGCCTCGCTCGACCGCGGCGATGCGATCTCGATCCACGGGCGCGAGTACGCGCGCTACCTCGACGTCGTCGCGGGCAGGCCGGCCGAGGCGGTCACGGTCGCTCGCGACAATCTGCGCGCGCAGAAGGAGCCTGCCGACTTCCTCGTGATGGCCCGCGCCGCACGCTCCGCGAACGACCGCGTCGCGTCGAAGGAAGTCCGCGACGCCGCCACCGCGATCGGCCTCGTCGATCGACGTCTCGACGCGTTGACGCGATGAGACGCATCGGGACGCTCGCGGCCTTGCTGT
>Ga0247783_1000187_pt1 | contig 18113 bp, 14 predicted proteins | sample UWRJL064202C5_FD_179911 | JGI IMG/M metagenome (GOLD analysis project Ga0247783, IMG submission 179911) | Plant litter microbial communities from Arlington Agricultural Research Station in Wisconsin, United States - UWRJ-L064-202C-5 | ecosystem: Environmental > Terrestrial > Plant litter >...
CACTTCGCGATGAAGGCGAATCCGATGCCGGCGCTCGTCGCGCACATGGCGCGGGAGGTCGACGGACTCGACGTCGCGTCGGGCCGTGAACTCCTCGTCGCGCTCGATGCCGGCATGGATCCTCACGAGATCAGCTTCGCGGGGCCGGGCAAGCACGCGGTCGAGTTGCGTCAGGCCGTCGCGGCCGGCGTCCTCCTCAACGTCGAGTCGCCGACCGAGCTCGCGACGATCGAGCGCATCGCCGACGAACTCCGCATCGATGCGCGCATCGCGATCCGCGTGAATCCCGACTTCGAACTGAAGTCGTCGGGCATGAGGATGGGCGGCGGCCCGAAGCAGTTCGGCATCGATGCCGAGGCGTTGCCGGACCTGCTGCCGCGCATCCGCGGCCGGCTCGCTTTCGAAGGCTTTCATATCTTCAGCGGCTCGCAGAACCTGCGCGCCGAGGCCATCGTCGAGGCGCAGACGAAGGCCGTCGAACTCGCCACGCGACTCGCCGTTCATGCGACGGCGCCGGTCCGCGTCCTCAACATCGGCGGCGGCTTCGGCATTCCCTATTTCCCCGGCGAGACCCCGCTCGACCTCGCGGCGGTCGGCTCCCATCTGCACGGGCTCGTCGACGACGCGAAGGCCGCGCTGCCGGAGGCCGAACTGGTCGTCGAACTCGGCCGCTATCTGGTCGGCGAGGCGGGCGTCTACGTGGCGCGCGTCGTCGACCGCAAGGTCTCGCGGGACCAGGTCTTCCTCGTGACCGACGGCGGACTCCACCACCATCTCGCCGCATCGGGTAACTTCGGGCAGGTGATCCGCAAGAACTATCCCGTCGCGATCGGTACGCGCGACCCCGAAGGCGAGCGCGAGGTGTCCTCGGTCGTCGGCCCCTTGTGCACGCCGCTCGACCTGCTCGCGGACCGCATGGATCTCGCGCGTGCCGAGATCGGCGACCTCGTCGTCGTGTTCCAGTCGGGTGCCTACGGACTCACCGCGAGTCCCGGACACTTCCTCAGCCATCCCCCGGCCATCGAGATCCTCGTTTGAATACCACGCCAGCCCTTCCGATCAAGGCGATCGCGTTCGACGCCTACGGCACGATCTTCGACGTGCACTCGATCGCGAAGCTCGCGGACCGCCACTTCCCCGGACGCGGTGCCGAGCTCGCGGCGCTGTGGCGCGTCAAGCAGATCGACTACACGCGGCTGCGCTCGATGTCCGGGCGCTACGAACCGTTCTCGAAGATCACGAGCGACGCGCTGGTCCACAGCGCCCGGGCACTCGGCCTCGCGCTCGGTGACGATCATGCCGTCGCGCTGATGCGGCAATACGATCACCTCGGCGTGTTCGACGACGCGGCACGCGCCCTGCACGTCCTGCGAAACCTGCATGTCCCGCTCGCGATCCTGTCGAACGGGGACCCGCCAATGCTCGAGGCGATCGTGAGCAACAATCGCCTCGACGGCGTGTTCGCGAGCCTCCTGTCGGTCGACAGCGTCGGCATCTTCAAGACCGCGCCCGAGGCCTATGCGCTCGGACCGAAGGCCTTCGGCTGCGCGGCCGCGGAGATCCTGTTCGTGTCGTCGAACTGCTGGGACGCCTGCGGCGCCGCGTGGTACGGCTACACGACGTTCTGGATCAATCGCGCCGGCCTGCCGATCGAGGAGCTCGGCGTCGTGCCCGCGGGAACCGGGCGCACGATGGACGAGGTCCTCGCCTTCGTCGAGCCGCGCCTGATCGCGCCCGCGGCCTAGCGCATCCGAATCGAAACACCACCACGGAGTTGCGTATGACCACCCTTCCTTCGGGCATGCAGATCCACGCAGAGATCACGCCCGCCTTCGCAGAGATCCTGACCACCGACGCGCTCGCGCTCGTCGCGACCCTGTCGCGCGCCTTCGAGCCGCGTCGGCGCGAGTTGCTTGCGGCCCGCGTCGAACGCGCGAAGCGCCTCGATGCCGGCGAGCGACCGGACTTCCTCGCATCGACGAAGGCGATTCGCGACGGGGACTGGAAGATCGCGCCGGTCCCGAAGGCGCTCGAGTGTCGTCGCGTCGAGATCACCGGGCCGGTCGAGGCGAAGATGATCATCAACGCGTTCAACTCCGGCGCGGACAGCTACATGACGGACTTCGAGGACAGCAACGCGCCCTCGTGGACGAATCAGATCCAGGGACAGATCAATCTCAAGCGTGCGATCCGTCGCGATCTCACGCTGCAGCAGGGCGAGAAGACCTACAGGCTCAACGAGAAGATCGCCACGCTGCAGGTCCGGCCGCGCGGATGGCATCTCGACGAGAAGCACGTGACCATCGACGGCAAGCGCATCTCGGGAGGCATCTTCGACTTCGCGCTCTTCCTCTTCCACAACGCGAAGGAACAGGTCTCGCGCGGCGCGGGTCCGTTCTTCTATCTGCCGAAGATGGAATCGCACCTCGAGGCGCGACTGTGGAACGACATCTTCGTGATGGCGCAGAAGGAACTGGGCCTGCCGCAGGGAACGATCAAGGCGACCGTCCTCATCGAGACGATCCTCGCCGCGTTCGAGATGGAGGAGATCCTCTACGAATTGCGCGAGCACTCGGCGGGACTCAACGCCGGCCGCTGGGACTACATCTTCTCGTGCATCAAGAAGTTCAAGGTCGATCGCGACTTCTGCCTTGCCGATCGCGCGAAGGTCACGATGACGGCGCCCTTCATGCGCGCCTATGCCTTGCTGCTGCTCAAGACCTGCCACAAGCGCGGGGCACCCGCGATCGGCGGGATGAGCGCGTTGATCCCGATCAAGAACGATCCGGTGAAGAACGAGGCCGCGATGGCCGGCATCATCGCCGACAAGCGACGCGACGCCACCGACGGCTACGACGGCGGCTGGGTCGCGCACCCGGGTCTCGTCGAGCCGTCGATGAAGGAATTCGTCGCGGTGCTCGGCAATCGGCCGAATCAATGGGAGAAACAGAAGCCCGAGGTCGACGTGAAGGGCGCGGACCTGCTCGACTTCAAGCCCGAGACGCCGATCACCGAGGCCGGCCTGCGCATGAACATCAACGTCGGCATCCACTACCTCGGCGCGTGGCTCGCGGGGAACGGCTGCGTGCCGATCCACAACTTGATGGAGGACGCGGCGACCGCCGAAATCAGCCGCAGCCAGGTCTGGCAGTGGATCAGGACGCCGAAGGGCGTGCTCGACGACGGACGCCGCATCACCGCCGATCTCGTGCGCTCGCTCGTGCCCAAGGAACTCGAGAAGATCAAGGCGGGAGGCTTCGAAGGGAAGTTCGACCGCGCCGCGGAGATCTTCACGACGATGAGCACGCAGGACGATTTCGCGGAATTCCTGACGCTGCCGCTCTACGAAGAGATCTGACGCCGAGAGACTGCGATCGGGCCGAAGCGGCCGGGTGAATCCGAATCGGATAGTTGTGCGTAATTGCAGACGGTCCACCCCGGATCGACAACCATCGAGGAAGACACCGCATGCACACCACCCTGCGTTCGCTCGTCGCGGTCAGCGTTCCCCTCGCCCTCTCGGCCTGTGCCGGGATGGGCATGCCGAAAGCGCCCGAAGTCCCGGCCGCGATCGCGGTCCCCGGCGGGAGCAAGCCCGCGTTCATCTACAAGGGCACGGGCCTGCTCAACTACGAATGCCGCACGAAGACCGATGCGTCCGGTGCGGAATGGGTGCTCGCGTCGCCGGAAGCCGCGCTGCACGACGACAAGGGCGCGATCGTCGGCAAGTACTACGGCGGCCCGACGTGGGAGCACGGCGACGGCAGCAAGGTGACGGGCAAGCAGGTCGCGGTCTCACCTTCGCCTGCGACCGGCAACATTCCCTGGCAACTCGTCCAGGCCAACCCGGCGACCGGCGGCGGCGCGTTCCAGGGCGTCACGTTTATCCAGCGCGTGAATACGAACGCGGGCGTGGCGCCGAGCGAACCGTGCATGACGGCGAGCGTCGGGAAGAAGGCGCAAGTCCGTTACGCCGCAGACTACGTGTTCTACAAGGGCTGATCCGGGAGCGCTTCGGCACCGCGCCGGACACGCGGCGCGCGCAGCGTATCGCTGCCGCGCGCGCCGACGAGCTCACGCTCGCTTGCCGATTCGACGTCGCAACCCGAGCGCCACGACTCCTGCGGCCACGAGGCCGATCGTGCCCGGCTCGGGCACGACGTTGAGGCGCGCATCCAGCGAAATGCGCAGGAATTCGGTCGGATCCGAGTTCAGGTCGCGCCCACCGGTTCCCGGATAGTTGTTGTCGTTGATCACGAGCAGCGTGTTCGCGTCGAGGACCAGGATGTCCTCGATCGTCACGTAGGGGAACGTGAACGCCGTGCTGCCGTCGCCGTTCAGATCGAAGGGATCGGCGATGTCCATCAAGTCGACGAGCAGCGTCTTGCTCACGTTGCCGTCGGCGTCGACCTGGTTGATGTCGATCTTGTAGAGCCGCTTGAACGGCGTGCCCCCCGACGTCGCCGTGTTGCCGTTGCGTTCGATCACGATGAACTCGTGATCGTTGATCGCCGTCATGTCGCCGATGTTGGTCCCTTGCGCGTCGAGCTTGTAGCGCCAGCTGGCGCCGGTGTAGCTCTCGGTGTCGACGTTGAACTCGTTGATGCGCAAGGTCTTCGCGGGATCGCCGGCGACGGTGCCTTCGAGAAGCGTGTATAGGCGATCGCCCGCCGCGTTGATCGCCATGCCTTCGAAGCCGTTCGACGAGTTCAGGTTCGGCGGCGCGCCGTTGAGGAAGGGATTCTGCGGGGCGAACACCCCGGGCAGCGAGACCTCCTGCTTGAGCACCTGGCCGCTCGCATTCGCCTTCACGAGGAAGGGGCCGAACTCGTCGCCGAACCAGTAGCTGCCGTTCTTGTCGCGACGCACGGACTCGATGTCGAAGTCCGCGCCGGTGAGCAGGCGACCCGCGCGGATCGTCGGATCGACGACCGGATTCGCGGCGTTATTGTCGTAGTGCGTGTAGTCCGCCTGGATCGCGAAGTTCAACAAGTGATTCGGATCCGACAGCGTGATGTGGCTCGTCGGGCTGAACGACGACTGCGAGGCACCGGTCGTGAAATTCGCTGCGGACACGGTACCGGTCCCGCCGCTGCTGGTGCGGAAGTCCGGCCGCAATGCATACATGCGCAGCAGCGCGTCGGCGGAGTTCGCCTGCGTGCCGAAGCCGTTGTCGGGCATGACGAGATACGTCCCGGCGCTCGGTCCGTTGAGCACGGCCGAGAAGCCTTGTACCGGCTGCTTGTCGACGAGCGGCAACGCGTTGCCGCCCGCGCCGGCACCCGCGAACTGGCCGCTCGTGGGTCCGTCCGCGAACGTGTTCGCCGGCATGACCGCCCAGCCCGACAAGGTGGGACCGGCGTGCGCCGCGCCCGAGAAGGCCAACGCGATGGCCAGCGCGCAGTACGAACCGTGCTTCGTCGATCGATGCATGACACTCCCCTTGAAAATGTTCGGCGGACCGTCGGCTCTGAATGCGGACGTGCGGTCGGACCGCCATGGTCGGGACCGGCCGTGTCGTCGGAGTGACAGCTTCGATACAAAGCGGAGACGGTCGATGCGAGCGAATGCCTCGCGCTTCGGCGAGGCGCACGCCGATCCATCGACGGTCGATCGACTGATCGTCGCAGCGCACGACAAGTGCTAGGGTCGGGTGCTTCGACTACTGCTGGGAGGCGGACGATGCGAACGATCGAACCACGGATGGCCTTGACTCTCGCGCTCGGCAGCGCGCTGCTCGCCGCGTGCGCGTCGACGACGACGGTGACCAAACCCGATGACGTCCCCGCCGCGATCGCCGTTCCCTCGAGCAGCAAGCTCGCCTTCACGTTGAAGGCCTCGGGTCTCCAAAACTACGAATGCCGCGCGAAGGCCGATGCCGCGGGCGGCTACGACTGGGTCTTCGTCGCGCCCGAAGCCGCGCTGCGCGACAAGGACGCGATCGTGGGTCGCCACTATGCGGGGCCGACCTGGGAGTACGGCGACGGCAGCAAGGTCACCGGCAAGGTCGTCGCCAACGTGACCTCACCGACCGCCGGCAACATCCCGTGGCTGCTGCTTCAAGGCAACGCGGCGCCGACGCCGGGCCGACTCGCGGGCACGACGTACATCCAGCGCGTGAACACGAGCGCCGGCGTCGCGCCGTCCGATCCTTGTACCGCCGCGACCGCCGGGACCAAGAAGGAAGTGCGCTACACCGCGGACTATCTGTTCTACAAGAGCTGAGCGCAGGCCCTCGTCGACTCAGGGACCGACGAAGTCCCGCTTTCCGAGCGGCACGCCGTTGTGCCGCAGGATCGCGTACGCAGTGACGACGTGGAACCAGAAGTTCGGCATCGCCATCTCGTTGAGATAGGCGGTCCCGGCCATCGTGACGGTTCGGTCGCGCAACTTGATCGAGACCTCGCGGTCGGCGCCGGCATCGACGTCGGCGGCTGACATCGACTGGCAGAACGCGATCACCTTCGCGATCCGCTCCTTCAATTCGGGAACGGTCGTCTCCTCGTCCGGGAAGGCCGGCACCGCGACGCCCGCGAGTCGCGCGGACGCGCCCTTGGCGAAGTCGCACGCGAGCTGGACCTGGCGCCGCAGGGGGAACATGTCCGGATAGAGGCGCGACTCGAGCAGCACCGACGGCTCGAACTTTCTCGCTTCCGCGTCGGCGACCGCGCGATCGAGCAGCGTGGAGAGGTTGCCGAGCATCCGGACGAAGACCGGGATCGAGACCGCTGAGAGACCGCTCGTCATGCCGTACTCCATCGAGGAAAGGCGCGAATCTAACAGAGCGCGCGTCGTCGACGCACCGACACGTCCATCAGGCGTGCACTGACAAGCACCGCGCGCACTGCTTACGAGCGTCGCTGCGTTCGATGCGTCGCGCGACGACGGTCGTTCGAGAGGAGAAACCGCCCGCGCCACCGTCGTGACGCGTCGCATGGCACGGAGCCTGCTAAAGCCAACGGGTGATGCTCGTATACCAGTTGGTGTCCATTCGATGACGATGCGGTCGGAGCAGAAGGCTGTCGCGCGAACCGCGTCCGGCGACGACTTCGGTCCGGTGTGGATCGCATTCGACGACAGCGTCGCTCCGCCCGATGCCACGGGTCCGCTCGCCGGCATGCGCATCGCCGTGAAGGACAACATCGACGTCGCCGGCTTTCCGACGACGGCCGCGTGTCCGGCGTTCGCCTACGAGCCCGAGCGCTCCGCGACCGTCGTCGAACGTCTGCAAGCCGCCGGTGCGCACATGGTCGGCAAGACCAATCTCGATCAATTCGCGTGCGGCCTCGTCGGCACGCGCTCGCCGTATGGCGCGGTCCCGAACGCGTTCGACGCGCGCTACATCAGCGGCGGCTCGAGTTCGGGCTCCGCGGTCGCCGTCGCGCGCGGCCTCGTCGACGCATCGCTCGGCACGGACACCGCGGGCTCGGGTCGCGTGCCGGCGAGCTTCAACAACATCGTCGGGCTCAAGCCGACGCGCGGACTGATCAGCACGCGCGGAATGATCCCGGCGTGCCGGCATATCGACTGCGTGTCGATCTTCGCGCCGACCGTGGCCGATGCGGTCGACGTGTTCGTCGCGGCCATCGGCCACGATGCCGAGGACCCGTATTCGCGGTCGATGCCGATCGATCTTCGACCGATGCCGGGACGGTTCCGCTTCGGCGTGCCGGACCGCCTCGAGTTCTTCGGCGACGCCCTCGCCGCGGCCGCGTTCGACGACGCGCTCGCGCGCCTGGTCGACCTCGGCGGCACGCGGTCGAGCTTCGACTTCTCGCCGATGACCGCCGTCGCCCGTTCGTTGTACGACGGCCCCTGGGTCGCCGAGCGTTACGCCGCGATCAAGCCTTTCTTCGACCAGCACGCCGACGCCATGGACCCGGTCGTCCGCTCGATCGTGGCCTCCGGCAAGCAGTACAGCGCGGCCGACCTCTTCGACGCGAGCGACGCGAACGGACTGGCGAGCCAGGATGCCGCCGCGCTGTGGGAGCGCTTCGACGTGCTGGTCGTCCCGACGGCGCCGACGATCTATCGCATCGACGAACTGGCGCACGAGCCGGTCGCGCTCAATCGCAATCTCGGCACGTACACGAACTTCGTGAACCTGCTCGACATGGCCGCGATCGCCGTTCCCGCATCGATGCGGTCCGACGGCCTCCCGTTCGGCATCACGTTGCTCGGCCCGGCCGGCAGCGACCTTCGCCTCGCGGATCTCGCCCAGCGCTTCCATCACGCGAGCGGTCTCACGATCGGCGCGACCGGTCGACCGCTTCCCGCGGCACGCGCGCTCGCGCGGCCTCCGACGAACGGCGCGACGGTCCGCGTCGCGGTCGTCGGTGCGCACCTCTCCGGCCTGCCGCTCAACGGACAACTGCTCGAGCGCGGCGCGCAACTGGAGTCGCGCGTGATGACGGCACCGCGCTATCGCTTCTATGCGCTGCCGGACACGACGCCGGCGAAGCCGGGCCTCGTGCGCGTGCTCGACGACGGCATCGCGATCGAGGCCGAGGTCTGGTCGATGCCGGTCGAGGCCTACGGATCCTTCGTCGCGCTCGTGCCCGCGCCGCTCGGCATCGGTTCGCTGGAACTGGCCGACGGCTCGACCGTGCAGGGCTTCGTCTGCGAGGCCAGCGCGGTCGTGGATGCACAGGACATCAGTCATTACGGCGGATGGCGCGCCTATATCGCGAGTCGGACATGAACATCTGATCGGCACGTATCCCGGAGCCCCTCGCTGGATGCCCGCCGCGAGGATGTTCCGTTCAGGTTCGGCGGGCGCATTGAACCCAGGGGAAGACCATGCGCAGAAGAGGATTCATTCGATCAACGCTCGCCGTTTCGCTCGCCGTCGTCGGCATCGGGATGAGCACGTTGGCCCACGCGGCCGACACCATCAAGGTCGGCATCCTGCATTCGCTGTCGGGGACGATGGCGATCTCGGAGACGTCGCTGAAGGACGTCGCGTTGATGACCATCGACGAGATCAACGCGAAGGGCGGCGTGATGGGCAAGAAGCTCGAGCCGGTCGTCGTCGATCCGGCGTCGAACTGGCCGCTGTTCGCCGAGAAGGCGCGCGGCCTCATCTCGCAGGACAAGGTCGCCGTCGTGTTCGGCTGCTGGACGTCGGTGTCCCGCAAGTCCGTGAATCCGGTGTTCAAGGAACTGAACGGTCTGCTCTTCTATCCGGTGCAGTACGAAGGCGAAGAACTCGAGAAGAACGTGTTCTACACGGGCGCCGCGCCGAACCAGCAGGCCATCCCGGCCGTCGAGTACCTGATGAGCAAGGAAGGCGGCGGCGCGAAGCGCTGGGTGCTGCTCGGTACCGACTACGTCTATCCGCGCACGACGAACAAGATCCTGCGCGCGTTCCTGAAGTCGAAGGGCGTGTCGGAGGACGACATCATGGAGGACTACACGCCTTTCGGTCATAGCGACTATCAGACGATCATCGCGAAGATCAAGACGTTCTCGTCGGCCGGCAAGAAGACCGCCGTCGTCTCGACGATCAACGGCGACTCCAACGTGCCGTTCTACAAGGAACTCGGCAACTCGGGCCTGAAGGCCACCGACGTTCCGGTCGTGGCGTTCTCGGTCGGCGAAGAGGAATTGCGCGGCGTCGACACGAAGCCGCTCGTCGGCCAGCTCGCGGCGTGGAACTACTTCGAGTCCATCAAGAACCCGGTCAATGCGGACTTCATCAAGAAGTACAAGGCCTACGCGAAGGCGAAGAACCTGCCGAACGCCGACACGGTCGTGACGAACGATCCGATGGAAGCGACCTACGTCGGGATCTACATGTGGAAGCAGGCCGTCGAGAAGGCCAAGTCGACCGACACCGACAAGGTGATTGCGGCGATGGGCGGCCAGACCTTCAAGGCGCCGGACGGCTTCACGATCGAGATGGACGCGAAGAACCATCACCTGCACAAGCCGGTGTTCATCGGCGAGATCCAGCCCGACGGCCAGTTCAAGATCGTCTGGAAGACGAAGGGCCCGATCAAGGCGCAGCCGTGGAGCCCGTACATCGCCGGCAACGACAAGAAGAAGGACGAGCCGGACCTCGCGGCGAAGTGATGGACCGACCACGGACGACGAACGCATGAACCTCGACACCCGTCCGTTCCGTGGACCCGCACCCTTCGCATCGCGAGGGGTGCGGGGTTTGACCGCGCGCACGCTGGCCGTGCTCGCTTGCCTGCTCGCGTTCATGAGCGCCGCGCAGGCCCTCCTGCCGAAGGACGTCGTCGCGCCGCTGGGCGGCGACGATTCCGATGCCAAGGTCGCGGCGATCGCGAGCCTCGGCGCCATCGCGACGCCCGAATCGATCGCGTTCCTGAAGGCGCTGCGCGACGAGAACGTCTCGGTGACGACCGAAGGACGCGTCCTCGTCGTCAACCCCGACGCGACGACCGAACAGAACGCGACCGACCCCGTGACCGGCGAGACGCTCGCGCTGCCGGAAGGCGCGGACACGCTCACGATCAGCAACCTGTTGCGCGGCGCGCTCGATGCGGCCGAGTCCGGCCTGCGGCTGCTGTCGCCCGACGTCGCGGTGCGTCGCGACGCGGCCCGCTCGCTGCAAGACCATGCCGATCCCGAACAGTTGCCGCTGATCAAGAAGGCGCTCGCCGCGGAGAAGGACGAGTCCACGCGCGAGTCGCTCGCGATCGTGGTCTCGGTTCTCGAACTCAAGAGTCCGGACGTCGCGACACGCAAGCTGGCCGCCGAGCGCCTCGCGGAGACGTCCAACGGCCAGGTGCGTCCCTTGCTCGCGGCGCTGATCGAGACGGAGCCCGACGCCGGCGTGCGCAGCGCGGCGGCCGTGTCGCTGCACGAGATCGACGGGCGGCTCAAGCGCGCCGAGTGGATGGGCAACGCGTTCTACGGCATCAGCCTCGCGTCGATCCTGCTGCTCGCCGCGCTCGGCCTCGCGATCACGTTCGGCCTGATGGGCATCATCAACATGGCCCACGGCGAGTTGCTGATGATCGGCGCCTACGCGACCTATCTCGTCCAGCTCGTGTTCCGCAAATACTTCCCCGGCGCGATCGAGTGGTACGTGATCGCCGCCCTGCCCGTCGCGTTCGTGATCGCGGCGGCGATCGGCATGGCGCTCGAACGCGGCGTGATCCGCTGGCTCTACGGCCGGCCGCTCGAGACCCTGCTCGCGACCTGGGGCATCAGCCTGATCCTGATGCAGACCGTGCGGTCGATCTTCGGCGCGCAGAACGTCGAGGTCTCGAATCCGCAATGGATGTCGGGCGGCATCACGATCCTGGGCGGCGTCACGCTCGCGTGGAACCGCATCGTGATCGTCGTGTTCGCGGCGCTCGTCGTGCTGCTCGTCTGGATGCTGCTCAACAAGACGCGGCTCGGCCTGTTCGTCCGCGCGGTCACGCAGAACCGTCGCATGGCGGACTGCGTCGGCGTGCCGACGGGCCGCGTCGACATGCTGACGTTCGGCCTCGGCAGCGGCATCGCCGGTCTCGGCGGCGTCGCGCTCTCGCAGCTCGGCAACGTCGGACCCGACCTCGGCCAGAGCTACATCGTCGACTCGTTCATGGTCGTCGTGCTCGGCGGCGTCGGCCAGCTCGCCGGAACCATCATCGCGGCGCTCGGGCTCGGCGAGGTCAACAAGTTCCTCGAGCCGGTGGCCGGCGCGGTGCTCGCGAAGATCTGCATCCTGGTCGTGATCGTGTTGTTCATCCAGAAGCGACCGCAGGGCTTGTTCGCGCTCAAAGGACGACAGGTCGACTGATGGCCCGCACCCATTCCTACGCCCCTCCCCGACGCGGCCTCTTCACGTCGCGCGCGTGGACCGCGCTCGTCGTGCTGACCGCCTTCGCCGCGGCGCTGCCCCTGCTCAACGTGTTCGTCCCGGCCGACAGCGCGCTGCACGTGTCGGCGTACGCGATCGCGCTGATCGGCAAGTTCATGTGCTATGCGATCGCCGCGCTCGCGCTCGATCTCGTGTGGGGCTATACCGGCATCCTCTCCCTCGGGCACGGACTGTTCTTCGCGCTCGGCGGCTACGCGCACGGCATGTACCTGATGCGCGCGATCGGACGCGAAGGCGCGTACCAGTCGGACCTGCCCGACTTCATGGTCTTCCTCGACTGGAAGGCTTACCCCTGGTACTGGTCGTTCACCGACCAGTGGCTCTACGCGATGCTGCTCGTCGTGCTCGTGCCGGGCGTGCTCGCCTTCGTGTTCGGCTTCTTCGCGTTCCGCTCGCGCATCAAGGGCGTGTACTTCTCGATCATCACGCAGGCGCTGACCTTCGCCGCGATGCTCCTCTTCTTCCGCAACAACACGGGTTTCGGCGGCAACAACGGCTTCACCGACTTCAAGCGCGTGCTCGGCTTCCCGATCACCGCGCCGTCGACGCGTGCCGCCCTCTACCTGATCACGCTCGCGGTGCTCGTCGGCGCGTTCATCGGCGCCCGCCTCCTCGTGCGGTCGAAATTCGGTCGCGTGCTGACGGCGGTGCGCGATGCGGAGAGCCGTCTGATGTTCGTCGGCTACGACCAGTTGTGGTTCAAGCTGTTCGTCTGGGTCGGGTCCGCGGTCCTGTGCGGCATCGCCGGCGCGCTGTACGTCCCGCAGGTCGGCATCATCAACCCGGGCGAGATGTCGCCCGCGAACTCGATCGAGATGGTGATCTGGGTCGCGACCGGCGGACGCGGCACGCTGATCGGACCGATCGTCGGCGCGTTCGCGGTCAACGGCCTGAAGACCTGGTTGACGACGACCTTCCCCGAAGTCTGGCTCTATGCGCTCGGCCTCGTGTTCGTGCTCGTCACGCTGTTCCTGCCGCAGGGGCTGGTCGGCCTGTTCAATCGCCTGACGCAGAAGCGCAGGTCCGCCGCGGAGCCGAGCGCGCCCGTCGTGGCGGCGTCGCGGCCGATCGGGACGCAGTCATGAGCGACGTGATCGGTTTCCAGGCGCATCCCGACGCGGAAGGACGGCCTGCCGCGCGCGACGGCGAGCCCGGCTACGGCCGCGTCGCGACCGAAGGCGTCGACACGTCGCACGGCGCGATCCTCTACCTCGACGGCATCACCGTGAGCTTCGACGGCTTTCGTGCGTTGAACGCGCTCACGCTCGACATCGACGTCGGCGAACTGCGCTGCATCATCGGGCCGAACGGCGCGGGCAAGACGACGATGATGGACGTCATCACCGGCAAGACACGTCCGGACAGCGGTACCGCCTTCTTCGGACAGACGATCGATCTCACGAAACTGTCGGAACCGCAGATCGCCCACGCCGGCATCGGTCGCAAGTTCCAGCGGCCGACGGTCTTCGAGAATCACAGCGTCTACGAGAACCTCGAGCTCGCGATGAAGACCGACAAGCGCGCACGCGCGACGCTCCGCGCGAAGCTGACCGGCGAAGCGCGCGATCGCATCGACGACATGCTCGAACTGATCCGTCTCCAGGACTCGGCCGTGCGACCCGCCGGCCTGTTGTCGCACGGGCAGAAGCAGTGGCTCGAGATCGGGATGCTGTTGATGCAGGAGCCCCAGCTGCTGCTGCTCGATGAGCCGGTCGCCGGCATGACCGACGCGGAGACCGCGCGCACTGCGGAACTGCTCAACGAGTTGCGCGGCAAGCACTCGATGATGGTCGTCGAACACGACATGGACTTCGTCAACGCGATCGCCGGCGAAGGCAAGGTCACGGTACTCCACGAAGGTTCGGTCCTCGCCGAAGGAAAGATGCGCGACGTGCAGACCGACGACCGGGTCGTCGAGGTCTACCTCGGACGTTAAGAAACTTGATCGGGTCCCGGCCTACGCCGGGATGACATCGCGATGATCCTGAGTGTCGAGAACGTGAACCAGTACTACGGCGGCAGCCACACGCTGCGCGGCGTGTCGATCACCGCGGAGCGCGGCCGCGTCACCGCGCTGCTCGGCCGCAACGGCGTCGGCAAGACCACGCTGCTCAAGTGCCTGATGGGCGTGCTGCCGGTGGCGAGCGGTCGCGTCGTCTTCGAGGGCCAGGACGTGACGAAGGCGTCGCCGCACGTGCGCGCGGCCCGCGGCATGGCCTACGTGCCGCAGGGACGCGAGATCTTCCCGCGGCTCACGGTCGAAGAGAACCTCTTCATGGGGATGGCGACGAAACCGGCACGCGACGCGAAGCGCGTGAAGGGCGAGGTCTACGAACTCTTTCCCGTGCTCAAGGAAATGCTCGCGCGACGGGGCGGCGACCTGTCCGGCGGCCAGCAGCAGCAGCTCGCGATCGCGCGCGCGATGGTGTCCGATCCGAAGCTGATCATCCTCGACGAGCCGACCGAAGGGATCCAGCCGTCGATCATCAAGGACATCGAGCGCGTCATCCGCATGCTGCGCGACCGCGGCGACATCGCGATCGTCCTGTGCGAGCAGTACTTCGACTTCGCCCGCGCGCTCGCCGACCAGTTCGTCGTGATGTCGCGCGGCGCCGTCGTCCGTGCCGGCGAGCGCGCGGAGATGGAAGGCGACGACGTGCGCGATCTCCTCTCGGTCTGAACGGACCATCCGACGCGGCGCGCCCGGCCACGCGGAGATCGAGGGCACATGAGCGGGCGCATCGCCGGGATCGTCGGCGCAACCGAACTGCGGACCGCGCAGGTGCCCGTGGCGAAGCTCGCCGACGCGGCCTACGCGCTGCTGAAACAGGACATTTTCGACTTCCGCCTGGTGCCGGGCGATCGATTCTCGGAAAGCGAGGTGGCGGACCGGCTCGGCGTCTCGAGGACGCCGGTGCGCGAGGCCTTGTTCCGGCTCCAGCGCGAGGGCTATCTGGACGTAGCGGCGCGCAGCGGCTGGGTCGTGCGGCCGTTCGACTTCGTGCAGTTCGAGCACTTCTACGACCTGCGCATGGTCCTCGAGACGACCGCCGTGCGCCGCCTGTGCGAACGCGTCGAATCGCGCACCCGCAGCGACATCGAAGCGCTCGAGGCCTTGCGCGCGATCTGGCTCGTCCCCGTGTCGAAGCGCCTGGCCGACGGACGTCGCGTCTCCGAACTCGACGAGGCCTTCCACATCGCGCTCGTCGACGCGGCCGGCAATCCCGAACTCGCGCGCGTGCATCGCGACGTCACCGATCGCATCCGCATCATCCGTCGCCTCGATTTCACGCAGTCCCCTCGCGTCGAGGCGACCTACGACGAGCACGGGCAGATCCTGCGTTCCATCGCCAAGCGCCGGGCCGACGAAGCGAGCTTCCTGCTTCGATCGCACATCGAGACCAGCAAGGCGGAGGTCCGCAAGATCACGCTCCATTGCCTGCACGAGGCCGCACGCGGGACCGATCGCGCGCCGGTCGTCTGAATCGTCGGGCGCGTCCCGCTACCATCGGGGGATGAAGCGTCTGGTCGTCGCGATCCTGTTCGTCGTCTCCGTTGGCCCGGCCCTCGCGCATGCGGCGCTGGCCGGTGCCGGCTTTCCGCGGCCGACGGTCATCGACAAGTCGCGCGTCATCCAGGCGGGGCCGGCGAACTATCTCGCGCTCCTCGCGAAGCTCCGCCCCGGCGACACGCTGATGCTCGCGCCCGGCAACTACGGCGTCGACTCGAGCGGCCGCGACACCCCCGACGGGCCGGGCCTGCCGCTGCAGGGACTCAACGGGACGGCCGACGCGCCGATCATCATCACCGGCCCGGAGAGCGGTCCGCCCGCGGTCCTGCTCGGTCGCTCGTCGCACAACACGATCCGCTTCGCGAACTCGAGCTACGTGATCGTCCGCTACCTGCACGTCGACAATCGCCAGACCATCGCCGCGGCGGTGGCGACGGAAGGCGTCTCGCACCACGTGATGATCGAGCACCTGACGATCTACGGCCTCGGCGAACGCCAACAGATCGTGGCCATCTCGTGCGTCCAGGGTCCGACCTGGAACTGGACCGTGCGCGAGAACCTCATCATCAGTCCCGGCACGGGCATGTACTTCGGCAACTCCGACGGTCGCTGGCCGTTCGTCGCCGGCCTCATCGAACGCAACGTCATCCGCGACTCGATCGGCTACAACATCGAGTTCAAGCATCAGGTCGCGTGGACGGGCATCCCGGCCGGCATGCCGACCGAGCCGACCGCGACGGTCGTCCGCTACAACATCCTCACGAAGCGCAGCGCTTTCGTGTCCGCGGACGGCGCGCGGCCGAACCTCCTCGTCGGCGACCAGCCGCCCACGGGGCCGGGTTCGCGGAATCGCTTCGAGATCTACGGCAACTTCATCTATCAGAATCCGACCGAGTCGCTGTTCCAGGGCGAAGGCAACATCGCGTTCCACGACAACGTCCTGATGAACACGGGCGGATCGGCTGTCCGCATCCAGCGCCACAACGGCCTCGTGCGCCAGGTCGAGATCTTCCACAACACGATCGTCGCGCGCGACGGCGGCATCAACGTGACGGGAGGACGCGCGGGCTCGCGCCAGATCGTCGTCGCCAACGCCGTCTTCGCGGAAGCCCCGATCCGCGTCGAGGGCGCCGATGCGACACAGTCGGACAACACGACGGGCTCGCTCAAGGACGCGGCGACCTACCTCGCGCATCCCGACGGTCCGCTCGAGGTACTCGATCTCCGGCCGCGCGACGAACGCCTCGCCGGAACGAAGCTCGAGCCCGCGCATCTCGCCGACTATCTCGACGCGAACCTCGACTTCGCCCGGCAGCCGCGCGTGCGCGAGCAGCGCGGCGCGTACCTGTACCAGGGCGAGCAGGCCGCGCGGCCGGCGGGCTCCGACCTCAAGCGCTGACGAGGTCGTCCGAGAGAAAGGCCTTGAGCGACATCAGCCGATTGAGCTGGTCGATGTCGCCGAGATGGGCCGCGTCGATCCAGTCCACGTCGGCGTCGAAGCCCGCGGCGTCGCGCCACTCCGCGGGTAGCGCGTTCGGGAGCGGCTTGCGCAACAGCCGTCGCAACTGCGGCGAGCGACTGCGCACCGCGAGCGGCCGGTACAGCGTCGCGCCGACCTTGAGTCGATAGGCCAGGCTCGGCGCCCGCGTGAAGTCGAAGCCGTAGCCGCTCGGGACCGCCGCGACGCGGGGCGACAGCGCGTTGATGAGGCTCGCCTCGAGTGCGCCGTAGTCCTTCCAGGCGAGCGGCAGCGCCGCGGTCATCGCGACGAGACGAGGATGCGGCAACGGCGTCGCGAAGGCGCCGTGCATCGCCATGATCGCGTTGTTGCGTCCCATCCAGAAACGCAGGCGATGCAACGCGTAGACCAGTTCGACGTCGCCGCGCGCGAGCGGCGTGCCGCGGTCGATCCCGCCGCCGAGCGCGGCGACGATGCTGTCCTCCAGGCTCGCGACGAAGCCCCGACGTTCATCGGCGTCCGGAATGCAGCGAGGGGACCAGTTCGAGTAGAACGCGGCGACGAGATCGGACGCGCTGTACGCGCGATCGGGCAGGTAGAAGAAGTTGCGCAGGATCTCGCCGCCGCCGCCGTTCAGGTTGAGGCGGCCGTCGCGCATCTGCAATTCGCGCGTCCAGCGATCGGCGCCGCGATCGAACACCCCGTCGGTCGGCAGTCCGTCGAAATACGCGAGGCTGTCGATCAACGCGTCGCGATCGAGCGGCGCGCGCGCCGCATTGAGCACGTCCTTGTCGAAGGACTCGATCGACAGGCCGAGGCGCGCGGCGACCGACTCGGCGACGACGACGTCCTCGCTTCCCCGCGCTCCGTAGACGAACAGGGCGGGCGCGATCCCCACGCGATCGAGCGCCGCGAGGATCAGCCGCGAGTCGAAGCCGCCGGACAACGCCATCCCGATGTCGCGCCCGAAGGCCGCGACGGTCCCTTCGAAGTCCTCGACGACGAGGCGCGTGATCGCGTCGAGCGCGTCCTCGCGTCGTCGAAAGCGAGAGGCTTCGCGGAACGTCTCGACGCCGAAGCGTTCGCGGTCGATGCCGCCGTCGAGCGCGTGCACGAGCGTCGGATCGCAGGCGCGAAGATCGGCGAGCGGCGTATCGACGCCGTGATTGCCGCCGAGCAGCACGTACTCCCGCGCGCGGTCTCGATCGACGAGCGGACGCGTCAACGTCGCGCGACAGACCATCAGCGACGTCGATCGGATCGCGCCGTCGCGCGTCTCGTACATCTTCTGGATGCCGAGCGCG
>Ga0247783_1000188_pt1 | contig 18100 bp, 15 predicted proteins | sample UWRJL064202C5_FD_179911 | JGI IMG/M metagenome (GOLD analysis project Ga0247783, IMG submission 179911) | Plant litter microbial communities from Arlington Agricultural Research Station in Wisconsin, United States - UWRJ-L064-202C-5 | ecosystem: Environmental > Terrestrial > Plant litter >...
AATGGCAATTGGTTCGCTACTTTCTTTATTTGGGCACGCTTGGGTTTGGAGGGCCCATCGCACTCACTGGCTACATGCTGCGTGATTTGGTGGAACGCAGGCGCTGGATCTCGAAGGAAGACTACGTTCAGGGCCTCGCGCTCGCACAGCTGGCGCCGGGACCACTCGCGGCGCAGCTTGCGATTTATCTGGGCTGGGTCCGTGGGCGGATCCCGGGGGCGTCACTGGTTGGGATAGCCTTCGTTTTGCCCTCATTTTTGCTGGTGCTGGTGCTGGGCGCGCTGTATGTGCGTTTCGGCGGCATGCCTTGGATGCGCGGGGCGTTCTATGGCATCGGCGCCGCGGTGATTGCGATTATCGCTCGCAGCGTGGTGAAGCTGAGCAAGCTGACCTTGGCGCGAGACAGGCTGCTGTGGTCAATCTTCGGGGTCAGCGCCGTGGTTACGGCATGGACCGAGTCCGAGATCATTTGGTTGTTCTTCGCGGCGGGCGCCAGCACCTTGCTGATCAAGGCACGGCCTGCGCGAGTCAGTTCGAGGATCGTCGGCTTCGCACCCTTGTGGTTACTGAGTGGCATCCACGGCCCCGTCGCTACTGGTGTGCTGGCCACCATTGCCTGGTACTTCGCCGAGGCTGGCGCGTTCGTTTTTGGTAGCGGCCTGGCGATTGTGCCGTTCCTCCACGGAGGTGTCGTCAACAAATACCATTGGCTGAACGACCAGCAATTCCTCGATGCCGTTGCCGTTGCCATGATCACCCCAGGGCCCGTGGTCATCACCGTCGCGTTCATCGGCTTTCTAGTTGCAGGTTTACCTGGTGCGGTCGTTGCGGCGCTGGCAACCTTCGTGCCTTGCTACCTGTTTACGGTACTCCCGGCCCCGTATTTTCGGCGTTTCGCCAAGAATCCGCAGCTCAAAGCGTTCGTCGACGGAGTCAGTGCAGCGGCAACCGGTGCCATTGCTGGCGCCGCCGTCGTACTCGGACGCAGAGCGATCTTCGATCTTCCGACGGTCCTGATCTGCCTCGTTACCTTGGCCATCATCACCAAGTTCAAGAAAGTGCAAGAGCCGCTCGTGATCCTAGTCACCGGCGCGATCGGGCTCGGGATCTCTTCCTTCTCGCGTTGAACGGAGACAATGGTGGCGTTAAATGGAGACGCTCACCAAGGGTCGAAGGCCCAAGTGAGGCCAGCGCGGATCTCTCCTTCGCGTTGCCCGCCTGCCCGCCCGAAGCGGACGCCCGTGTCGAAAGACAGCGCATCGCTGCATCGACCGATGCCGCCCACCAGTGCGCTTTCGGCGAATCTGCCTCCGTTGGCAAGTTCGAACTCGCGTCCCGCCAAGATTTCGGCCACCGGGCGAATTCGCCAGCTGGCCGGTCCCTCCAGGATCAAGCTCCCACTCGCTTCGTAGCGCGTGGAGTACAAGTTGTTCCCGAGGTTCAAGTGCAAGGTGATCGCCGGCAATCTTAGGGAGAAGATGCTGCCCACGTGAAACCCCAGACGACTCTCGGACCCCGGGAGTAAAATGCCGTTCTCGACCGCGATCGAGAGACCGGAGCCGCCCTGCAACGACCCGTCTCGCAACAGACTTTTGACTGAGAGCGCCACGTCTTGGATCTGCCGAGAGTCGTGAGCTCCGTTGATTGGAATGTACTGGCGTCCTTCGAGAACGGCTTCGAGGCCGCGCGCAAAGCCGTAGTTCGCAATCAGCGCCGGTGCGACGATGAATCGCGTCGAGCCCTGCTGATGGTAGCCCACAGGCCCAATCTCGAGCTCTAGCTCTCCCTGCTCGGCAACGTCGGCATCCGTCCCGTCGAACGGACGATAAGCTGCAGACGTCCCAGCCCAACAGAACACCGTGGCACACGTGATGCCATAGATCGCCCAACGGCGGGCTTCATTGGCGCGTGCGCGGGAATTCATCATCGAAAACGAGCAGCGCCCCTGCGTCCGGTGAACAGACCCAAAAACGTGAGTAGTCGTCGCTGACCACACAGTGCGCGCCTCGTGCAGCGGGCACACTGCCCAGTCGAGTGAGCGTGCCATTGTCGCGGATGCCGAGTACGGTCACGCTGCCATCGGATGCGGCAGGCAGATACAGGTGATTCAGATCCAGATTGGCGGCGATGATGTCCACGCCACTCGCCGTCTGCTCGGTACCCAAGACGCGTCCTCCATGATCGAGGTCGAGAACGACCGCTTTCCCCTCGGAACAGCCCACGAACAGGAAACCCTTCTTCGAGTTTAGCGCGATGCCTCGCGAGCCCTGGCATCCGTTGGCGAATTGCTCCACCAGCGTATGCGTGACCAGATCGAGCGCAACGGTCCTGCCCGACCAAAGATGGGTGTAGGCCCGACCGCGAGTGCGGTCGATGACCAACGACTCGGGGCCACCTTTGACGACGATGGCGTCCTTCCTGGTCAGGATCCCAGCAGCGTTGAGTGCGAATACCTCGATCTGTTCTTGGTCAGGCTCAGTCACCCAGATCTCGCGCGTGCTTTCTACCCAACGCACGTAGTCGGGTTCCCCACTGAGTGGCGAGCCTTGTGCTGGCGCGCCGCGTGAGGCCGCCAGTTCGGCCACCTTCAGACTGCGCGAAGTTCGATCCACCGCGAACATCCGGCCGCCGCCCACATCCGCCGAGGTCACGCCTTCGCCGTGGCCCCCGGCATAGTCCCCAGCTGCACTCAACCCGCAGAAGGGAGCATTCGCCAAGGACGCTGAATCGAACATGCCGACGCAGCCCGTCGCTCCCGCAGGCGCCAGCACGGCGTGCAACTCCGGCGAATACACGAGATCGTCAAACCCGACCCCACCGCTGGGTACCAGCCGGACGGTGCGCGGCCCCTGCTGCGCGCTGCCTGCCTGCGATGGCGGTTGCGCGTCACCGCTCTCGCCAGCAGCCTTGTGACAGCCGATGACTGCCAGTTGAACCGCGAAGACGGCCGTGGCCAGCCCCCTGCATTGGGCCTGTTTGGAGGGCACCCGTTTACTTCTAACAACTCAGAAATAGCGCGCAAGCTCAATTTCGAGTATTTTCGAAACAGAGTCGGCGCGGCCTACCCCTGACCGCTTTTCAAAGCGGAAACGAGCCGCTGCAGAATTTTTGCGTCCTTTTGTCGAGGGCGGCGTCTTTGCTGTCGAGGTGAAAATGGAAACCCAAGACAACGACCAAGTCAGGAATCAAGTACGCACTGCCTACGCCAAAGTCGCCAACGGCGGAGGAGGCTGCAGCGTTGGCTGCTGCGGCACCACCGGGACCGGGAGCATGGCCATGGGCTACTCAGCAGATGAGCTGGCTGCCGCGCCGGAGGGCGCTGATCTCGGCCTCGGTTGTGGCAACCCTCAGGCCATCGCAGCGTTACGCCCCGGCGAAACGGTGCTCGACCTAGGCAGCGGCGGGGGCTTCGATTGCTTCCTTGCCGCCAAGCGCACTGGGCGGAGCGGCAAGGTGATCGGCGTCGACATGACTCCGGAGATGGTGACGAAGGCACGCGGCAATGCGCGCAAAGTCGAGGCAACGAACGTCGAATTTCGGCTCGGTGAGATCGAGCACCTGCCAGTCGCTGACGATTCCATCGACGTGATTCTCTCGAACTGCGTGATCAACCTATCGCCGGACAAGCGCGCCGTGTTCCGAGAGGCGTTTCGCGTGCTCAAGGCCGGTGGGCGTCTGGCCATCTCGGACGTTGTCGCAATCAAGGACATGCCGCCAGAGCTCGCGCAAAGCGTGGAGGCGATGACCGGATGCGTTGCCGGCTCGGCGAAAGTCTCCGAGCTCGAAACGCTGCTCCGCGACGCAGGCTTCGAGGACGTGAAGATCGTGCCCAGGCCGGAAAGCGGTGCCATCATTGCTCAGTGCATGCCCGGCGCCGAACCTTACGTGGCCTCCGCCACCATCGAAGCCAGAAAACCAGGCGGCGCATCGTGCTGCGCCCCGAGCTGCTGCGCGTAAGGGAAGAGCAGTGATCGGACCCGAAGCCCGCGGCGCTTGGAAAGAGCTGGAGACTCGCTTGCGCCCCTACCTCGCGCGCCGCGTGGCTTCGTCCGCCGACATCGACGACCTGTTGCAGGATATCTTCGTGCGCTTGCATCAGGGGCTGGGCGCACTTCGAGATGAGGAGCGATTCGGAGCCTGGGTCTATCGCATCGCCAACAGCGCGATCGTCGACCAGGCGAGGCAGCGCGCTCGGGCTCCGTACATCACCCCAGGCACCGATATCGATGGGGCTGCCCGGGCAGATCCGGTCGACGACGGGCTGCAGTCCGACCTCGGCGAATGCGTCGCCCTTTTCGTGAGCCGTCTTCCATCTCCCTATCGCGAAGCTGTCACCTTGACCGAGCTCGAAGGCCTGACCCAGAAGGAGGCCGCCGAGATGCTCGGCGTCTCACTCTCTGGCCTCAAGTCGCGCGTGCAACGTGGCCGAGACAAGATCCGTCAGCTGTTCGAGGAGTGCTGCCAAATATCAGTCGATTGCCGCGGCCGAGTCATCGAATGCGAGCCCCGCGACCTCGCTGATGTGCCCACGGATTGCCGTGACACTGCGGTCTCGTGGAAGACGCGAGGGCCCTAAGAGCCGGTATAAACCAGTCCTAAACCTCTCCCGTCGCCCGCCCCGCTCGGCTATGACAGGCAATTAGCATGCCTGAGTAAGTGGCTCGATATGAAGTCGAGATTGCCAGTGCGGACCGTGGTAGCGTTACTGATCAGGGGGAGGGGAGCCGGTCATGAAGAAGAAACGCGCGGCGTTCGCTAGGCAAGTCAGCGCCGTTGGTCTGTTACTCGGAGTTGCGGCCGCTTGCGGTGGGTCCAGTAGCTCGAGCTCTGGTGGCAGCGGTGGGGCTGCCGGAAAATCATCCGGCGGTGCCGCTGGCGCGGGCTCACCCAGTGCGGGCTCACCCAGTGCGGGCTCACCCAGTGCGGGCTCACCCAGTGCGGGCTCACCCAGTGCGGGCTCACCCAGCGGCGGCTCACCCAGCGGCGGCTCACCCAGCGGCGGCTCACCCAGCGGCGGCTCACCCAGCGGCGGCTCACCCAGCGGCGGCCGTGCGGGTGCGACTGGGATGGCCGGCTCGGCAGGCAGCGGTGGCGACTGCAGTCCCGCATGCGGAGCTTCCCGTCAATGCTGCGCCGGCCAATGTGTGAACGAACAAAATGATCTTCACAACTGTGGAGCTTGCGGGATCGTATGCGACGTGGGGATGTACTGCGGCGCGGGGAAGTGTGCCAAACCACCATGCACCGCGACCTGCGCTGGTGGCACGTGTTGTGGGACGGAATGCTGCAATGAGTCCCAGATCTGTTGCGACCCGCAGGGCCCCATCGTGACTGGCCCTCGTTGCCTGACACCGAGTGCCAGCGGTACTTGTCCGATGGGCTGCGCGCCGATTTGCGAATGCGCTTCTCCCGACACTCCCATCGCGACGCCAGACGGAGAGCGCGCGATCGCCAGCCTGCGCGTCGGCGACCTCGTCTACAGCATCGATGGCAATGCAGTGAAGGTGGTGCCGATCGTACGAGTCAAGCAGACCCCCGTCACTCGCCACCATGTCATACGCGTGCAGCTCGCGAGCGGCGTTGCGCTGGAAATTAGCGGCGGCCATCCGACCGCCGACGGGCGAAGTTTTTCCGACCTCCGCGCCGGAAGCCTGCTCGACGGTGTGCCGGTGATCTCGGCTGAAAAAGTGCCGTACTCGTACTCCTCGACGTTCGACATCCTGCCCGCGTCGAGCAGTGAGACCTACTTTGCTGGGGGCGCTCTCATCGGCAGCACCATCGACCGCTCCGCACCTGTCGGTTCAGCGCAGGCGTGCGTCGCAGCGCCGTAGCTCGAAGGACCGCAAGCTTCATTGCGGGCAACAGTAACGGGGCCAAGCGGTTCCTCAACGAGGAAAGTGCATCGAGTCGAGGCAACGCTTGGCTGCATCGCCGAGCACATCGCGTTGTAACCGTTTTTCTTCTCCGAAGAAGGCTCGAGCGATCAGCCGATCGAGGCGGCGCGTCCCCACCAAAATCACAGCTTCCTCTTCGCTATCGATATTTTCGCCGTATGTGACACGTTCATCCGCGCCGGGTTGCTCGCGGAACCTGTACTGAAAGTACTGCATTCCGAGGCTCCGCACCCTGGCCTGGTGATCACCCACCACCACGACCTGCAGTTCGCGCTGCTCGTCCGCGGAAAGCGTGCCCAATGCCAGGTCGACCGCCTCATGCAGACCGGCGATTTGGTCCGAGGTCGCGAGCTCGGTGATGCGTAGGATCCGCGGTCCGGCATCGCGCGCAAACTCGGCATGCCGTGCGGGTGAGGGCGAATGCTCGCAGACAAGCGCTGCAAAGCGGCTGCAACGCTCGAACAGGGCTCGGATCTCATCGTTCAGGGGAGTTTGGTCGCACTGCCGAAGGTGGTCGAGGCCGCCCCCGATATGCCCGGCCAAGTTGGATATGCGCGCTCGGCTTCGGTCATCGAGCGGCAGGGCTTGGCTGAGCGTGAACAGTGCGACAGCCATGTGCGCCGCGGATTTGGCGCTGGCAAAAGAAGGCCGACAATAGCTGAAGGTCTTCCGCCCGCGTTCGTGCCGTAGAACCAGTTCGGTGGGCATCACGACCAGGATTGGTGCGTCGTGCCGAACGTCGTCGCGTCGCGCGCTATATGCTTCGTGGAAGAGTTCATTGCCCGCGTCCAAGGCGCTGGGTCGATCAGAGCTCATGGGCATGACTAAGCAATGAACGCGCCAAACTACAGCTCTGCCCGGCCAAAGTGGCGACAAGGGCGGAGCGTCTACCCTGGGCGCGCTAATTGCTTCACAGGCTGCTCGCCGACCCTCCCGCGCTGACACCTATTGGATTCAGGATGACTACTCCTTCCACTTCCTTGCCCTCGATTGCAGCAGCAAGCCCGGCCGGCCTGGTGCAGCTCGGGCGACAGTTGTCTGAGGCCGGCTACCAATTCACCACGCCGACCCCCGCGACGCACCGGCTCGTGAATGGTCGGCCGAGCAACCAGCGTGCGCGTTCGATGCGCGACGTATTCGGCTGGAACCGGCCTTTCGAACCTAGCGTGTTGCCGCCAGAAATCTTCGAAACCGCGCGTGTGGCAGGGGCCTGCGCGCCGCTCGGCACCGGCCTTTGGCAGGCACTCGTCAGATTCTCATCGCTGAACGACCTGCTATTTGCACATTCACCGTTCCCGACCAGCAGTCGGGATGCGGTATTCTTCGGGCCAGACAGCTACCGCTTTGTGCGCGCTGTCGAGCAGTATGCACTTTCAGCTCGACGGATTGTCGATATCGGCTGCGGTTCCGGGGTGGGCGGCATCGCGCTCGCCAGCCGAGGCATCGGCGTAGCGCCCGTGGTGCTCACCGACATCAATCCTGACGCGCTCTGCCTGGCGGGTGTGAACGCCCAACTTGCCTCGATCGAGGCGGAGCTCGTGCAGGGCGATGTCTTGGCCCAGGTTAGCGGCTGTTTCGACTTGGTGATCGCAAATCCTCCCTATTTGCGCGATCACGCGCAACGCGTCTATCGCGATGGCGGAGGTGAATATGGGGAGCAGCTCGCGGTGCGGATCACCCGCGAGGCCATTCAGCGTCTCAGTACCATGCAAGGGGGGCGTCTGTTGCTCTACACGGGGACTGCGATCGTGAACGGTCGGGATACGTTCTTCAGCGCTGTTCACGCTACACTCAGTCGCTCAGGTGTCGAACATTGCTACGATGAGCTGGACCCGGACGTCTTCTCGGAAGAGCTCGAGCGCCCGGCTTACGCCGACGTCGAGCGAATCGCGGCCGTGCTTTTGAGGGTGCATGTCACTAAGGACGGGCGAAGGGCCTGCGCTTGAGGGTGTTGAAGCGGGCTTGACGCTGTTGGCATTGCCAGTGCATCGACGAACGAGTGCAGAACAGCAGGCAGGTCTCGAATGCGCTGCGTCAAATCGCTGCGCTTCTCGAGTTCGCGGGAGCCGCGAGATTCAAGGTGAAGGCCTATCGGCGTGCCGCCGAGGTCGTCGATACGGTCGTGGAGCTGGCCCCGCTGGTCGAGCAAGGCCGCCTCGCTGACCTGGAAGGGATCGGCGCCACGCTCTCCCGGCAAATCGACGAACTGTGGAACACCGGCAGCTCGCAATTTTTGCGGAGCTTGTGCGCGGAGCAGCCGGAGGGCGCAAGCGAGCTGATTCAAGTCGAAGGCATGACCCCGCGCCGTTTGCGGATCTTGGTGGACACGCTTGCGATTCGTTCCGTGACTGAGCTACGCACCGCTTGCGCGTCGGGGCGAGTGCGCACGCTGCCGAGTTTCGGTCCGAAGACCGAGGCTCGTCTGTTGGACGCCTGCACTCGTTGGCTCAATCCCGTCGAGACAAGCCCTCCTGCCACCCTTCTGTCTCGCGCGCTCGAACGCGCCGCCGCACTGGAGAAAGAGTTGAGCGGCGTGAGCGAACGTGTGCAGCTCGTGGGTGCGCTACGCCGCGGTGAGGAAACCGTACATGAGCTCGAATGGGCCGTCCTGGGCGATCTGGGCGCTCCGTTCGAGCGCTTGTCGACGCTTCGGCAAGTGCTGCGCAGCGAGCCGGATCGTGCGCGCGCCTACCTCAGCGAATCGTTGAACTTGCAGCTTTACCCTGCGCGGGCCGACAATTGGGGAAATCGCGTGGTGCTCGCCACAGGCAACGCCGCGCACGTCGCGGCCTTGGGCGCGCGCGCTGTCGAGCGGGGGCTCGCGCTCGAGGGGTGGCCCGTGGCGGACTCGAGCAATCAACGCCTCATCACCTTCGCCAGTGAACGAGAGCTGTATGGAGCACTCGGTTTGGCCTTCGTTCCGCCCGAGCTAAGGTTCGGTAAAGACGAGCTGCTTCAAGCAGAGCAAGCTGACTTCAGCCAGCTGGTAACCGAGCAGGACGTGCAGGGCATGGTGCACTGCCACACGACGTACTCGGACGGGAAAAACAGCATCGTCGAGATGGCCCTGGCCGCCCAGGCGCTGGGCATGAAATACCTGACCATCACCGATCACTCGCCCAGCGCGCACTACGCGAAAGGCGTCGCTCTGGATCGTCTCAAGCAACAATGGGACGAAATTGCCGCCGCCCAGGAGAGTGTACCGATTCGGATCCTGCGCGGTACGGAGTCCGATATTTTGGCTGACGGAAATCTAGACTATCCTGACTCGGTGTTGGAGGGATTCGAGCTGATCATCGCCAGCATTCACGCCCGGCACCGGATGGACCGAGCGACGATGACCGCGCGCTTGAAACGCGCGCTGTCACTGCCGCTGTTCAAGATCTGGGGCCACGGCTTGGGACGGATTTTGAACCATCGGGACGCGATCGATTGTGACGTACCTGCAGTGTTGGACGCGTTGGCGAGCTCGCCGGGTGCCATCGAGCTCAACGCAGACCCGCACCGTCTGGATTTGCCGCCGGCCTGGATCCCGGCCGCGCGCGAGCGTCGGATCCCTTTCGTGATCTCGGTCGACGCCCATTCGACTCAGGGCTTGGGCGTGCTGCGCTACGGCGTGATTATGGCGCGCCGCGGTGGCGTGCGGCGCTCCGAGGTGCTCAATACCGAACCCGCCGAGCATTTCGCGACGCTCGTGCGTCCCGTTCCATGAGGATCAGCCAATGAGTGGCGATTCCGAGACCGAGCAGCTCTTGATTGCGGGCCACACCGTGAGTGTGACGCACCCGAACAAGTTGTATTTTTCCAAGCAGGTGCGGCTGACCAAGCTCGAGCTCGTGCGTTACTACCTGAGCGTGGCGGAGGGCGCGCTGCTCGGCATCGTCGATCGCCCGCTCGTGCTCAAGCGCTTCGTGAATGGCGCTGAAGCGCCGCCGTTTTACCAGAAGCGCGCCCCAGAAAAGCGGCCCGATTGGCTGCTTTCCACGACCTTGTCATTTCCCTCGGGGCGCACGGCGGAAGAGCTGATCGTCAACGACGCCGCTGCGCTGGCGTGGGTCGTCAATCTGGGTTGCATCGAGCTACATCCGCACGCGGTGCGCCGCTCGGACCTCGAGCACCCAGACGAGCTGAGGGTAGATCTCGATCCGGGGCCTGGTGTCTCCTGGCAGGACGTACGGCGCGTGGCGCTCGCCGTGCGAGCGGTCCTCGTCGAGCACGGTCTCGAAGGCTACCCCAAAACCAGCGGTTCACGCGGCATGCACGTCAACGTGCGCATTTTTGCACGTTGGTCGTTCAGCGAGGTGCGGCGCGCGGCGCTTGCACTTGCTCGTGAGGTCGAGCGTCGAATGCCTGAGCTGGCGAGCTCGAAATGGTGGAAAGAGGAGCGACACGGCGTGTTCATCGACTACAATCAAAACGCCAAAGACCGCACCACCGCGTCCGCCTTTTCGGTACGCCCATTGCCCGATGCGCGCGTCTCCACGCCGCTATCCTGGGCGGAAGTTCCTGACTGCGATCCGGCTGACTTTACGGTATTCACCGTGCCGAAGCGGTTTGCCGAGCTCGGTGATCCGCACGCTGCCATGGATCGAAGTGCCGGCTCGCTCGAAGGCTTGCTCGAACTAGCGGCTCGCGATGAGGCGGCAGGGCTCGCTGATGCTCCGTGGCCGCCACACTTTCGAAAGATGCCGGGCGAAGCGCCGCGCGTAGCGCCCTCGCGCGCCAAAGCCACAGGCAGCGCGCCTGCCAAAGCGCCGCGCGCCAAAGCGCCCCTGATCACCGTGGCCAACTCGCCTGATCGCGAAGCAGCGCTCGCCGGCCTCGAGCGCTGGAAGGAGAGCCACGCCCAGGCGGCCGCACTGCTCGCCGTCGACGACGTCCTGGTCGACTCGATGCGAGGCCGTTCTTCGACTTGGACCCGAATCCGGCTCAACCTTCGGCACGTTCCCGAAGCGCTTCGGCCGGCGCAGGGCACACCCGATCCCGATGATGATCCGACCCGGCGGGTGCCTCGCAAGCCTCCTCCAAGGAAGAGTTAGCGGCCGCGCTGCGCTCAGAATTTGCCAAAAATTGCCGACAATTCTTGAGCCGGCACCACTTCCAATTGCGCATAAGTGCAGGCTGCGGGGCTCTTGTCGCTGCGAAAGCGTCTAAATTGAGCGGTATGCCGGAAGCGCCCGCCTTGCATGTGGTCGTACGCGACTTCGAGCACGAGCTCGGGGCGCAGCGGCTGCCAGGACAAATCCTTGCCCTGGCTCCAACGGCTCTTTCCGCCGGGCATCCGGCGACCGCTATCGGCTCCCGGCGCGTCGTTCTCTGCCCAACCGCGCCAGGGGTGGTCGCGCAGCGCGCCTTCACGATAAGGCGCGAGAAAGCGCACCAGCTCACGACGTTTGGCCAAGGTGAAGCTCGCGCACACGCCAACGTGCTCTAGCTCGCCCGCATCATTGAACAGGCCCAACAGCAAGGACCCCACCGCGTCCTCTTCAGCGTTTTTATGCCAACGAAAGCCGGCCACCACGCAGTCACAGTCACGCTCGTGTTTGACCTTGAACATCACGCGCTTGTTCGGCTCGTAGCCGCCCTCGGGAGCCTTCGCCATCACGCCATCGAGGCCCGCACCCTCGAAACGTTTGAACCAATCTGTGGCAATACTACGGTCCGTCGTGCTGGGCGTGATGAATAGCGGCGCGCCCGCTTTTCGCAGAATTGCCTGCAGACGCTGATGGCGCACGCGAAACGGCTCGCCCCGCAAATCATGATCGCCCTCGCACAAGAGATCGAAGAACACCACCGACGCCGGGACCTGCTGCGAAAGCAATTTCACCCGCGAGGCTGCCGGATGCACGCGCAACTGTAAGGCATCGAAGTCGAGCGCGCCGTCTCGCGCGACCACGATTTCACCGTCCAAGACGCAGCGCTCCGGGAGCCCAGCGAGGAGCGGCTCGACTAGCTCCGGGAAGTAACGGTTGAGCGGCTTTTGATCGCGACTCTGCAGTAAGACTTCCTCGCCATCGCGAAAGATCAGCGTCCGGAATCCGTCCCACTTCGGTTCGAAGAGCCAGCCGACACCTTCCGGCAAGGCGCTGACTCGCTTGGCCAACATTGGCAGCACTGGCGGAGGAACTGCTAGCTTCATTTTAGCCCCAGGCGGTCATCTTACGCTGCTCTGCGAGCGACTGGTCCAGGCTGATATTTGCCGATGATATTTGCCATCGTGAGCTTTGACGTCAGCGAGCCACTTTGACCAATAGCGGTGGGATCTCCGATAGCAGCTCACGCGCCAGAAAACCGAGCGAGCCGATGCGCCTAGCTAAAACATCTCCGGCCATTGCGTGCAGATAAACGCCCCAGACGGCGGCCTGCATCGCACTGGCGCCGCGTGCACTCAGGCCCGCAATCACGCCAGATAGGGTGTCACCAGAGCCGGAGGTGCCCAGCCCGATATTGCCCGCGGTGTTGCGATAGGCCGTGCCGTCAGGCGCAACCACGAATGTTTGCGCGCCCTTCAAAGCGATCACGATGCCGAGCGAAGCCGCCGCCTCGCGCGCCAGCGCGAGCGGTCGGGCCAGCACCTCATCCCGGCTACAGCCCCACAACTGTGCCATCTCCCCCGAATGTGGAGTTGCGATCACGTCCCCGCGGTAGGCCGGAGAGCGAGGTTTCCGGCCTTCGAACATCCGTAACGCCGCCGCATCGACAATCAGTGTGGCTCGGCTGCGAGCGCGAGCACAGTGCCGAACGAGGTCCACTGCTGCGCGTTCGTCGCACATGCCCGGCCCAAGCAACAGCACGTCAGCGGCCTCGATGGCCGGAGCCAGGATACGATAGCAACCCGGGGCCAGCTCGCCCTTGCGGGTCTGGGGCAGCCCACTCACTCTGGCCTCGGGCACGACCACCGCTACCTGTCTCGATACTGAACGCGCCGTGGCAATGTGCAGCTTTCCTGCACCCGCTCGCAGCGCGCCGAGCCCCGCCAGAATCGCCGCTCCTGGGATCTCGGCCGAGGCGCCTACCACGAGCACGCTGCCTCGCCCTTCCTTTCCGAGTTTGGGATGGACCTCGGGGAGCGGCCATTTTCGCAGTAAGGCCGTAGTGATTTGCGTCGCCGCCGCGCGCGAACCCCGTTTCATTTCGTCGCCGCCGCGTCTGGTTCGGCGGTCACCGGCGCGCCAGCTTGCTCCAACGGTGCCAAGAAATTATACGCTCGAAGTTGCAGCGACTCAGCGCCATCTTTGCTGGAAAGCTCGTAGCTGGTGAGCGAGCAGTTGGCGACGTCACCCGAGCGGTCGATGTCGAGCAACCGCTGCTCATCCAAGTCCTCGAGCAAGTAGCGAAAGCAGAGCACGATCACCTGATGCGCGACGATCAGAACGCGCTGCCCCGCGTGACGCAGTTGCAGTTGATCGACCACGCTCCGTAGGCGCAAGATGACATCGCACCAGCTCTCGCCGCCGGGTGGCCGATAGTAGAATTTTCCGATTTCGGTCCTGCGCCGCGCTTCCTCCGGGAATGTCGCAAGGATCCCCGCGCGGGTGAAACGGTTCAGAGTGCCGAATTCTTTCTCGCGCAACCGCTCATCAGTGGCAGCGAAAAGCGGATGAGCGATGCCGGCGCGCTCGAGTATCAGCTCGGAAGTTTGGCGAGCGCGGACGTACGGCGAGCTGAGGATCACCGTCGGCTGTTTTCCCTCTGGTTGTTCGTGGAACCAATCACCCAGTGCCCGCGCCTGACGTTCGCCGAGCGGCGATAAAGGCACGTCGACGTCTCGACCGTCGATCGAGATCGTGCTTGCGCCCGAACGTTCGGCGGCCGAGTGAGCAACGTTGCCCGCGCTCTCTCCGTGACGCACGAGCCAAATCGTGGCGGGTAATTCACTCATCAACGAAGCCAGGCACTTGCAAGTCAGATGCCACGCGTTGCTGCCGAGCAACGCTGCCACACTTTTCGCAGGTGCTGAGCTGCGGGCGAGCTTCGCACTCAGCACGATTCGTGGTTCTCTCCTCAGCATGAGTCCAAGTGCCCCGCGGGCCGCTCTGCAGTTGCTCGTTCGAAGCCTGCGACGAGCCACGCTTGCCGTCAGTCGTCATGCTTGGCGCGCGGGAGGGGCATTCGCTTTGGCGCTACTCATCGCCTTCGGCGTTTGGCATTGGGCAAATCCGACCAAGCCCCGAGGGTTCGAGCTAAAAGTCACGGTCCCGGGCGATGAGGGCGGGCTTTCGCTCGCTCTGTATCAAAGTCTGGGCCTTCGCCTAGCTCCCGGTCACACTGTCGACGTATTTGAAAATGGCGCAGTTTTCGAGGCTCTGGAGCGGGATATCCGGACCGCCAAGAGCAGCCTGCACCTGCTGTTTTATATTTGGGAGAAGGGCGTGGCATCGGACCGAATCAGCTCCGCGCTCGAAGCACGCGCGCGTGCCGGGGTGAAGTGTCGGATCGTCGTCGATGACCTCGGCAGTCCCGATTTCGGCCGTGATGTCGAGCCGGTCCTGGCCCGCGCCGGCTGCGACGTGCGCGTGTTTCGCCCGAGAAAAATGCGCAATACCCTGGCGCGCAATCATCGCAAGTTGGCCATCATCGATGGCGCGCTCGCGTATACCGGCGGCTTCGGCATCCGTGACAATTGGCTCGGCGATGGCAAAAGTGGCGATCACTGGCGCGACACGAGCGTCCGATTTGCCGGGCCCGCAGTGGCGGAGGCACAACAAGCCTTCGCCGAGAATTGGCAGGAAGCGGGAGGCGAGCTCCTGCCGGACAATGCGTTCCCCGCGCTTGCCTCGACGAAAGCTCCCAGCACGCAGGGCGGAGCCTTGCTGTCAGCGAGCTTCGTGAGCAGCACTGGCTCCTCGGAGCTGACGCGCGCCGAGCGCCTGACTCAGCTGCTGATCGCCGCAGCCAAGCGCCGCATTTGGATCGAAAACGCCTACTTCGTACCCACCCATGCCATCTCCGAGTTGCTGTGCCGCAAAGCCAAGCAAGGTGTCGACGTTCGGCTGCTGGTCCCGGGGAAGAAAAGCGACTCAAAGACTTCATTTGGTGCTCAACACGTCGAGTTCGGCGCGCTCTTGGAGCACGGGGTGCGGGTGTTCGAGTATCAACCCACGATGCTGCACGCCAAAACGATGCTGATCGACGACCAACTGGCGTTGGTCGGCTCCATCAACCTCGATCCTCTGTCACTCTCGCACCTGGAAGAGGCGGCACTCGTGACCGTAGGGCGCCCCGTGGTCGACTCACTCGCCCGCGCCTTCAGCGCGGATTGTCTTTACGCGCTGGAGAAGCACTGATCACGTGCACGAGCGTGTGGCGGAGTTCCTCGGCCACGCGCGTCCTCGGGAATGTGTGTCGCTCCGCTGCTTGCTTGTGACAAGCCGCCTCAGAGGATCAAAGAGCGCGCTCACCCGGCCAGAGGATTGGCGCGAGAACGATGTGGCGTTAGCGATTCCGGGTGGTTGAATTTGTGGCGTTGGCGACTTCGAGCAACACGTCTGCGTGGCACGGCCCGTCGAGGGGGCACCAACAAGCCAGATTTTTGCCGCACAGTTCGCTTCGCACTTGCTCGAGCGTAAACGGCAGCGAACCATCCTCGGTCAGCAATGCGCGCCTAAAGCGTGCCACGGAGGCCGCTCGCAGCGCGGGCTTTTCACTGGGCTTTGCGCTTCCCAGCGCGCCGGAGAACGGATTGCTCCAGCGACTCGGCCGACTCACGCACACGATGGGCAGGCCATTGGGCGTAGTCAAACGGTCGCCTTTGGCGCGGCTGCGTTGGATGCGACCTGGCACGTTCATGTTCCGAACCGACTATTAGCGCAAAAACGCCACTTCGTGGAAGTCTGTCTGGCACCTTCATTGCAGGGCGAAGCGCACATGTCGACTCTATTACCGGCGCCGGCGCCGTTGCCATCGCCATCGAGAATTGCGCCGCTGCTCCGAAGCTCGAACGCGACCGCTGAGGTGATGCACCGATTGCTCGCCGCGTCGCATGCTCAGCGACTCTCGCCGGCTTTGGATAGCGTGGACTTCGAGGCGGAGCTTGCCCGTGAGCTTGCAGCACGGCGTGTGGAGCGCGCGTTCGTGGAAGCCGAACGCCAGGCGATCAAGCGCGAGCTGCGCGAGGTTCCGACCGACGCGACGCAGTTCGTGCGCTGGTTCGAGGCCCTGGAAGAAACCGGTCCGGGTCAGCACGACGCACTCTTCCCGTGGCTCGCCGAGAGCGCCAGCCATCAGCAAATGCGCTGGTTTTTGCGGCAAGAACTGGCGGGCGAAGCTGGCTTCGACGACCTAGTGGCGTTGACGCAAATCAAGCTGCCGAATCAACCGAAGTTGGAGCTGGCTCGCAACTACTGGGACGAAATGGGCCAAGGCCACGAGGGCGGGATGCACGGTCCCATGCTCGGTGCACTGGCGGACTCGCTACAGCTCGAGTCCGCTGGGGACCGGGACATCGTTTGGGAATCCCTGGCGCTGAGCAACCTGATGGTCGCGCTCGCCACGGCGCGGCACTACGCCTACCAATCGGTAGGCGCGCTGGGCGTCATCGAGTTGACCGCCCCGGGCCGCTCCGAGCTCGTCAACGCCGGGTTGAAGCGCCTCGGCATAGCGGGCGCTGCTCGCCGCTATTACGCGCTCCACGCGACGCTCGACATTCGACACTCTGCGGCCTGGAATCGCGAGGTGCTGCAGCCGCTCGTCGCGAGCAATCCTGCGATTGCGCCGCGCATTGCCGAGGGAGCACTGCTACGCCTGCGTGCTGGCCAGCGCTGCTTCGAGCGCTACCGTCGAGCGTTGTGGGGTAACGGACAAGCGCCGGCCGACGCTGCGCAGAGCTCCTGACAGCTCAGCTCGCTCCTCGAGCAGGCTCGCTGACGAGCAGCCGCCGCGCTTGCCCGGTCAGTCGCCAATTGCTGCGGCCGGTGGTTTGCATCACGAAAAACAGCGTGGCGATGGCGCCGATGGTGATCGCGAGCCCAGTGAAGCCGTCCCAAAAAAAGCTGTATGAAAAGAGCACTAGATACAAAAGTTGTGCGATGCCGATTTCGCGCACCGCGAACGTCCAGCCCACGAACAACCGGGCGTAGCTGATGACCAAGAACATGGAGACGGCAGAAGCGATCGCAAACGAGCTGCCAATCGACAACCGGTCGACCAGGTAGGCGAACAGCAGGTGGAAGGCAAAGAACGCACAGCCGAGCAAGAAGTAGTGCATCGGATGCAGCTCGTGACCTCGCACTTGGCCGAGCACTGCAACCACGAAGAAGAAAAACAGCAGCGACACGGGCGCGAAGAACGTGACCTTGCTGGCGAGCGGCCCGGGGTTGAGCAGTTGCGGTAGCTCGATGCCGATCGAGCTGGTGGAGATCAAACTATCGAAGTGCCAGGTGCCATTGAAGCTGCTCGACGTGAGCGTCCGTGATGTTGGGCTCAGCGTGTCGTTCGGAAAGTCCACGTTGGCGAAGTTCGTGTCGATCCGAACGGTCAGGTCGTGCACGCGTCCGGTCCCTTCTGCCATCAGGTAGCGAAAGCTGCTGGTGCCGCGCGTGTGATAGGAAATTTGGAAGTGCTGCCGTTCGCCAGCCGCAAAATGTCGGGAAAATACCGCTTCCCCCCGGACGATTCGATAGTCTACCGCTTGCCCTTGGCCATCCTTCACCACGAACCCATCGAAGCTCGCGCTGTTGGTCAGTGAGGCCCTGCCCACGCTGCTCGTGTCGGTGTCGGTCGTGCCGGTGGTTTGCAGTGGAAAGTGCACGGTCACATCGTGCCCACCGAGCGCGTCGTTCAAGAACGTGTAGTCGGCGTGAAAGTCGATGCCATACGTGGGAAACCAGAGCAGACCCTTGCGCTGTTGCTCGAGCGTCAGCTTGGCGTGCACGTTGGAAGAGTCGAGCGTCAGCGGCACATCGACCTTCGTCTCGTGTTGAACGATCTTCTTGCTGTTACCCTCGGGCTTTTGTTCGACCGTTACTTCTTCGGTCAGCTCGGTTTTTTGGTATTGGGCGAGCGGAGGCGCTTGCTGTCCCGGAGGCCCCCAAAGCGCGTTGACCTCGTTGCCGAGACTGCCTGAGTGTGAGTCGGTGCGCAGATTCAGCGTGCCGCCCAGAATCATCCACGCCACCGTGCAGCCGAGCCAAATCACAGCAATCGCCAAAAATCGTTTCACGAACGCCTCCTGAGGTAGGCTTCGTTGTGCCTGACGGGTGCGGCGA
>Ga0247783_1000190_pt1 | contig 18064 bp, 7 predicted proteins | sample UWRJL064202C5_FD_179911 | JGI IMG/M metagenome (GOLD analysis project Ga0247783, IMG submission 179911) | Plant litter microbial communities from Arlington Agricultural Research Station in Wisconsin, United States - UWRJ-L064-202C-5 | ecosystem: Environmental > Terrestrial > Plant litter >...
CCGAACGGGAGCGAAGAAAGCGAGCGCAAAGACGCACTCGAGCAGATCGCCCAGAACCCGGGCAGCTCCGCCTTGGCGCGCGCCGCGGCGTACGGCATCGAGCTTTCACGTACGCCCAATGGCGCTGACGCTACGCTCTTGGACGCCGCACGCAGTTGGACCATGGTCGACCCGGGCCTCGCGCCGGCGCTGGAATGGCTCGGCGCCGCAACGCACAGCGGCGACGTACAGAGCGAAGTCGAAGCGCGGCTAGCACTCGCAGGACGTTTGTCCGCGCCACTCGGCGCGACGCTTTCAGCATCTGCCGCGCTGGTTGCGTTGCTCTCCGGGCAAGATCTGCCGAGCGCGCTGAGCTCCGATCTGCCTGCCGCCAAGCTCGCCAACCTAGAGCTTGCCGCGCCGGGCTCTGACCCGCGGCGCCGCGCGCATGCACTGCTGGATGTGGGTCTGAACCTGGGCGAAGAAAGTGTCGGCGTAATGACGGCCTTGGCTGGCTACAATCAGCTCGCTTATGGCGACGCCCGCGGCGCGCTCGAGTCGTTCCAAAAAGTCGTCGAGGCTTACCCCGAGGAGCTCTTGGGCTGGGAGGGTCTGCGCACGGCGGCCGACGCCGTGGGTGACCGCAGCACCCTGGCCGAAGCCTGCGCCGCGCTGGGCGATGCCGTCAGTGACCCGAGCGAGGGCAGTGAGTTCTGGGAGAATGCCGCGCTGATCTTGCTCGACGAATTCAAGGATGCGACCCGCGGCGAGTTCGCGCTGTCGCGCGCCGTCGAGCGCGACGTGAGCCGTTTCAGCGCCTTCGATCGCTTGTTTCGCATGGTGCGCGACCGCAAAGACGGTCCTCGCTTGCTCGAGCTCGTGGCCAGGCGGCTGGAAGTCGCCGACGATCCGGCCGAGATCGCCAAGCTATTCTGGGAGCGAGCGCGCGTCTTACGCGCAGCAGGTGATCGCGAAGGCGCGCTCAGCGCTCTCGAAAATGTCCGCTTGCTCGAACCCGAGCACGTCGGCGCGCTGGCGCTCTCTGGCGAAGTGTACATCACACTCGGGCGCTTCGCAGAGGCGGCGGAGAACCTGGCGCGATTGGGCGCGCTCGACGAAGCCCCGGCGCAGCAACGCTTGGTCAGCGGCATCGCCGCGGTCGACTTGTACGAGAACAAGCTCGACGACACGTACGCCGCACTCGACGTACTCAGCAACCTGCACAAGGCCGGCCTCGGCACGCTCCCCGTGCGCGAGCGCTTGGCACGCGCAGCAGCTCGCGCCGAGGCCTGGGATCAGGCCGCGGAAGCGCTCGAACTACTGATGACCGAGCGCGACACCTCGGCTGGCCGCGCGGAAGCCGCCCGGCTCTCGATGGTGATCCATCGCGATCGGCTGAATGACCTCCCGGGCGCCGAGCTCGCCACCGCCCAGCTCTTGCGCGAAATTCCGGACGACGCCGAGGCGCTCGACCTCGTGCTGGGCGACGCCTTTTCGCGCCGGACCTCGATCCCGCTGCTCGAGCGAGGGCTTTCGCGACTCACCGAGGCGCTGGCCAATGCACCGCTCGACACGGCTCGCGTCGAGCGTGCGGCGCGGATCGCCGCATATTTGGGCAAGGCGCCACTGCGACAGGCCGCGCTCGGCGCGCTGATCGCGTTGGGCGTCACTTCGGACGCGGTTGAGCAAGAGCTCGCGCGCATCGATCAGCGCGTGGCCAACGTGCCGCGCATCGCAATCGACGACAGCGCGCTGCCGAACCTGGCCGATCCCGATGACCGCGGGCCGATCGCCGAGCTGATGCGAGCGCTGGCGACCACGATTTGCGAAGAGCTCGGCCCGAGCTTGGCCGCTTACGGCGTGAGCAAGAAGGAACGCGTCGATGCCCGCCTGGGTTTGCCGGTTCGAAACGAAATCGCCGCCTGGGCGGGCGCGCTCGGTGTCGGGGAGTTCGAGCTGTACGTGGGCGGGCGCGACGCCGACGCGGTGGTCGCGATTGCCTCCGAAATGCCGGCCATCCTGATCGGCTCGGGGGTGACCGCGCCGCTCTCTCCGCGCCATCGGCAAGCGGTGGCCCGTGAATTGTTTGCCTTACGACGCGGGACCACCGTGCTCAGACACCGTGATTCGTCCGAAATCGGCGCGTTGGTGGTGGCCGCATGTCGCGTCGGCGAAGTTTCCATTTCGGCACCGGCATACGCCATGCTGCCGGAGTTTCAACGCTCGCTGGCCAAGGCTCCGCGGCGCGTAAAAAAGCTCTTGCCGGATTTGGCGCGAGCGGTCGAGCGCTCCGGACAAGACCCGATCGCGTGGTCGCGAGCTGCGGTTTCGAGCCTCGATCGCATGGCAGCGATCGCAGCCGGTGACGTGTCTTGGGTGCTGGCCGCGGGCGGACGCGAACGCGGCGCGCTCGGTCTTTCCGACGAAGCAGCGGCGCGCGCACGGCGCCTGCTCGCATTCGTCCTCTCGCCGGGTTATCTCGAGCTCCGCGAAAAACTCGGGATGGGCGTCAAATGAGCGGGCCGAACCAACCGAAGCAGCCGAGCGGCGCGAGCAAAGACAAGCAGCTCGATTTCGAACAAGACGCGCTGCTGGACTCGCTCCTGTTCGACGAGCTGCCAGCCCCTGCGCCGCCTGCAGAGCCGACGCCAATCAAGCTGCACCAGCCTCTGAAGCGCGAATTCTCGGAGGACGACGTGACCGTCGTCGGCCGGACGGAAGATCTCCTGGCCAGCCTGTCGCAGTACGAGGACGACGGGACGAGCGGGCTCGAAGATCTGGCAAGCTCCGATGTCGACCAGTTGTTGTCCAGCCTGCCAGCGGCTTCGGCCGAGGCCGAGACTGGTCCCCCACCAGCAGCGTCCGTTCCGCGTCTGCCGGATGTGCCGCCTGCGCCGCGCCTGCCCGCCGTGCCTCGGCCGGCGTCACGCTTGCCCGCATCCGTGTTTCCGCGATCCGGGCCGGACACGACGGCCAAGCCGCCTGCCGTCAACCCTGCCGGGCCACCGGCGCGTCAGCCCTTCCCGCCTGCGTTCAGCCCGCTCGCCCCGCAGGCCGCGCCTGCCGCGCGCAAAGAGCCGAACCGCGTCGTGCCGCGGGTCGCTGCTCCGCCAGACGAAGAGGAAGAGCGCACGCGGATCTTCACGCACCAGGAAGCCCAGGACGAGCTCGAAGCGTCCGAGCTCGCGGATCCTTTCCAAGATCCGCCGAAAGCTTCGCTCGACCCGCGCAGCAGCATGGCCACGCTGCACCAGATCGAGGACCAGAACAGCATGCCCACGGTGTCGGCACCTCAGCCGTCGACTCCGCTGGCCATGCCGTCGATCCCGAGGCCACACCACCTGCCCACGACCATCGGTCGCGACACGGACTTCGATCTTTTTGCAGAGTCACCGGAGCCACTCAGCGCTGAGGCCATCGAGGAGCTGGAGGAAGTCAAGCTGAGCGACCCGAGCGAGCTCCGCCCGCTGAGCGACGTCGACGAGCCTTGGCCAGCGAGCGAACCACCTTACACGTCGGTTCGCCCAAGCGCGTTCCCGTCGCTTCGCCCGAGCCCGGTCCCGTCGCTTCGCCCGACCCCGAGCCCGTCGCTTCGCCCCACCCCGAGCCCGTCATTTCGCCCGACCTCGAGCCCGCCGCCGGCCTCGCTCACGCCGTCAGTCTGGCCCGACGAACGCCCCGCGCACGATCATTTGGGTGGGCAACGCGAGATCTGGGTCACGCGCGCCGAGTGGCTCGAGAACGAGGCGCGCGCTACCAGCGACGCGCAGGCAAAAGCGCGCACGCTGACCGTCGCCAGCGAGATTTGGGCGTTGGTGGGCGAGCTGCCGCGCGCGCGCGAAGTGGCCGCCGAGGCCAGCGCAATCCCGCGCGCGCACGCCATCGCTGCCCGACAACTGCGCGCGCTCGCAGCAGCCGATGGCGACTACAAAGCGGTCGCGCCGGCGCTGGAGATGGAAATCCGCAGCGCTGCCACGGTCGACGCTCGCGTACACGCGGCCTACCTGAGCGCCGAGCTGCATCGCCTCGCGCTGCACGATGACGCCTCTGCCAAGAAGAAGCTGGATTTGGCGGTCCGCGCGCACCAAGACGATCCGCGCGCGCACATCGCGAAGCTCGCGGACTTACTCGGCAAGAGCAACGCACCAGCGCGCGTTCGCTTACCCGAGTCGGAGGCGCTGAGCGAGCTTTCGGGCGCCGTCGACGAGCTCTTGCGCCTGCGCGGCGCGCCCGTGGCGCCCATCGCCACCGCCAGCGTCACTCCGCCGAGCGGGCCACGGGGCGCCTTCGACGACGCGCGCCGCGCGCTCTCCGCCGGTGAGCGCGAAAAGGCGGCCGACGCGCTGGAACGTTTGGGGCGAGTCGACGGTCTCGGGCAAGCCTCGGCCTGGCTCTCGGCGAGCCTGCTGGGAGCCGATCCGAAGACCCGCCCGCGCGCCATCGCCGGGCTGCGCGAGCTCGCCGCCGAGCAGGGCAGCCGGCTCGCGCGGCGCACGTTGGTCGCTCGCTCCCTGGAGCACGGCGACACGGAAGGCGTGCGGCAAGCCGTGCTCGGCGCACAAGGCGAAGAGACATTCAGCGCAGCAGATCGCCTGGCGCTCGCGGCGCTGAACGGGGTCTCCCCGGACAGCCTCGAAGCTACCGTGCGTGAGGTCGCCGAGAACCCTTCCCTGCGCCCACTTTCAGCCGCATTCGTCGCCGCCAGCTCGAGCTCCGTTCTCGACATACGCGTCGGCAGTGAGGGCGCGCGCGCCGAACAGCGTTTGGGCCAAACTCTCGGCAGTCCGCCCGCAGACGGCAAGGGACTCACTTACCTGCAGGCCCATGCGGACTCGTTCGAGAGCACGCACGCGATGAGTCCACTCGCGCGTTTGCTGAACCTGGAGTTCGCCAAAGCCGCGCGCGCCAAGGGTCTGGTCGCGATTGCGCTCGGTGACTGGCCGTACGCCCAGGATGACGCGGAGGCAGAACGCGACCACCTCATGGCCGCGGCCTTCGTGCACGAATTGGCTGCTGAGCACAGCTCGGCAACGGTGATGTACCGCCGCGTGTTGGAGCTCGACGCGACCAATGAAGCGGCACTGCGAGCGCTCAGCACCGCCGTCCCGGGCGAGGCTTCCGATCTTTTGGTCTCGCTCGCCGATCAGATCGGTGCCTCGCCGCGGGCCGCGCTTTTGCTGGTCGAGGCGGCGCTTCGCCACGGGGACGACGACGACGACGATCGCTATCAAACGCTGCTCGAACGCGCGAAGAGCGCCGCCCCGGAGCTTTCGCTCGGTCACCGCTTGGCCGAAGTCGCCGCGCGCCGCGCGGGTGACAGCGCCGGGCTCCTGAGCGCCCTGCGCGCGCGCCGAGAAGCCGCCGACGACGCCAGCGAGCGCGCCCTGGATTTGGTCCGGGAAGCGTTGCTCGTCGCCGAGGGCGACCTGCCCCTCTCCGAACAACTGCTCGATGAAGCGCTGCTCGCTCGCCCCACGGATCTGGCGCTGCGCGAGCTGGCCGAGCGCATGGTGCCGAGCGCCGGACAAGAACGCGCCGCCTGGCGCGAGGCCTTGGCCGCGACCAGCGAGGGCCGAAACCGCGCGCGTTTGTTGGCAGAAGCCGCGCTCGAGCGCGGACGCTCGGGCGATCTGGAGGCGGCCGCGCGCAACGCATTCCTGGCCTTCGAGAGCGACGGAACCGACCTCTGGCAGCTTGCAGCCGAGCGCTATGCCGCGTCCGGGAAAGCATCTGCCCGCGTTTCGGACGCGCTCTTGCAACGGGCGCGCGCCTCGACGGATGCCCGAGAGCAGCGCCAGCTGTATGAGCACTTGAGCGAGCTGGACCGAAAGCGTGGAGAGAGCTCGAGCGCGCTGCTCTGGCAGCGGGCGATCGTCGAACTATCCCCGGAGCACCTGCCCGCCCTGCGCCGCTTGGAGCACGCCTACATCAGTGGCGATCGGCTAGAAGATTTGGAGCCAATCGCGGCCAGCCTGGCGCGCGCCCTGGATGTGCGTGAGTCCAACGCTCACGCGCGGCTAGCAGCGCGCTTGCGCGTTCTGCGCGGCGCCTGGAGCGAGGCGCGTGAAATGGCAGAGCTCTCGGTCTCCCGCACGCCCAACGAGCTTTGGGCCCTACGCACGCTCAGCGCGCAAGCGCGCGCCGCAGAAGACAACGAGCTCGGCTTGATCGCCGACGAGCGACTTTTTGCGTTGGCGGAGCGCCCGCTCGACAAGGCCACGCTGGCGCTACGCGCGGCGGAGGCCGCCGCACGGCTGGAACGCCCGCTGGATACCAAGCGCTTGCTCTCGGCAGCGCTCGAGCAGATGCCGGATCATCTACTCGCCCTCACCACGCTCTCAGAAGTCCTGGAAAGCATGGGCGAATTCGCCGCAGCCGCAGAGGCTCAGGAGACCTTGGCTCGAGCCAGCCACGTCGAAGCGCATCAGGTCAGCGCCTGGCATCAAGCAGCAGTGCTGTGGTTGGACAAGGCCATGAACGTCGAGCGCGGTCGGGCAGCGCTCGAACGAGCAGTGGCGCTCGACGTCGGCCACGAGGATGCCGTGGTGCGCCTGCAGTCACTGTACGTGGCTGCCAACGACCGTCAGAGTCTGGCGGAGTTGCTGGAGCGCCGCCTGCAGCGCACGACCGATCCCGAGGAGCGCATCGCGATCGAGGTCACCCGCGGCCGCGCGCTTGCCGAAGTCGGCGAAAAGGAAGCCGCCAAGGCCGCCTTGTCCGCCGCGCTCGACGCCAACCCCGATCACGCCGAGGCGCTCGAAGCATTCGCGGAGCTCTGCTTGGGCGAGGGCGATTGGGCCTCCGCTGAGCAAGCACTGATTCGACTTGCCCGGCACACCAGCGAACTGCCGCGTCAGGCTCAGATTTATCGCCGCTTGGGCGAGCTTTACGACACCACCCTGCCCAACCCAGAGCGCGCCGAGCTCGCCTACAAAGAAGTGCTCAAACGTGCCCCAGACGACGCACAGACCGTGGCGCGGTTGGTGCAAGTCTACGGCCGGCTGGGCGACAAAGCGACCGCACTCTCCCTGCAGTCCGAGCTGCTCTCGCAAGCAAAGACGCCCGAAGAGAAGCGCGATCGCAGCCTTGCCCTGGCGCTCGTAGAAGAGCAAATCGGCGGCGATCGCAAGCGTGCCGAGGCCACCTTCGACAAGGCCCGTAAAGAATGGCCCCACGATAGCGTCGTGCTCCGCTCCTTGGCCGAATTTCAACAGCGCCACGGCGAGACCCGCGCGATGCAAGTGCTGCTCGACCGCGCGGCGACCGACGCCCGACGTGCGCTCGCCACCGGGCGCTTCGAACCGGGCTTCTTCGAGGTGCTGGCGACCGTCGCTGAGCTCAAATCCGCCGGCGATTCGGCGCTCGTCGCGCGCGCCACCCTGGCCGCATTGCACGGTGACGAAGTGCCGGTGCCAGCCGCAGGTCCAATCGCCGGCGATCCGCGGCTGGATGAGTTGCTCGCGCCCGAGCTGGTGAGTCCGCCGCTACGCGCGCTGTTGCAGAAGACCGGCGATGTACTGGACGCGGCCTACGCGGTCGATCTGCGCACGATGCGCGCACAACCGTTGCCCGCCAGTTCGGCTGCCTTCACCAGCTACGTGCAGCAGGTGGCAAGCTCGTTCGGGTTGCGTGGGCTCGAGCTATTTGCGTCGCCAACGCTGGGCGCAGTGTGCATTCCAATAGCCAGCGGCACGCCGCAACTCGTGTTCGGGCAGGCCCTGCTGGACAGCGAAGACGACGCGGCCCGCTACTTCCTGATGATCCGCTGCCTGAAGATCTTGCAAGGCAAGGCGGCGACGCTGTCGCGCACGGCGCCGATCGATCTTTGGCCGGTGCTCGCGGCTTACCTCAGTATTTTTGCGCCCACTTGGATCCCGCAGGGCGTCGAAGCCAAAAAGCTCGGCGAAGCCCAGCGGCGCATCCAAAGCATGATGCCACCCAAAGTCGACGACGACGTGCCGGCGCTGGCGCTCGAGGTGATCGGCGCGATCGGCAACCGCGCGAGCCTGTTGGCCACCGCGCTACATCAGTGGGGCAATCGCACCGCATTGCTGTCTGCCGGCTCGCTCGTGGCTTCGCTGCGCGGCGTGTCGTTCGCCGTGGGGCAACCCGGCGGTCCGCCGAAGGAAGGCGTCGAGCGCGTCAAATGGATCGTGCGCAATCCCGAAGCTCGCGATCTGGCGACGTTCTGCGTCGGCGAGCAGTACGCCGAAGCGCGCGCCCGCCTCGGCCTGAACCGCTGACTCGCTCTCCGCGCGCCTCGCTTACGTCTTCTTCGGTCGTGGCAAGTTCAATCGCTCGACGCGATTGATCAGAGTCCGCCGCGATACCCCGAGCACTTTGGCGGCACGCGTCTGATTTCCACCGCACTGCTCGAGCGCGCGAAGCACGCGCTGACGTTCCTCTTCGGAGTCGATGCCGGGCAAGTTCGGCTCGCTGCGCGGGCCGCTGCTCGGCGGCTCGGCCAGGGGGCGATCATTGGGAAACTGGGGCACGCGCAGGGGCGCGAAGACTTGCGTTCGATCCTGCTCGTCCGCCGGGAAGTCGCCGCCATCGGGCTCATTGAGCGGCTGTTGCGGAATTTGCGCGGCTGTGACCTTGCCGTTTTCACACAAGAATGGCGCGCGTTCCATGATATTTTTGAGCTCGCGCACGTTGCCCGGCCAAGAATAAGTGTGCAGTGCCGCGAGCGCGCTTTCCGTCAGCTCGGGCATCGGTAATCCCGAGCGCTCACAGAAGCGGTACAGGAACAAGCGCGCCAAGGGCTCGATCTCGAGCGGCCGACGGCGTAGCGGCGGGATGCTGAACTCGACCCCGGCGATCCGATAGTACAGATCGTTGCGAAAGCGGCCTGCCTGCACCTCGGCCCTCAGATCGCGATTGGTGGCCCAGACGAAACGCACGTCAATCGGGCGAGGCTTGGTCGCGCCCACGCGCAGCACCGAGCGCTCTTCGAGCACGCGCAGCAGCTTGGCTTGAATGGACAAAGGCATCTCGCCAATTTCATCCAAGAAAACGGTGCCCTGATCGGTCGACTCGAGCAGCCCGACCTTGGTCTGGTTGGCGCCCGTGAAGGCGCCGCGCTCGTGACCGAACAGCTGCGACTCGAGTAACGACTCGGACAGAGCCGCGCAATTTAGGCGCAAAAAGGGCCGCCCGCGCCGCGTGGACCGCTGGTGAATGGTCTCGGCGAACACTTCCTTGCCGGAGCCCGTCTCGCCCGTGATGAGCACCGAAATCCCACTTTGGGCCGCGCGCAGCGCAATTTCGTAGGCGCGCTTCATCTCCGGATCGAGCAGCACCGCTGGGCCTTCACCGGGCGGATGGTTCGACAGTGAGCGCACGACGTTTCGCGTACTCGCCGGACGGCGTGATTGCACCATGATCAGCGCCGAACCGGCGCGCACGAAGTCCCCCGGTTCGAGCACACGCCGCTCGCCGCCGCGTAGCCGCGCCTCTGGCTCGTTGCGCCGAGTCGGCGCTTCCAAGCTGTCTTCAGGATCGACTCGGAAGAGCAACGTACCGTTCGCGCTGCCCAAGTCTTCGACCTCGATGCCGCCACCGACACCGACGTGGATCAACAGGTGGTAGCGAGAGACGGACTGGTCGTCGATCCGGAGGTCGTTGTCGATGCCGCGCCCTAAACGCAACGTGCCCTGCTCGGGCAGCGGATGAATGGTGCACGTCTGACGGACGTAGACCAACGCCTCGAGCGCTCCTGGGGGGAGCACCGGGCCGGGTCGATGGGTGAAACTCGCGTCATTCATCACTTACCGTGAGCCTAACCGAGCAGCGCATTTCTGCGCGTGAAACGGCACGAATCCGCAAAAGTTACTGGCACAAGCGCGCACTCGCAGCGCACAATCGCACGATTGCCTACCTTCACATACGTTCGGGCCGGCTCGGGCGCGGGCTCGGGCGCGGGCTTTGGCCAGCTTTGGCCAGCTTTGTCGAGACAGAGTTCGAATTTTTTTGGGTCGGCGGGAAGTTGCGAGAGTCCGCGATAACCTTCGGCTATACTCGTTGTTGCATTGACTGAGACTTCGTTGAGAGCCGGCAACAAGCTGGGAAGGTTCCAACTCCTCGTCCCGATCGGATCGGGTGGCATGGGACGGGTTTGGGTTGCGCGCGAAGAGAACACGGGGCGGCTGTTCGCGCTCAAGACCACTCTCGGAAACGAGAAGGCGGCCGGCGAATACTGGAACGTGCTGCTCGACGAAGCGCGGCTGGCAGCACAAGTGCAACACCGCGGCGTGTGCACCATTCATGCCTTCGAGATCGACGAGCAGCTCGGCATCCCGTATTTGGTGATGGATTTTTCCGACGGTGGCTCGCTGTATGAGCTGCTCGACGCCTGCCCGGGGCACCGTCTCGATCCAGTCTTGGCAGTGAGCATCACGGCTCAGCTGTGTGATGCCCTGCAAGTCGCTCACGATTTGTGCGACGAGCATGGCGCCTTGCTGGGCGTGGTTCACCGCGATGTCTCGCCGCAGAACATTCTGATTTCTGCCAGCGGACACGTGCAGCTGACCGACTTCGGCGTAGCAAAAGCGCGCGGCAGGCTGCACGCGCCCACGGCCACCGGCGAGATCAAGGGCAAGCTCTCGTACATGGCTCCGGAGCAAGTCACGCAAAAGGACGTAGACCGACGCGCCGATGTCTTCGCGCTCGGTTGCGTGTTGTACGAAGCGACCGTCGGCGAGCGACCGTTTCACGGCAACGATGCCGTAGCCACGCTCTATCAATTGCTCGAGCAACCGCTGGTCTTGCCCAGCGCGCGCTTGCCTGGCTACCCGCCGGACTTGGAAGAGATCGTGCGCAAGGCTTTGGAACGCGACCTCGGACTGCGTTACCAAAGTGCCGAAGAGTTCGGCAGCGCGCTCTCGCGCTGGATCGCCAACCAAGGTCGGCTGGTGACGGAGCGCGACATTGCGCTGGTCGTCACCGAGTGCCTAGGTCGGTCGATCGCCGAGCGCGCGCAACGGATCGCCACGGCCGAGAACGAGCTCGACGCTCCCCCTCCCGCTGCGCCTCCCACGGAGCTCACGCTGGGCGGTTCCAGCGCAACCGCCAGCGGCGAAGCTCGCAAATCGAAGCGGATCTGGTGGGCGGCCGCGGCTGGCGGCGCTGGCTTACTGCTGATCGCCTCGTTCGCCCTGGATGGCGGCGATCACGGCACCGCGCCTACTGTCGTCGCCAGCGCAACGAGTGCGACGCCGAGTGCGGCACCAAACTCGGTTCAGCCAACGACGACAACGACGACAACGACGGCAACGACGCCGGCCGCGAGCGAGACTCCGATCACGGTCATGTTGATTGCCGACCCGCGGCGCGCAGCCCTGTATTTGGATGACGGCCCGCAGCTCCCGAATCCATACCGGCTCACCGTCATCCCTGACTCGAGGCCACACCAAGTGCGTGCCTCAGCGCCGGGGTTTGCCGATCGCACTGAGGAGCTACGCCTCGACGCCAACAAGGAGATCCGGCTGACCCTTTCAGCGCTCCCTCCGGGCGTGCGTTTTGTGAAGCCGAAGGCGAGTGCGGAGGTCACTCACACGGCCACCCCAACGCCGACATCGGGAGATCTGCCCAAAGTGGTCACCAAGCGTCCCCGCGTACTCGATCCCGACAATCCCTTCGGCGCGCAATGAAAGGCGTGGCGGTCAAACCCCGCTGATGGAGCCGCCAAACCTACATTCGCCGCTAAAGGAATCCATGGCGGGCGAATGCAGTTCTAGGTATCGTAAATTTACCAATGGATCGCAGGGGCGTTAGGACCGAGCAGGCAGTTGCGGAAGGCTCCTCACCAGGAGAGAGCGCGGATGAGTCTGCGCGCGTTCAACCGGGGCAGTTGATTGGTCGCTACCGATTGCTGTTCCCGATCGCTGCAGGCGGCATGGCTGAGGTGTGGGCCGCGAAGCCCGAAGGTGCCGGCATCTCGCGCGCGGTGGCGCTCAAGTTGGTTCGCCCTGAGTTCGCGATCGAAGCCGAGTATGCGCGGATGTTCATCGATGAGGCAGTGATCGCCTCGACCATCCGCCACCCAAACATTTGCGAGACCTACGAGCTCGGCCGCGACGAGAACCTGCTGTTCATGGTGATGGAGTGGGTGGCGGGTGACACGCTGAGCGGCTTGATGCGCGGCAGCGCGCTGACGCCGTTGCCGCACGAGATCGCAGTGCGCATCTGCGCCGAAGCGTGTGCCGGTTTGCACGCTGCACACGAGGCCAAAGACACCGACGGCAACAGCCTCGGCGTCGTGCACCGTGATATCTCGCCACCGAACATCCTGGTGTCGGTCAATGGGCACGTCAAAGTCAGTGACTTCGGCATCGCCAAAGCAGCCAATCAGCTGCATGCGCGCACTCGCACTGGCGAAATCAAAGGCAAATTGGCCTACATTCCGCCGGAGCAAGTGCTCGGGCATGGCATCGATCGTCGCGTAGACGTGTACGCGATGGGCTGCGTGCTGTACGTCACCACTCTCGGGAAAAGGCCTTTCGGTAGCGGCGGTGAAGCGCTCGGGAAGATCGTGCGTGGCACCTACCGTAAACCGCGCGAGCTCGAACCCGACTATCCGGAAGAGCTCGAGCGGATCGTGATGCGCGCTTTGGCGAGCGATCGCGAGCAGCGCTATCAAACCGCCGAGGAGATGCGCTTCGAGCTCGAACAGTGGCTGCTCACTCGACCCAAGCTGACCCAGCACGCCGACGTCGCTCGTTTGGTGCGAGAGCGCATTAGTGACGACCGCCGCAAGATGATTGACGCGCTGACGAACGTGAGCCGCGCCATTCCCCAAGCGTTGAGCACTCGCTTCATCTCGCCTGCCGACAAGACCGCAACGCCAACGGCCTCGAGCGGCATCGTGATCCAACCAGCGGCTCTGGCGCGCCTCCAGCGAACCGCATCGGCGCCAACACCCACGCCACCCAAGCGCCCCGCCGAAGACGAGGAAACGCTGCTCGGCGATGCCGCGCGTGCCGCGCTAACGCCGCCACCAAAAACGGAGGAGTCCTCCCTGGAGACGATTGAGACCGTGGAGACGATAGAGACGCTGGAGACCTTCGGAGCGCGCCTCAAGCGCTTGCCGTGGCCGCCAGCGCTGGCCGCGATCGTCATCGCGGTGCTGTCGTTTCTCTTACTCCGTCGCTGAGGGCTAAGCGCGGCGCCTGCGGGCACACGCGACGCCGAACAATAGCAGCGCGAGCAGTGGACCTCGATCCAGCAAGCCCGTGCGCGCGCTGCGCGCGGTCGAGCTGCAAGCGCAGCCACCTTTTTCTGGTGCTTCGGGCAAGGCGTCCGCCCCGCCACTCGGGGCGTGGCCCGCCGTGCCGTTGCTAGCGCCGCCCAGCTCGGCAACCGCGACGCCAGCTGCGCCGCCTTCGCCGGTCTGTCCGCCCGCGTCGCTCGTGTCGCGCGCTTCCACGATCGGCTCGTGGCCGACGTATGCGAAGGCGGGCTGGAGGAGCACGTCTTCGTAAGGCGCGACCTGCGTGAACAGGTGCCGCGCCGTCTTCGAGTCGCAACTGGCGCCGTGCGAGACGACGCCAGTCACGGCGTTCTTGCTGGTGAATGCTGGCCCGCCGCTATCGCCGTTGCACACCGAAACACCGACCGTAGCGAACGTATTGGGCGGGATTGAATCGCTCGAGTCAACGTAGGTACTCTTCCCGAGCAGCTGAATCTTCAGGTCGTCACGAGTCTTGCGCACGCCGGTCGTGGCGTCTTCGGTCCGGCCGAAGCCGACGACCCTGAGCGCTTCACCGCGCTGATTGCCGACACCGAGCCGCAGCGCCGCGACGGGAACGTTCGTCAGCTCACGATCGAGCGCGACGACCGCGACGTCGTCCTTACAAACCGTGTTCGCACCCGAGGTGAAGATCTTCTCGCCGAGCGCGGCCACTGGTTCATCTTCACCGGCACCGAGGTGAATGGTGATGTTCGAAGGTACGAACGGATCGCCGAAGGTGCCGTCGAGGCTGCCCGGGGCGAGCTCGCCATCCGTCGTGCAATTAGCTGCCTCCGTAACGGTCGCGACGCAGTGCATCGCCGTGAGCACCAAGTTTGGCGCGATCAAGGTCGCGGTACAGAACAGCGTGTCGCCGTCGTTCTTCAGTGCGCGTAGCTTCACCACGGCGTCTTCTTCAGCACCAGAGGGCGCCGCGTAATACAGCGCCTCGCTCTGTGCGCCCAGGGCGTACGGATCGGCTTGGCCGCAGCCCCAAAGCAGCGCAACTCCGCTGATGACCGCGAGCGTCCTCAAGCCACGCGCTCGCCGCTTCGTCGTCGTCGCCTCGAGACAGCGTAGCCGACAATGCCGAGCATGAGTGCCACCGCGAGCCGATCGACCGAACCAGATCGGGGCGTCGCGGGCGTCGCGCAGCGGCAACCGCCCTTTTCGGGCGGCGGAGGCGTGTTCGCAGCGTCAGCCGTGCCGGCGTTGCTGTTCTCGCCGCCGCCAGCGGAGCTCGCTGCCCCTCCCGCTTCCGCGCCACCGCTCTCAGGCTCGATGGTGCTTGCGTCGCCGCCCGCGCCGCCTTCGCCCGTCCCCCCACCTTCGACGAGCGGTTGGTAGCCCGCGAGCTCGAATGCGGGGGTCAAAATCTCGTCTGCGAACGGCGCGACTTGTGTAAAATACTGACGCGCAGAGGGCGAGCTGCACGTTCCTACCAGTTGCGAGTAGACGCCGGTCACAGCGCCGTCGGCGGTCAGCGCCGGACCACCGCTGTCGCCCTCACAGAGCGCCGGTCCCAAGGTCAGAAAGGTGCGCGGTGGGATCGGATCGCCATCCGGGCGAAATTGGCTAGCTCCGACTTTGTTTACGATCAGACCGTCCTTGGCGCGACGAACGCCGAGCATGGCGTCCTCGGTTTCACCGTACCCGACCGCCCGCAGGACTTCGCCGCGCTGGTTGCCGCGGTCGATTCGAATCTTCAATAACGGCACGTCGGTGAGCTCGCGATCGAGGACGACCACGGCCAGGTCGTTGCGACAGATGGTAGGCGTCTGGGTCGCGAAAATTTTGGCACCGAGCGCCGCGAGCGGCTCAGAGAACGCAGCGCCCACGTAGAACTTGATTTCGGCTGGGTCAATCAGTGCCCCGAAGCGGCCGCCCTTGCTATCGGCCGTGAGCTCGCCAGCGTCGGTACAGGTGAACGGGGCTTCACTCAGGTTCGCGACGCAGTGGCGCGCCGTCAGGACCACGTTCGGCGCAACCAGCGAACCGGTGCAATAGTTCGTGACGCCGCTGGCGTTGATGCTTGCCAGCTTGAGGACGCCGTCGTCTTCTACTCCCGACGGATAGCCGTTATAAATCGCCTGCGATTCTCGGCCGAGCGGTTCCGGCCCGGCTTGACCGCAGGCGGCCACGGCTCCGAACAACAGCGAGCAGCCCAGCGCGCGGCCAAGCTTCATGGTTGGAACTTCGAGAGGCAAGCGGGCGCCCCCGCGCTCGGTGCGGAAAACGTGCCGGCGGTGGCGTCGTAGAGCAAGCCGTCCGGCGAGAAGGCGTAAACGTAGTTTCCCTTGTCTTCCATGCACCACGCGGAAGTTGGGCTGAGCCGGGTACCGCTCGAGCGATCGAAATTCGGCGGCCCGCCGGCGCCCCAGAGCGCGATCTTGGCGGTGGGGGTCGAGATCAGGCGGGGCAGCTCGGTCTCCACCGGAGTGGGCCCGATGTCGATCTTGCTGCCATCCGGGTTGAGCACGCGGTTTTGCAGCGCATCGCGCACGTCTGCGCCGATCGGTGACTCCCCCTTACGATTGGTCAGGCTGCTCGCGTACAACATCGAAAAGGCGCCGTCGTAGTAGTTCTCGGTGCCGTCGAGCGTCAGCATGCCCATGCCGTAAAAGCGCTTGAGCCGATTGAGATAGGAATCGTACAGATCCTTCGAGTGCGCGTCTTGGGCGAGCGCATAGTTGACGCCCACGATGCGCTTGTCGAGCGACGGCACGGTCGCGGCCGTACCGTAAAGTTGCAGCGGAGTTTTGAGCACGAGGTTCGACGTGGCCAAATAGTGAGAGAGCACGTAATACGGCCTGGGCTTGCCGGCGGAAGGACCAGTGCCCCAGTTCTTCTCCACCTGGGTGATCAGCGCTGCAAATTCATTGGTGGCGAGGCCAATGATCATTTGCGGCGGATTCGCCAGGATCGCATCGCCGCCAGTTTTCGCAGAATTGTCGTCGCCCGACTTGATCTGCACCTGGTAAAAGTCGCTGTCCTGGTGAATCGCCAGGTCACCGTTGATGCTCAGGTAATCGAACCGGCGCGGGTCGTCGGTGGCTTGGCCTGCTGGCGGCGCGTTGGTGAGCACGGTCGCCATATCGCTCAAGGTTTGGTTATCGTTCGATACCAGCGCAACCTTGAGCGGAATGGTCTTGTTCGGTTGTTGATTGAGGACGAAAGGTTCGATCTGGCGTACCAGGCTGGACACGGTTGCAGCGAGCAACCGCGGGTCGCCGAGCAAGTGCCAAACGTAACCGGCGTCATCCAGGTTCGCGAGCTGTAGCGTGGCGCTGCTCGTACTCAGGAACATCACCGAGCTGCCGCTGTACGATTCCGATTGGGTGTAGTTCCAGGCGGCGAGCAGGTTCACCGAGGAGAGCGTACTGATGATGCCGGGCGTACCAACCTCCTCCGTGAGGTGGGCCATGGCTGCGTCGAAGTCGCCAGTCTTTGGAAAGAGGCCGTTGCAGATCAAGCCGAGCACCGGTTGAAATGCCGCCCGATTCGAGTTCTTGGCAGCGCCTTCGTTGAACTCTTCGAACGCCATGTCCCAGTTGATGACGGCCAGCGTGTCGTGCGGATCGGCGGCGTTCGTCATGCTGGCGAAGCCGCCAAGAATCACCGGGGTGTTCGTTTTGAGCAACTCGAGGGTGCTCGAACCGGCGACCGTCGTTGGCAGTAGCACTGGGCATTGATCGCTCGTCAGCACCACGCATTCGTTGCCGGTGGTTTTCTGGAGGCAGATCGCTGGCTGATCGAGCGCCTCGGCGATGCAATCGGCGTTGGTCGAACAAGCGCCATTGCTACTGCCGGCGTCGCCTCCCCCGGGCTCGCCACCGCTGCCGGGCTTACTGCCGCCGTTGGTGTGGCCGGAGCCGCCGCTGGCGCTCGCGCCACCAGCGCTGGTGCCGCCGCTCTGGCCGCTGCCAGAAGCGCCGCCATTGCTGTTGTCAGGAATGCACACGTGTTGTTCGGGCGAACACATGGTGCCGACGAAGTCCTTGCCCAGGTCAAGGCAGTCTTTCGTGCTGTTACATTGATTCGTATTCAGATTGTACAGAAACGAACAGCCGTTGATTGCCAACATGAGGGCTGCTGCCGTGAACACGGCGGGGCCCCGAAACGAAGAGAAGTGCGGCTTCATGAGGTTACCTGCTGAAGAATCATTGACCCTAGCATGCTCGGTATCTCATTCAGAGAGGCCAACTGCTTTTTGGTACGACGTTGGGCGCAGCGCGTCGCTCGCGTCGGCCTTCCGTCAGCCGTCCGACCGCAGCCATGACAATGCGAAACGACCTCGAGCTCGAGCCGCAACCGCGCGCGTGGCGCGCGCGTTTGGGGCATCGCCCGCACTCGAGAACTGAACGAGCATCGCCTGTCGTACGGCACCCGCGAGAGTGATTTTTAGGCCCTGCTGGCACGGTGTGGTCTTTCCATTCTTGTGACCACACTTAGCCACCTTGTATGCGACGAGCGAAACCTCTGGGGTCGATCGCTCGGTCGTCGGTTGCGCCCACTCGTCTGCTCGTCAGCGCGTACGCACTCCACAAAATGAGCAACGAGGTCGGCATCTCGTGGTGCCGACCTCGCTGTGAGGTCACGTCATTGGGAGTTGAATCGCCTCAGGGCTGAGTTGCGTTGCAGTACAGGTAATTGCACGTCGCAGGCATGGTCGTGCACTTTGAAATCAGCGTAGCCACCGTGCCATTCGTCATCGTGCAAGAAGTGCCGAGCAGGACGTTGGTGGGGTCGTACACGCGGTTCATCGGATACACCGGAGCGCTGCCAGCAGTGGTGGTCGTGGTCGTGCCGTTGTCGCCGTCACTCGGGTCGACCGCGACGCACGTGCGGCCAGTCGGG
>Ga0247783_1000191_pt1 | contig 17991 bp, 14 predicted proteins | sample UWRJL064202C5_FD_179911 | JGI IMG/M metagenome (GOLD analysis project Ga0247783, IMG submission 179911) | Plant litter microbial communities from Arlington Agricultural Research Station in Wisconsin, United States - UWRJ-L064-202C-5 | ecosystem: Environmental > Terrestrial > Plant litter >...
CCGTGGGGGGAGCGGGTATTCGAACGCGGAAAACCCGGGGTTCGGGCCAGTCGTCCCGAACAGGTTGTAGACCCGGAGCGCGACCACCGATTCGTGTCCGGGGATGAGGTAGAGGGCGCGCGTCGTGATGAATGCGTTCCCGGTCGCGTATGCCTTCAGATCGAAGCGAGCTCCGTTCGCGAGCACGCTCGCGTCGGCCGCGTGCCGCGGGCCCACGAACATCGCTTCGATGCCGGCCGTCAGCGGCACGCTGGGCACGCTGGGCAGTGCGGCAGACAGTCCGAGCCGGCCGATGTACGGCGGGTAAACGATGTTCCCCGTGCCGACGAGCTGGGCCGCGTAGCCAGTCTCACCGAGATCGCGTTTCGAGCGTACGAGCTCGAACGAGGCGTACGCCGCATAGTCATCGTAGTGTTTGGCGTCTGCGCGCGTTTCCCAGGTGAAGGTGGTTTGGCTGGCCGTGTTGCGCGCCGATTGATTGATGCCCTCCGGGCTGAACTCGGCCTTGTCGAACAGCCAATTGGCAGAGACGCCCGAGCTAAATCCGAGAAATCGGTTGGGCTTGAGTGAGACTTGGTATTCGAGGGTTTGGATCTTCTGCGGCTTGAGCGCAGCGTTTCCGATCACGTCGCCGGGGCCGACGGGATTGGCATAGAGCAAGTACGGGGAAGGCGCTTTGAATGCGCTGCCGTAGAGCAGCTTCATGCCCAGGGCGCTGGTCAGACGTGACGTGATGCCCGCGCGGCCAGTGATTTGGCTGCCGTAGGTGCTGTGATTGTCGTAGCGAAGGCCGCCCGTGAGCTTGAGATAGCGATCGATCAAGGTGAGGTTCGAGCTCACGAAAATGCCCACGTTCGTCAGGTTGATGCGACGATCGCTGGCCTCGCTTCCGGGCACCGGGGTGCCCGTCGAGCGGATGATGCGATCCGGCGCCAGTAGCATTTCGTGATCGAACACGGTCTCCATGCCGGTGATCAGGTTGAAACGCGAAGAAGGGAGCCAGCGCGCTTCGAGCACGGAGTCCACGCCGCGATAGGAGGTATTGCGACGAACGTAGTAGAGCGAGCTGCCGACCTCGATGTGATCCGCCGGCATGATGCCGCCTTGGAAGTAGGTCGCTTGCAAGGAGAGGTCGAGCTTCTTGTTCGCGTGCAACACGCCGTCGATGTTTGCGCGAAATTGCCCCTGCGAGATGACGGTACCTACGTTGTTGCCGTTGGCGTCAGTGCCATTCGTGAGCTGTGCCCAAGGTGCAAAATCTCCGCCGCGGCTAAAACCAGAAGCGTACGCGCTGGCAATCAGGTGTCCGACTTTGCGATCGCGGTAGCCGAAGCGCGCTTGCAAGCCGACCGATCGGCGGTCCAGATTGTTGGCGACTCGCCGATCACCGACGTACACGGGAATGTCCGGGTTCGGTGACTCTACCGGCATGGTCAGTCCGCTGCGACTGCCGTACTCGCCGATCGCGCCCAGTAGAAAGTCGAACTTCCCGCGCTGACCGGAGGCCACCACGTCGAATTGGCCGCTCGGATTGCTACCGCTGGCTCCCGCTATCAAACGCGCTTGAACTGGACGCGATTCGTCTGGTGTCTGCGTGACGATGTTCACTACGCCCAAGAAGGCATCCGCGCCGTACAGCGCCGAAGCAGGGCCGCGAATGATCTCGATCTGTTGGATCGATTCCAGCGGAATCAACTCCGCTCCGAGCCAGTTTCCCGAGGTCGTGCGATAGGCGACGGAGCGCCCATCGATCATGACCTTGAACACGCTGCTCTCTGCTCCGAGGCCGCCCGTCACCCCGCGCACGGCGACGTTCGGTTGGATGTGATCGTCGACCGAGTAGAAACCGACGCAATGATTCAGGACTTCTGCGACGTTCCGGTAGCCCCAGCGATGAATATCGTCGCGCGTGACGACCGTGATCACCGCCGGCGCGTCGTCGATGCTCTCGTTGGTCTTGGTGGCGGTCGAGACCTGCACGTTGAGCAACTTGACCAAGTCCAAGTCGTCGCCCGAGCTCGTGTCGTCGGCCTCCTGCGCGTGCCCAGCGCGCGCCAGCGTCGACAGGACCAGGACGGAGATGATCGATAGAAGTCGCTTCACTGCTCACTCACGCGCGCAAGCTCGTTTACCGGCCGCATTCGGCCCGAGGCCGATCGCGACCATCGCATCGGCGGGACCTTCGTCGAAGAAGAACAGCGGACGACCGGAGCCCAGGGGTCGTCCGCAACGAGTGTCGACATTGCCAAAAGTGGGCTCCGTTCAAGGCGCGAAAGGCCCCTGACTCAGAGCGAGCTGCCGATTCCGAGTTTGTCGAGGTAGGAGTAGTAGTCGTCGAGCTTGGCCGCTGGGATGACGTCGAGGCCGGTGTTGAAGCGGTAGTTGTCGACCATCTGTGGCTGCAAGATTGATTTGGTTGCTTCTTTGCCAAGGGCCTTGAAGCCGTACAGGACGTAGGGCGTGAGGTAACCCATGTAGTACTGGCGCTGGGCGTGCGTTGCTTTGATCATGCCCGAGCGCATGAATTCTACCGTCTTGGGCTCGAAATCGAAGGCGGCGATCGCGATGTCAGCGCCCGTCTTGCCCGCTGCTTCGGCGGCAATCGCACAGCGATAGGCGTCCGAGAACATGCCCATCATACCGACCACGGGCGGGTCAGCGTCGTTGATGGCAGCAGTCAGGAATTCGACGTCGGAAGCCTCGCCGGTCTCCGACCAATCGGTGCGGCGGACGAGGACCGTGAAGCCAGCGGCCTCCAGCACGTCCTTCGCGCCGTTGGTGCGGTCGAAGCCGTCCGGCCAACCCGCGTCGTCGTGACCGAGCAGAATCACCGTACCGGAGTTGGCGGTGATCAAAGACGTGAGCGTCGTTCCGGCGGTCTTACCCGCTTCCGAGTTCAGCGTGCCGATGTACAGGTCGCGCTTGCTCGTCGCCAAATCGCTGTCGATGGTGATGACCGGAACATTCGAGTCCGCGGCGGCGTCGATGGGCGGGAGGTTGCCGATCTCGAACGGCGCGACCGCCAGTGCGTTGCAGCCCGACGCGAGCGCGGAGGTCATGATGTCGTTTTCTTCGTCGACGGCTTCCTGACCCGCGGAGGATAGGGGCGCACTGACCTGGCCCGTCAACTGCAACTCGGCGTTCGCGCGATTCGCGCCGACTTGCATCGGCTGGAAGTAGGTGTTCAGTTGCTTGAGCACGACTGCAACTTGCAGCTCGACGGGCGCGGTGTTGCCGATCTCTTTGACCAGTGTGTCTACGGTCTTTTCCAGATCCTTCGGTTGGAATTCGCTGGCTACCGCCGGGCCACGATTGACCGGTTTTTTCGCGCCCGTGGCGTCATCTGCGCCGCTGCACGCCGTCGCTCCGAGTGCGAGCCCGATGATCCAAGCCAAAGGTTGCAGTCTACGATTCATCTATTTTCTCCCTGGTCCCTGTTCGAGTTGTGTTGAATGAAGTCTTCTATTGTGAGAGCGGGTTGCAGCTTGCGTAGTACGAGCCAGTATCGACGAACGATTGGCCAGCGACGGTCCACGTGTCGAAGACCACGTGCTCTGCCGCCCCGTAGCGGTCGAAGCTGTACTCTGCGCCGGAGCCGACGAAGCGAAGCTTCTCTCCGCTCTGTAGCGCCGTGAAGGCTTGCTCGAGGTCATCCCAGTGCGCTGGTCGATTCTCGGGTGCGTTCAGTTGCAGGATCAACCGGTGCAGCGCGGGTGCCGACGGAATGCTGCCGGTGGTTGCCACCGCGTAGCGCATGCCCATCGCCAAAAGGACGACCGCGTCGTAATACAGACGCGAGGCAGGGAATGGCTTCGTCCCGCCCCAGCGCGCGGCGAAGTGAGCGCTGAAGCGCGTCGCATTCGTTCGCTTGCAGGAGATGGCGCCGTGATCGAAGCCCGTCAGCGTATTGCACTCGCTCTTCAAGCTGAGCGAAGGCGAGATCCCGATAAGGCCATCGAGTGAACCATAGGGAACGTTGATCAGGAATGCATCGGCACGCAAAAGCGGGCTCAAGTACCAGGAGCCGCGCCCATCGCCGATCGCCCACTCGGTGATGACCTCGGAACCAGTTGCCGGATTGGCGTTCAGGACGGTGCGTTCGGGCTTGAAATCCAGGGCGCGCTTGATAGAGCCGGAATAGGAGGATTGCCCGGGTTGGACGGTCACCGAAGGCAACACGCGGCCGCTTTCCGAGTATTGTTGGTTGAACGCGCTAGCGAGCGTCGAGTTGTAGTCGTCGGTCATCGACAGCGCATTTGCCGAAACGACGCCCTCGTCTTCCGCGTGCCTGGCGAACGCGCAGCCGATGTTGAACGCGGGCGGTGCCAGGCGGTACCAGGCGCCGGTAGCACTCGCTCGCTGCACCGAGGGTGCCGCGTACCCCGGCAAGATGTTGGTGATGTTCAGGTTCTTGACGTCCTGGACGATCGCGTCGGCGAGCTCGGTTTCTTCGGGTCCGACCAGGTACTGAACCTTATCGTTGTAGATCAGATTCAGTAGTTCGTTCAGGCCGCGTTCGGAGCCGGAGTTGCTGTCACGGCTAATGACTTCGAGTCGCGTGCCGTCGATGCCACCCGCAGCGTTCACGTCCTCCATCGCGAGCAACATGGCTTGCTCGATGTTTCGCCCGAGCGCGGCTTCTTTGCCGGTAAACGGCAGGATGGCGCCGAGCTGGATAGAGTCAGTGGGCTCGCTTGCTACCGGGGCACTGCAACCAAATGCGCTGAGGCACGCGAACAGGCCGGCTACGAGGAGACTTTCGCGCTTTGCGAAGGGACGATACATGGCTTGAAGGGCGGACAGTCGAGTGCGGAGATTTGCCTGGGCGGCGAAAGCCACCAACCAGTACGTACGACGAGGAAACCGAGCATTTAAGTCCCATTGCTCGCTTTTATCGTGGGTGACTGGTAGTCAATGTACGTTTGCACGCTGCTTTCTCGCGAAGAATGTTGGACTAGCCTGGTTCCGATAGTGAGTTAGGAAACGGCCCGAACACTCACGCACACTCGCTCGCACCAACGAAAGGCCGCAGAACAGGGAGGCCGCCCGGACTGGCGCGGGCGCATTTCTGCTCGAACTTTAGCGGACCAGGCCAGCGCGCTTGTTGCAGTCCTGCGTGGCTGGTGGGCTCTGATGTGTGCGAACGCAGGCTCGTCGCCCCGTTCAGCCTCAACTTCGAGTTTATGGCAGTGCTCTCGTCGAGTTCGACTTCGAATCGAGGCCTACCCTGGAGAGCGCGCTTGCTCAGCGATCAGGGCGTCAAAGTCGGGATGCTGCCGTCCGGGCCGTGCCTGAGCTCCATCAGCTTGACGCTGCGCTCGTTGTCGACGCCAGACAGCGAATCGTCATGGTAAAATAGGTACCATTTGCCGTTGAATTGCAGGATCGAGTGGTGTGTCGTCCAGCCGGCCACCGGGTTCAACAGGCGGCCTCTGTAGGTGAAGGGCCCGCTGAGCGTGTTGGCCGTCGCGTACACCAGGTAGTGCGTGTCCCCAGTCGAGTACGAGAGGTAGTAGGTGCCGTCGTACTTGTGCATCCACACGCCTTCGAAGAAGCGGCGCTGGTTGTCGCCCTGCTTCAGAGGCTTCTGCGCAGGGTCCACGATGCTGATCTCCGTTACAGCACCGTCGAAGCTCAGCATATCGGCGCCGAGCTTAGCGAACCTCGGGCCAAGCGCGTTCTCGTCGGCGCCAGGCGCGCTGCCGCGCGGGTCATAGGCACCGGTTCGAAAATTTTGCAGTTGCCCACCCCACAGTCCGCCGAAGTACATGTATGCGCGACCGTCGTCATCGACGAAGACGGCCGGATCGATGCTGTAGCTGCCCGCGATGGGCTGAGGCTCGGCTTTGAACGGCCCGATGGGCGAAGGACCCTTGGCGACACCAATCCGGAAGACATCGGCTTTATCGCGCGCCGGAAAGTACAAGTAGTACGTGCCGTTTTTGAACGCGGCATCCGGTGCCCACATTTGCTTCGAGGCCCAGGGGACGTCCTTCACGTTCAGGACCTCCCCGTGATCCACGACCTTCGAGCAGTTGCTGCGGTCGAAGGACAGCACGTGGTAGTCCTTCATGCCGAACTGATCGCCCTTGTCGTTCGACGGCGGGTTCTGTTCTAAATCATGCGAGGGGTAAACGTAGAGTGTGTCGCCGAACACGTGGGCTGACGGATCAGCGGTGAAGATGCTGGTGACGAGCGCCTTTCGCAGCGGCAGGGCGCCACTCGTACACACCCCATCGCTGCTGGTCGCGTGGCCGTTGACACCACTGCTACCAGCGGCCGGCAGCGCCAACGGTTGCGCCGTCGCCACCGAGCTGAGCGAACCCTTGCTGCTCGGATTTTGTGCAGCGCCGCTGCGCGCGCTGCCCTGGCACCCAGCAGACAGTGAAGCCGCAAACGCAATTGAGACGAAGGCCCGGCGAATCATGGGCGCACGCTAGCATGCAGCCCAGCGCCTCCCGGGCGCTCAACTGTGGCCGGCCCCCACCATGCGACCGATCGCTGCCTGCCATTCCGGCTGTGCTTGGTCGGCATGGTGGTGCACGATTTTCCAGATGCCGTCGATGCGCTGAAGGATGTTCGTGCAATTGAGGCATAGGTCGAGCACACCATCCGACATGTAAAGCTTCGAGCGATAGATGCCCGTCCCGTGCGCGGCATCGCCCATCACGACTACTTTGAGCTCGTGGATCCCGCCGATTCGATCGCTGCGGGTCGCGTGTCCCTGATAGGCGCTGAAGACGGCCGCGCCCTCTTCCCAGTTCACCTTCACCTCTGTCCAGCCGCGTGCCCAGCTGCCAAATGGATGGGACGTGGTCACGTAGTCGGTGTGGTGCCAAATCTCGATCATCGAGCCGGTGCCGCGCGCGCGCAGCAGATCTTCGAGCGCGTCGTAAAACTTGTAGATGACTTGCGTTACTTCGTCTTCAGCTGATGCCATTCGTCGTTTCCTCTCCAAGTACAGCACTTTGCTGGAAAATCACTGCTCTGACCTTCGCTCAGCCCCCAACAGCCTCAGTGTCGGTAAATTCGAGCCGCTTGTCCGCGCGACACTCGCGAAGCAATCGCGCGAGCTGCATGCACGTCATCGCGTTCCCTCTGATAATCATGCCCTTTGCGAAGGGCAGCGGTGCGACCGCGCGAAACAGTGCTCGCAGGGCATCCTGACCCTCTGCGCCCTGCGGCTTGAGCTCCTTGGTGTCGAACACGAAGATGCTGGAGGGAGCGAGCGTTTGCGCCGCTGCAGGTGCGTTGACGCCAAAGGCAGTGATCACCTCAGGCGGCCAATAGCCCCAAGCGGCGATGCGCAGATGGCCATCGGGGCTCGGCAAGACTCGAAAGCCACCCGCCGCGGAGCCGACATTGATAGGCAAATGCGGCACGCCCGGCATTCCCTCCAAGATAGCGAACTTTATTGGTCGTGGCTACGCGACCAGAACACATTTCTGAGGGGCAAGCTCTGCGCTGTTTTGCGGTGTTTGTCGGATTTTTTTCGTGTTTAACGCTCTTCCTCTCACCGCTGCCGCAGAGCTGACTCGATGATTGGGCTCGGCAGAGAGGCATCTTTGATAGACATGTTTGCAGCAGTTCTGCTCGGCCGACAGGCAATCGTCGAGCCGACGGCTCCCCATTTGAAAAACGCCAGGCAAATTCGTGTGCACGAATATCGCTCAGGTCGGCGTTGGCAATCCGCGCCTCAAGCCGAGGTCGAGCGCTGATAGGCCTCGCGCAAGAGCGGCTTCATTTCATGCAGCTCACGTGCGTCGTGCAGTTTGACGACGTGCGATATCTGACGTCGATCCGAGACTACTTTCTCGAACAGCACGTGCTCCACGCGGCGCGACAGATGGAGCACCAGGCGCAGCGAATCGGTCATCACGGTCAGGTCCGCAAAGATGCGCGTGCTGCGAAATAACACGTAACGTTCGCGAGCCACGACCTCGACCTTGCCCAGTTCGTGGATGAACGCTTCCAGTTCTGCATACAGCGCGACCAACGCCGCCGGGCGATTGCGTAAGACCTGGCTGCGCTCGCCGGTGCCGCAAGCGTGGCGTTGATTCTTGCGCACGAACCGGCGCTTACATTGGGGGCAGGCCCAGTCAGTGGTCACCACATGCTCGCATTACTGCACGTGGTCGGCACGTTCCACTCCTGAGATGCAGGGGCTTTGGCCGTTAGTTGCCTGCCGCGCCGGCAGAGCATGAATTGGTGTCGCGGAAGGCGAGCTGCCACTGGCCGTTGCAGGTCGCCTCGTAAACACCGCATGCCAGCGCGTAGTCACAGCGATAGCTGGCAATGGCGCTTGGCTTGTAACAAGACCCACCGGCCGTCGGCACCCCCAGCGGGCAATAAACCACCGGAAGCGGCCCAGGCTCGTCACCAGCGCTGCCGGCATCAGCAATCGGCGCTTGCCCAGCGCTCCCGCCCTCGCCGGCAGCGCCGGCAGCGCCGGCAGCGCCGGCGAAGCCGTTGCAGAGGATCGAGTATTCGCTGAGTGACCAGGCGCTGCCATTGCACCACGCAAGGATCGTCGTGCATGCATCATGGGTCGCATAGGCGCATTCGTTGGGTCCGCCGCGCGCGGGCGAGAGACATGAGCTGCCCTGGGGCGGAACGAACGGTGGACACGCGCTGGCGGGCAAAGTCGAAGTATCACCGGCGTCGTTGCTATAGCCGCCGCTGGCAGAGCCGCCGCGGCCGATCGGCGGCGGATTCGTGCTCGTTCGCCCGCCGACGGCGATCGGCGTCGGATTCGTGGTGAAGCTAGTTCCACCGGCTCCCGTGGTCGAAGGCTCTAGCGGCGCCTCACCCACCACCGTACCGCCGCAAGCGACAGCGGCCGCAATCACGAACGCGAACGAAGGAAGCAACAACTGCGCGCGTCTTTCTCGAGCCATGCACCCGGCGTAGCACGGGACTCGCCAGTCTAGAACTCCGCTTCACTAATGCTGGATCGGCGCTGGCGACGGCGATCGCCAAGATTTCGGCGACGGGCGGCTATATCTTCGTCTCGAACCGGGCCGCCAAGGCTGCGCTCAGCCCAGGCTTCGAAGCCCTGAGCTGCGTCGACTTCGACGGCGCCATCTGAGAGAAGAACACGGATCAGTTGCTGCGCGCGATGCGCAGCAGAAAGCTAGCCATCGCGCTAGAGACCAAGTTGCCGTTCAGCTCGACTGCTTGCAGCAAATACTGCTGTCGTTGTTGCTCACTTCCGCTCGGGTGCACACCGAGCGCCGCAAGCAGGCGCGTCTTCGTGTCGGGATCCTCGGCGTGTCTCAGACCGTCGAGATATGCCGATTTGGCGGCCTCGGCCTGGTTGAGCCCGCTGAGTGCTTTGCCGAGCACGAGGTAGAGCCCGGCAAGATCTGGGTAGCGCTCGAGGCTGCGACGAGCGCGCTGCTCTTTCTCGCTATCGGTGTAGTTGCCTTCGAGCGCGTTCAGGGCCAGGAACGCGCCGTGATCATAGCGGCCGCTGGCGATTTGCTGCGCTAGCCAGCGATCCGCGCGGCACACGTACCAGCCCGGTGCACGCGCCTCACAGGCTTCATAGCTCGCGACTGCCTCCAGCGGGCGCTTCAGGTGAAGCAGGGTCAGCCCGGCCAGAAAGTGCGCGCCGGGGTCGTGCGGGTCGGCAGTGGCAGCGGCGCGAAAGGTCGTCAACGCGCGCTCGTATTCGCCCAGGGCGGCGAGCGCTTCGGCCTTGCGAATCAAGTCGACGGCAGAACGGAGCGTCAGCCGATTGCGCTCGAACACGAACTTCACGCCTTGCCGGCCTTGCAACGTCGCTTCGGGCAGCTCGTCTAGCTCGTACTCCAGCCCCTCGGACACGAGCAGGATGCGATTGAGGGGTTCGCCGGTGCGAGCTCGTGCGGCGCGACCCCGTTGGCGCGCGGCTCCGGTCGTGTCGCCGGCAATCTCCAACATGCTTGCCAGCATTTCTGCGTGAGTCGCAGCGGCAACGCCATCCCCCAAGTAGCGACAGACCTCGTATAGGTTGCCGAGATAGGCGCGCACGCCGTCGGTGTCGCCTTGCTCACGACACAAGGCCAAGGCCTCGCTCGTCGTGTCGAGCGCGCGCTCGGCTTTGCCCAGATGAAATTGGCACTCACCGAGCGCGCCCAGAGATTGCGGCAAGAATCGAGCGACGCCCGTGCCCATCGTGCCGCGAGCGGCTTCAATCTCAGTCGCTAAGATTTGCTCGGCCTCTGCATAGGAGCCCCTGCTCATCAGCTCGCGTGCGTTGGTCAGCTGCTCCCGCCAGCGCACGATCGGGTTGGTTTTTCCGGGTGGCATCATCCGCTGCAGCAGTGAAGGGTCACCCAGCTGCTGCGCGAAAAATTGAGCGACGGCGATCAGGCCCGTGACGTAGCGATGCACGGCCGGCTGATCGGAGCGAATTGCCTCGGGCACTACTGTCCACGTGGGAAATGCGCTCGAAATCGCTTCACGCTGCGCGCGGCACAGCTTTTCGAGCGCGCCACCGCCAGCCGCCGCTGCATCGAGCAATTGCTCGCGCAGCTCAGCGGGGGTTTTGGGTTCGTTGGCTTTGACTCCGAACAGCTTTCCAAAAAACGACATCGTTCGACCCCGTTTCCACCTTACGCGCAGTCAGCCGCATGTCTTCCCCAAGCAACGAAACTAGAGCCCGTCCTTGTTTTGCTCAGCCCCGCTGATATTCGCTACGGATACCACCGAGTAGCACTCGGCAGACCCTGCTCGCGCCAAAAAAGGTACTGCGTTCACGCAGTACCTTTTCTCGCCGTGAAGCGGTCATCGGGCCATGCTGTTCAGTCGGTGAGAACGGAGGAATTGCCACGCTGAAGCGGACACTATACACCGATTTCTCGATGTCCCGAGCGCTCGAAGAGCTGCCGCGCACGCGGTCGGTCCGCAGCCGGCAGCGCATGCTGGCCCGGGTGCTGCGCTTCCTCGCGCGCGTCGAGCTGCTGCTGGACCGCGTGGTTTGGGGGCTACGTCGGCGCTTTGGACGGTTGGGGCCGCTGCAAGTCGTGGCTTACCGCGGCTTCGGAACCCGAGCGCGCATCGTGCTGCGCGGTCGGGTGCTGGAGGCCTCCGCGCTGGAGCGCTCCTTGCCAGCGGATTCTGCGTTCAGGAGCTTTCGGCGCATGCTGCGGCGCTTCTTTGCTCGAGAGCTCCCGGACGCGACGGTGCGCGCGCAGCTCGGCGCAAGCGCGGTGTTTGGCAAAACCGACGACGAAGGCTACTTCGAGCTGGCGGTCCCTTCTCCCGAGCTGGCAATCGTCGGCGATTGGCTGTGCGCCGAGGTCGAAGTGGTGGACGCCAAAGTGCGCGGCCTCGTGCCAGCGCGCGCTACGGCCGAGCTCTTGATTCCGGCTGAAGGTGCGAAGCTCGGCGTCATCAGTGACATCGACGACACGGTGCTGCAGACGCACGTCACGCAAAAGTTGAAGATGATTTGGGTGACGCTCTCGGGTAGCGCATTCACCCGCATGCCCTTCGAGGGCACGAGCGAGCTGTACCATGCGCTCGCTCGCGGGAAGCCGGGCGACCCTAGCAACCCGGTCTTTTATGTCTCCAAGAGTCCCTGGAACTTGTACGATTTCTTGGTCGATTTTCTCGACCATCACGGCTTGCCGCGCGGCCCGCTGCTGCTGCGTGACATCGGTTTGCACGAAGCGCCACCCGTCGACCACAAGTCTGCAGCAGTGTGCGAGTTGCTCGAGATGTACCCGGAGCTACCGTTCGTCTTGATCGGGGATAGCGGGGAACGTGATCCAGAAATATACCTGGAAGCGGCCGCGCGTCATCGAGGGCGAATTGTCGCGATTTACATCCGAGATCTGGGCGGAAAAGCTAGCAGAAAAGACGCGGGCACACGCGCGCGCACGCTGTGCGAACGCGCTCGAGAGTGTGGCACCGAGCTGCTCTGGATCGAGCACGCGCGTCAGGCGCTCGAACACGCAGAGCAGCGTGGGCTCGTGTCAGACGTGTCAGACGTGTCAGACCAGTCCGTGCAGCGTCAGGCCCGGTCGTAAGTGACTTCGTAGCGTGTGATCAGGCCGCCTGCGCGCTTCGCCTTCTCGGGCTCGAGCAAGCGATAGGACGGCCTTTGCTTGGCAAACGCCATGCAGATACCCGACACGACCCCTTCGTTCACGTTACACGGGTAGGGCGTGTCGTCGCAAAGGATCGTCAGCCCGGGTTTCTCGAGCTCCACGCGCCAGCAGCCGGTGCGTTCCTTCGCCGCGCGGAGGTGGGACTCGAAGTAGGCAAGCTCGGTGAAGCGCAACGCATCCGCAAGCGACGCCACCTGCGGCGGCCAGGGCATGGTCGAGTAGATGCGCTCCCCGGCTTTCCGCACCGTGTTCGGGCCGATTCGCTTCTCGATCAGGTAGAAGCAGGCGACCAGCTTCCACATTGGCCACTCGCTACCGTCCTCGTAGCCTAGCTGGTTGAACAAAGCGTCGACCAGTTTGGGATCGAAGCTGAATGTGGCGCGAAATATTTCCGAGTTCTGTGCTGAAGCCTTCACCTCCGCCGTGGGTAGCTGGTCGCGAAACTGAAGCGGCAAGATCTCGTAAATTTCCGGCGACAGCGCGCTCATCTCGCTCTCGGTGACGAATGTGCCCATGGCTGCACAGCCTAGAAGAGTCTGCCCCGGCTCGAAAGGGTGAGAGAAGCGACCACAGTTTCGCACAAAGCGCATTTTTTCTGACCCAGCTCCCGTCTGCTAAGGCACATCGTGTGCGTGCGCTTCCTTCCGTTCACGCGCTTCGGCACCCTAGGAACGATACTTGCGCTCGCTGCGCAGCTCGCGTGCTCGAGCAACGCGCCTAGCGCGACGCTGCCGCCCGGTGCGACGGCGACCAGCTCGGGTGCAGGTGGCAGCCCGAGTGCGGGCGGCGGGTCGAGTGCGGGCGGCGGGTCGAGTGCGGGCGGCGGGTCGAGTGCGGGCGGCAGCCCGAGCGCGAGCGGTTCGAACGCAGGCGGCAGCCCAGGTGCAGGCAGCGGTTCGAGCGCTGGCAGCGACTTGGGTGGCATGGCTGGCGGGGGCAACGCCGGCAGCGGGGGCAGCGCGGGCAACACGAGCCACGCGGGCGGAGCGAACAGTTACGACGCTTCTGTACTCGCGGATCGACCGGTGGCATTTTGGGCGATCAACCGAGCGCCCATGAGCGAAACGGATCTCACCGGCAACGGCCATGATGGGAGCTACCGCGGGACGGGCTCGCCGACCGCCGCGCCGTTACCCAACGGCGATTCAGGCGCAGACTTCGACGGCTCGCAGCAGTACCTGACCGTACCCTCGAGCGCGGTGTTCTCGATTCCGACCACTGGCACTTTGACTTGGGAAGCCTGGCTGCGCCCAGACGTGCTGCAGTTCCCGCACGACGACGGCTCGAGTGGCTACGTCGACTGGCTGGGCAAATGCGAGAATTACAGCCCGACCTGCGAATGGGAAGCTCGCATGTACAACACGAACACGGGCGAGAGCCCGAACCGCCCGAACCGGCTCTCCGCGTACGTATTCAACCCCAGCGCGGGCCTGGGCTCGGCCGCTGACTGGCAACCGAGCGCGGGCTTAATCATGGCTGGCTCCTGGTATCACGTGGTTGGCTCGTACACGACGCTCAGTCAGCCTGCCGATTGCCAAGACACCGCCGCCGCGCCGGGGTCGATCGAAATTTGGGTGAACGGCGTCAAATGGAACCACGGCTCGCACGGTCAGACCGGCTGCATGAGCCAATACAAGGTTGTTCCGAAGGCCAACGGGAGCGCGCTGAACATCGCTACGATGGCCAAGGAGAGCTTCTTTCGCGGTGCCATCGCCAAGGTCGCGATCTACGATCACTCGCTCAGTCAGGCGCAGATCACGAGCCACTATGCGCTGATGGTCGGCAAGCAGCCGACCGGCAGCTGCGCGGCCACGTGCAGCTTCTGAACCAGCGCAGAGGTAGCCGAGCCAGCGGCTTCGTCTAGCTGACTGGCCGCTGGCATCGCCTTCGACGACGGGAATTATCGGATCATGCTGCCTGCGGACCAACCGGTTGCGGGATCACCGAGATCCTCGCGCTCGGCGCCGATTGTGCTGCTTGCTGCAAGCGAGCTCGCAGCAGATCTCGCTCTCGAGCCAGCTCGGGGGGCAAGCGATCGAGCAGCGGTGCCAGCAGTTGGTCGTGTGTCTTTGCTTCCTCCAAGAGGCGCGCTGAGTCGACATGCGTCAGCCGGTTGAAATCAGCCCGAGCGAGCTGGAGACCGCTCAGATTCAGGTCTTCGTAGCGAGGCATGAAACCGCAGGGCGTTTCGACTGCAGCTGCGCGGCCTTGTGCTCGCTCGACCATCCAGGACAGCACGCGGGCGTTGTCGCCGAACCCTGGCCAGAGGAAGCGCCCGTCAGTCCCGCGACGAAACCAATTCACGCGAAAGATGGGCGGCGGATGCTCTAGGTTTTGGCCCAGTACGAGCCAATGCCTGAAATAGTCGGCCATGTGGTAACCGCAGAACGGCAACATCGCCATTGGGTCGCGGCGGATCTGCGGCAGGTTGCTCTCTGCCGCTGCGGTTGCCTCTGAACCCATGGTCGCGGCGGCGTACACTCCGTGCGCCCAGTCGAAGGTCTGGAACACGAGCGGCAGATCGTGGCTCAGACGCCCTCCGAACACGAGCGCAGTCAAGGGTACGCCTTCAGCAGCGTCCCAGGCCGGATCGAGCGATGGGCAGCGGGCGAGCGGTGTGGTGAAGCGCGAGTTGGGATGAGCCGCGGGGTAGCCCGCGGCCGGTGTCCAGTCGCGTCCGCGCCAATCGATCAGGTGCGCGGGTGGTTCTTCGGTCATACCCTCCCACCACACGTCGCCATCGTCCGTGAGTGCGACGTTGGTGAAGATCGAGTCCGCCGCGATGGCCTGCATCGCGTTCGGGTTCGATTTTTCGTTGGTGCCCGGAGCCACACCGAAGAAGCCGTTTTCTGGGTTGATGGCGTGGAGACGACCATCGGAGCCGGGGCGGATCCAAGCGATGTCATCGCCGAGCGTTGTCACCTTCCAGCCGCCGAGTGCTGCGGGAACGACCATCATTGCGAAGTTCGTCTTGCCGCAGGCGCTGGGGAAGGCCGCAGCAACGAAGCTTCGCTCACCCGTCGGTGATTCGACACCCAAGATGGCCATGTGCTCGGCGAGCCAGCCTTCATCGCGCGCCATCACCGAGGCGATGCGCAGCGCAAAGCATTTCTTGCCGAGCAGCGCGTTGCCGCCGTAGCCGCTGCCAAACGACCAGATGGCTCGCTCTTCGGGGAAGTGCGCGATGGTGGTGTGCTCGGGATTGCAGGGCCAAGCCACGTCCGCCTGGCCGGGCGCGAGCGGCGCGCCGAGAGAATGCAGGCAGCGCACGAAGTCCTGGCGATCACCCAACGCGCTCAGCGCGGCCGCGCCCATGCGCGTCATCGTGCGCATGCTCACTACCACGTAAGGTGAGTCCGTCAGTTGCACGCCGAGCCGCGCGAGCGGTGAGCCCAGCGGCCCCATGCTGAACGGAATGACGTACAGCATGCGGCCGCGCATCGCGCCGCGCAGGAGGGGCAGGAGCTCGGCCTTCATCTGCTCGGGCGCGCGCCAGTTATTGGTCGGCCCGGCGTCGGCCTGTTGCTCGGAACAGATGAACGTGCGGCTTTCGACGCGCGCCACGTCGCGCGGATCGGAACGGCACAGGTAGCTGTTGGGTCGTTTTTCGGGGTTCAGCGCGAGCAGCGTGCCGCTCTCGAGCATCGCGTCGATCAGCTGCCTGCGTTCCTGCTCGCTGCCGTCGCAAACGTGAATCGAGGCAGCCTCGCACAGAGCCTTGATTTCGTTGACCCAGGCGTCGAGTGCTGCGTTTAGAGTCCAGCGTTGTTGTTCCATGCGATCTCCAAGCTGAAGCCGCGTTCCCTCGACGGGTTTTTGGCCCCTCGAGTTCAAGCGTTATGTTTAATCATTTAAGAGCTGAACGCTCGCTGGCAACCGCCTATCGTTGCGATTGCTGGGAGTTGTGCGCAGCGACACACACTCCTGCTTTGCAAGCCCTACAGTGCGCAGCGAAGGGCCGGATGAGTGGCGTGTTCGCGGCTGCTTAAGCAGTCGAGCCCGTAGCGCCGCGGCCCGGCGACCGTACGGCGTGCACCAGATTTGCGCGGCCGAAGCGGAACTTCTCCTAAGCTTTCGGCCGACCGCCCTCTGCGATTCTTGCCCGCTGAAACCGGACATGAAACCGCACCTGAAACTCAGCAAACGCTCACTGAACCCGCTGCTCCGGCCCGCTCGCTGCGTCGCTACTGCTGGCTCGCGGGGCAACCGGTCACGCACTGCACGGTGATGGTCGTCGGCTGTACGGCAGAGATCGCGCAGGAGAAGGTGACGAACATCGCTTCGCACATGGTCCCGCAGGTGGCGAGCGGCAGCGAAGTGCCCACTGAGGCCAGGGCATCCGCAACGCAGGTCTTGGGCAGCGTAATCGGGCCGCCGGCGCATATTTGCGGCGGGCGCGCGTGGCAGACTGCGGAGTTGCCCGCGCTGCCAGCCATGCCTGCACTGCCGCCGCTGTCGCCTGCACTGCCGCCGCTGTCGCCTGCACTGCCGCCGCTTGCGCCTGCACTGCCGCCGCTTGCGCCTGCACTGCCGCCGCTTGCGCCTGCACTGCCGCCGCTTGCGCCCCCGCGGCCAGCGCTTGCGCCGCTACCGCTCACGCCTCCGGAGCCGCCGCTGTTGCCCGCTGCACCGCTGCCGCCCGTTGTTCCTGCGCCAGAGCCCACGCCGCCCGCGGCATCACCGGCATGTCCGCTGGCTGCGGCACTGCCCGCCGCGCCGGCTTCATGATCCGCGTGGCCCCCCGCTGCCGGGTCCCTCGGCGCTTCCACCGCAGACGAGCCACCACAGGCAACGCTGAGCGCCGCCAATGGCACCAGATTTGCGATCAACAGCGCGCTCGGCAAGCGTCGTCGGAATCGAACTTCGTTCATGATCATCACTTGGATGAGCGAAGAAGTGCAGCTGGCATGCCAGGCCGGTAGGCGAGATATCGCGGAAAATCGCGGCGGGCCGGGCGCTCGTGGCACACCTTGACTCAACCTTTCGGATCCCCACGTCAGTGTGGGGATCCGAGCCGCCCGCAGTCCTAGCTAATTCCAATTGTCGATCTTCAAGTCATCCGGTGACGGTTGCCCGGTGCCGGTTTCGACCAACTGCCGGAGACTCAACAGGAAGGTTGCCCACTTCATGCTGCAATGGGCGGTAAACTCGACGGCTTCGCGCCAATTGCGGTGGCCGAAGAGGACGATCGTGCTGTCACCCTGTTGAGCGAGAGCAAAGGTAACGTCCGTGCCGAGCCATTCCTCGGGCCCCGCTGTAAAGCGCCAAACGACTTCCTCGATGCTCGATTTCAAGAGCTCGAATTGTGCCTTGCCGATCTCGTCGCCCGCCTTGGAGTGGAAGATGACTCGCATGGCAGTGTTGGGCTTGGATTCACCAGACGTTTCCTTCGTCCACCAACCGGCGACGCCGGCTACCGTTGAAAGTGCGGCGTGAACCTGCGAGACAGGCGCCTTGATGCCAATTCTGTGAATGATGTCTACCATGATGGGCCTCCGTTGAATGGGGATGCCCTGTCTTTAGCTTCGCGCGGAACGAGGCGTGAGTTACATTCGTGACGCGATCGATGGAGCCCCGCAGATCACGAAGCGCTGTCTTCGAGCACCGCCAGTGCCGAAGCCGTGGTCCGGCGTTTGCGGGGGATACGGTCGCGCAGGTATGTGCGAGCGTGCTGGAGGCGCCGTCGCCGCGCCTCGTTGACTATTGCGGCGCGGCGTCGGTCGGGATGGCCGATCAGGGGACGGTCTCGGCCCAAGTCAGAGTCGACCCGGGGATCAGCAGCAGGCCTGATTTGGTGAAAGGGGTGACGGCCGTGTCGAACGTGTCGTTGACCACCAGATTGGAGCTTCGCACGCTGTCGACGAACACGATTGTCGGGTCGAGCCCAGCGCCC
>Ga0247783_1000192_pt1 | contig 17968 bp, 14 predicted proteins | sample UWRJL064202C5_FD_179911 | JGI IMG/M metagenome (GOLD analysis project Ga0247783, IMG submission 179911) | Plant litter microbial communities from Arlington Agricultural Research Station in Wisconsin, United States - UWRJ-L064-202C-5 | ecosystem: Environmental > Terrestrial > Plant litter >...
AATGCTGAGGGTGAGCTTTATCGATTGCTGCCTTTACCTTGGGCTGGTGTGGTGCTGGGTGATGAAAGTGATGCTCGTTTGCCGTCCACTTATGCTAATTTTTTAATCGTTAATGAAGCTGTGTTGGTGCCGATTTATGGTTTACCAATGGATGAAGATGCACTGGAAGTTGTCTCCCGCGCATTTCCGGGTTACGAAATTTTTGGCATTCCCTGTTTAACCCTGATCGAGCGGGGTGGTAGTTTGCATTGCATCACTATGCAATTACCGGAAGGGGTACTAGAGGAGCTGCTGTAATGCAAAATACTATCGCTCAAGAAAGTGCTGCACAAAAAATATTGCAGGTTGGTGTGGTGCAGCAATCGTGTACGGCTGATGTTTTCGCCAATTTTGCAAAATCCATTGCACAAATTCGCATTGCGCAGCAGCAGGGGGCGCAGTTGGTGGTGCTGCAGGAGTTGCATCGTGGATTGTATTTTTGCCAGCAGGAAATGGCTGTGCAATTTGATTTGGCGGAAATCATTCCTGGCCCCAGCACTCAAGCGCTAGGTGCACTTGCGCAAGAATTGAATATCGTTATTGTTGCTTCACTATTTGAAAAGCGTGCGGTTGGGGTGTATCACAATACTGCAGTTGTGATTGAGCGCGACGGCAGTATCGCCGGTAAATATCGCAAAATGCATATCCCTGATGATCCCGGGTATTACGAAAAATTTTATTTCACTCCGGGTGATTTAGGTTTCCATCCCATCCAAACTTCAGTCGGTAGATTAGGTATTCTGGTGTGTTGGGATCAGTGGTTTCCTGAGGCTGCGCGCTTGATGGCTATGGCAGGTGCAGAATTGTTAATTTATCCCACAGCAATTGGTTGGCACCCGGAGGACGATGAAGCCGAAAAAGTGCGTCAGCGCGATGCTTGGATCACCGCGCAACGAGCTCATGCAATTGCTAATGGTTTGCCCGTGATTAGTGTAAATCGCGTCGGGCACGAAGCTGATCCTGCGGGTGGCACAGGTCTGAATTTTTGGGGCAGCAGTTTTGTCACTGGCCCACAAGGTGAGTTCTTATTCAGCGCGTCTGTCGATCAGGAAGAGACCCATGTTGTTGCGGTAGATATGCAGCGCAGCGAACACATACGCCGTATGTGGCCCTATCTGCGCGATAGACGCATCGACCACTACGGTGATTTATTAAAAATTTATCGTAATTGATCCCCCTAAAAAGCCGTGTTCTTCACGGCTTTTTAGGGTGGAAAGCTTTAAAAATAGTCTCTGGTTGCAGCTAATCATATCGTCTAGACTTTGTGCAGCGTATTTATTTCATCCTATCGAACAAAAGCAATGTTTATGGATTCTCCTCTATCCCCTTCAAATTTTGCTGTGCAGTCCTGCCCGCTCACTGATACTCCTTGTCAGTTTTTGCAAGAATTGCAGAGTCTGCGTCAAGAAGTTGATTTACTTAAAGAACAGGTGCGTACCGATGCATTAACAGGCCTTTATAATTTTCGCTTTTTCTCCGATACGCTACCGCTTGAAATGGAGCGTGCGCGCCGCTCATTTCAGCCATTGTCATTAATCATTTTGGATATTGATCACTTTAAAGGGTTTAATGATCGCTGGGGGCACGAGTTGGGGAATAGGGCACTGTCCCATATTGCACGATTGATTGGATTGACAATTCGGAAACTAGATTTTGCCTGCCGTTTTGGCGGTGAGGAGTTTGTGATTTTGTTGCCAAACACAGACTTGCGCCAGGCTCTGAACGTTGCAGAGCGTTTGCGGGAGATTGTCGCCGTCACTCCATTAGTGAATGAACAGGATGTAATTCCGATCACCACCAGTTTAGGTGTGGATGAGTTTCGTGGCACTCACGGTGATAGCCCTGAAGGATTTTTAGAGCGTGTTGATGTTTGGTTGTATCAGGCAAAGCATGCAGGGCGTAATTGTGTAAAGGGGCCGGTCATTAAATCAGGTGATGTGAATACCACTGTGACTGTTGAAGAAAAAGATGCACTTTTTGGTGCGGTTGGATCACGTGATTGAGTATGTTTGATGGCCTGTTCACCACAATGCCCAAAAACAACACAAATTAATTGACCTAAGGTTTATAACGAATGGCTTTTCCCAAAATAGGTAATCTTGCACCCGTGTTTTCTCTTAAAAACCAAGCTGGTGTTCAGGTGGCGTTAAAGGATTTCAAAGGTAAAAAGCATGTCGTTTTGTATTTTTATCCCAAGGCATCCACACCAGGGTGTACTGTTCAGGCCTGTGGAATCCGGGATATGTGCACGGATTTTGATGCGCTTGATACAGTAGTATTGGGCGTTAGTCCCGATGCACCTGCAAAACTGCAAAAATTTATCGATAAATACGAGCTAAATTTTGATTTATTAGCAGATGAAGATCATGCCATTGCAGAAAAATACGGTGTATGGGGGCTCAAAAAGTTCATGGGGCGGGAATTTATGGGAATACTGCGAACCAGTTTTTTGATCGACAAAGAGGGACGGTTGAAGCATATCCTTGATAAGGTAAATACCAAGACTCATGATCAAGAAGTGCTCGATATTTTACGTAATGGCATGTAAACCATCTTTTATATAATCACATGTGATAAAAAATTTGTGCTTTGATTGGAAATTATACGTATATCGCTTTGCATCGAAAAAAGTTCGTCTATAATCCCTATTAGCTGAGTGTAGCTTGATTGAATTAAGGATGAGGCTTGGTAGCTTGGTAGTTTATTTCTCGCCAAGGAAAAACACTCCTGATTAATTTCACAATGCCGTTAATTGGCAAAGGAGACGCCTGGATGATCCAATTACAGCGAATTTACCGTAACAGCGAACATTTTTCCGAAAATTCATTTGAAGGGTCTGATATTAGATCCTATGAGGAATATCTTGCTATGGCTGATATTCCTAAGTTTGAAGGGGTATCCGCACGAGTGATCGACGCTTTAAAACAAAGGGTTGGTCGCGACGACCTTTCTATTGATCGAATTGCTGAAGATTTGAAACTTTCCAAAAGAACACTGCAGCGGCGCCTACAACAGCAAAGTGCGAACTTTGCACAGCTGCGTGATGTGCTCCGGTTTCATTATGCGATCAAATATCTAATTGATGAGCATATGAGTGTTGATACGGTTTCTAAGGCTTTGGATTTTTCGGATCGGACCAGTTTCACCAATGCTTTCAAACGCTGGACTAGTTTATCTCCCAGTGTTTTTAGGAAGCTGTTCCGCGATTACGCCTAATTTCCCCACTTCTCCCTGCAATCACCTCTGATTAGAGGGCGCTAATTGCCTGCCTGTTTTAAAACAGGTAGAGTTAACGCTCTTTATTCTACGAGGTTAGTTTCATGAGTTTCTTTATAGCATCCGCAATGGCTCAGGCTCAAACAGCACCCGCTACACAGAGCAATCCAATGATTACTCTATTAATGTTTGGTGGTATGTTTTTGTTCATGTACCTGCTGATTATTCGTCCTCAACGTAAACGTCAAAAAGAGCACCAAAACTTGGTTTCAGCTTTGTCCAAGGGTGATGAGGTGATAATGACCAGCGGTATGCTGGGTAAGATTCTCAAGGTTGATGACAATTATGTCGTCATTGAAACTGGCAACAATGTTGAGCTCAAATTTCAAAAGGTAGCTGTGCATGCAGTATTGCCAAAGGGCACCATCAAATCTATTGATGCAGCCTAATTAGTTAAAAAATCGGAAGGGGACTTATGCTAATGCCAGTCAGTTAAGCTGACTGGCATTTGTTTTTATGGAGTATCGCAGCGGCCCTTCGCTTCACCACGCGCGGATAGTTCCGCTCACGCCGATAAGGCAACACAAAAGCAACCGCCATTTCTTGCAAATATCGGATCACCTCCAGAATCCCCCCCGGCGATGCCCATATAAATCGACAATCTCATTGGCGGAGAAGCGTTTTGCAGCCAGTGGCGCTCATTGCGAGGTGCCATTGGTGCAACAGACCGAGGGAATAAAACCTTTGTCGAACAGGGCCAGCGTATGGTCTGGCGTTTGTTCCACCAGTTGCGCTGTCAACACCATCTCACTGACGGCCACGCTGTCAAACGCCGCCGTGAGTAAATGGCTGGTTAATTCCGCCTGGCACACCATGCGCACTTGCGGGTAGAGTGACTCGGTGTCGGCATTGGCGGTGCGCGCCAGACAACCCGTCGGCGCCCAGCAAGTGCAATCCCCACCAGTGGGATTAGCGGAGGGCCTTTTGCCGCAGCGATTGGGTTCTGCCTTATCGCCCCCTCGCCCAAGCGGTGCCTGGCTCGCACTACCGCATTAGGGATGATAAACGGCGCCGGGCACGGTGCCAGTGTCTTTTTCAGGCATTGCGCGCTCAGCTCAGGCGATAGCACATCGGCCAGACCATTGAATTGTTCGGGAGTAAAGGAGTGGAGGCGATCTAATACTTGGCTGAGAAAAACAAAAAAATCCTATGATCTGGCGATCATAGGATTTTGACGGTTATCGCCAAAGTAATTTTTCTTAACTGACTGGCATTAGGGCTGAGGCCGCTTTTTTATGTATATTAATTAGATGTATCGAATACCTAACTTATTAATCAAGATTTGGCTCTGTTGGCCAATGTATCTTTGATAATGTCTCGCATCTTGTGCAGGGTTCTTTCTGTTGTTTCCCAATCGATGCAGGCATCGGTTACCGATACGCCATATTTCAAGTCACACAGATTGGCAGGGATGCTTTGGCTGCCTGCACCTATATTGCTTTCCACCATCAGCCCAATAATGGATTGGTTGCCTTCCACAATTTGGTTGGCCACATTTTCCATCACCAGCGTTTGCAGCTCGTGATTTTTATTGGAGTTGGCATGGCTACAATCCACCATGATATTGGGCACCACTTTCGCTTTGGCCAATTCCTGCTCGCACAGTGCAACACTAACGGAGTCATAGTTGGGTTTGCCATTGCCACCACGCAATACAACATGCCCGTAACCATTGCCACGTGTGTGGATAATCGCTACCTGACCATGGGTATTAATGCCGAGGAAACGGTGTGGTTTGGATACCGATTGAAGCGCGTTAATGGCAACAGTCAGGCCGCCGTCAGTGCCGTTTTTAAAGCCCACAGCAGAGGACAGGCCGCTCGCCATCTCGCGATGCGTTTGCGATTCGGTCGTACGCGCCCCAATTGCTGACCAGCTAATTAAATCATGCAGGTATTGAGGGGAGATAGGGTCAAGTGCTTCAGTGGCAGCAGGCAGCCCCATTTCCGAGATGTCCAGCAATAATTGGCGACCAATGTGCAAACCCTCTTCGATTTTGAAGGAGTCATCCAGGTAGGGGTCATTGATTAAACCTTTCCAGCCCACAGTCGTGCGCGGTTTTTCAAAGTACACACGCATCACTATATAAATAGTATCGCTGACTTCATCGGCCAGTTTTTTCAGGCGTTGCGCATAATCTTTGGCGGCGGCTACATCGTGAATGGAGCAGGGGCCAACTACTACAAAAATACGGTGATCTTTACGATCCAGAATATTGCGCACAACCTCGCGCCCTTGGGTCACGACTTCGCGGGCTTTTTCAGTCAATGGGATTTTTTTCTTGAGTTCTGCTGGAGAAATCAGCAGCTCTTGCGAGACCACATTGAGGTCATCGACTTGGGTACTGGTCATAATGTTATTTCCTAAAAATATCAAATCGTGGGTCATTCTACCGAAAAATAGTAAAAAAGTGGGATGGTTTTTTAATAACTGCCACATAAAAAGATATTTTATCTATTTTTGGCGGCTTTGCGAGATGAATGTTTTGCAGGATCTGAAAAATGCGACCATATTATTTTTTAAGTCCTCAAAAACGGTGAGTTTTGGAATTTTTATCCCTTAAAAGCTGTGTAAATTGTAGGGGAATACTGCATTTTTATTGATTTTTAGGTTGAAAATTAACCATTTTGGCGAAGGTTGACGCATGCAATCGCTGCAATAATTGCTAAGGTAACTTAATACGAATACCTTTTAAGAGAATACGCAAAAGGACGGTTTTATGCATATGACTAAATTCCCCATTTTTTTCATGCTGGTATTGCTCTTATCGGCCCCTACGCTTGCGACTGATGCGCAGCGCACCGCTTTGGTGTTGGGTGGTGGCGGTGCGCGGGGTTCGGCTCATATAGGTATTTTAGAGGTATTGGAGCGCGAACACATTCCGGTGGATTGTGTGGTCGGAACTAGCATGGGTGGGCTGGTTGCCGGTTCTTATGCGGCCGGTTTATCGCCTAAGGCGATGCGTGAGAAGCTTGCTAAAGCGGATTGGGCCGACATGTTTCTCGATCTTGCCGATTACTCCCAAATTAGTTATCGCAAAAAGAAGATTAGTTGGCGTTATCTGGCTGGAGTTGAAATAGGGATAACCAAACAAGGGATGCAAATCCAACCGGGAATGGTTTCGGGTGAAAAAATAAAGTTGTTTTTTAATCAATTGGTTGATGCGGATTTGGGCGAGCGAGAAATACAGGAGCTGCCAATGCCGTTGGCTATTGTGGCAACTGATATTGGCACGGGGGAACGAGTTGTTATCCGCAGCGGCAGCTTAACCACAGCCATGCGTGCCAGCATGTCAGTGCCGGGTTTAATGTCCCCAGTTGAGCATCAAAACCGTAAATTAGTGGATGGTGGTCTGGTGGATAACGTGCCGGTTGAGGTGGCGCGCCATCTCTGCAAGGCCGATAGAGTCATAGTCGTGAATGTTGGCTCACCTTTGAAACCTGCCGAGAGTATTAGCTCATTACTAAGTGTCACCGGGCAAATGATCGGCATACTAACCCAGCAAAATGTTAATAATTCAATCGTCGGTCTAAAAGAGAAAGATATCTATATTGAGCCTGAGCTTGGCGATATCACCGCTACCGATTTTATCCGTTATGAGGAGGCGGCTGAGATTGGTAAAAAGGCTGCTGAGAAGCAAATTCTTGCATTGCGTACCTTGTCGGTAGATGAGCAGACATACGGTGTATGGAAGCAAAAGAATACCGATAAGCGTAAGCGGGAAATTGTTATCGATAAAGTTGTCATTATGCCCGTCACTCTTGTGCATCCCGAATATGTGGCGCGGCAAATCGAACAGCAAGAGGGGGAAATATTTGATCGCGTCAAATTAGAACAGGATTTAATTCGCACTTATGGCGATGGTTTTTATGACAGCGTGGATTACCGGGTAATCAATCAGGAGCAGAAAAATATTCTGGAAATTACCGCCAAAGAAAAAAAATGGGCTTCGGACTATATTACATTCGGATTTTCTATTGAAAATGAACACCTCCAAGATTCTAATTTCAATTTGCGCAGCGCTTATCGCAATACCTGGCTTAATTCTTATGGCGGTGAAATCTTTGCGGCAGTAAATCTAGGCAATACGCCTTCAGTTGAGTTGGATTATTACCAGCCGTTGAATCATCGGCAGGAATTTTTTGTTGAACCGCGTTATTTCAGGGAGCGTGAAGTTGTAGGTTTGTTTTCGGATGATACTGAACTGGCCAAATACGAGTTAGATACCTCATATAGTGACTTGATGCTGGGGGCAAATGTTGGAATATTCGGTGAGGCAACATTGGGCTGGCGTGAATATGAAATAAGAGGTAAAGCGGATGTGAGCGCGGTTACATTGCCTGAGGTCGATGAAAAATATGGTGGTGCCTTGTTTGCATTAAATATGGATAGACGTAACCGACTTTATTTTCCTTCCCGTGGTTGGCGTAGCGACCTAACTTTTTTTGATTCTCAAGATGAGGGTTATAACAAGCTGTCGATAGATTTGAGTGGTGCTTATAAGTTGGGCGAGTATGTTGTTGCCGGGCGGACGGCCTATACCGGCTCGTTGCATGGCGAATTACCTTTTTACGACGGGGTAAAAATGGGCGGATTTTTTAATATGTCGGGTTATGCCAGTAACCAGATTTTGGGGGATGACGGTTTTTATGCGCATATTCGGGTGGAGCGTATTCTTGGGCGTATGCCACTTGGATTGAATGGCGATTTGCGGGTAGGCTTTGGTTTGGAGGCGGCAAAATTAGAGACTAATTATACAATGCCAGATGAGGAGGGTTGGCTTGATTCCGGCGTGATTTACGTCGGTAGTGAAACGCCATTAGGTCCTTTGTATCTCGGCTATGGTTTTACCTCTAGTGGTAATTACAACCTGTACTTCAAACTGGGAGCCTTTTAATATTTTATCGTTAAGCATTAAATGAGCCTCGTTTAAGCGAGGCTCATTTGTCTGTTGATGTAATATTAGAAATGAAAAATGGCGGCCACGTAAGGCCCTTTTATATCCAAATCTGTGTGTACATCCCCATCGACAATATTCATATTCACTGATCGAAAGCCTGCTTCAATTCCCAAGTCCAAAGCTGAGTCAAATAGATAGCCAATCTTCGCGCTGTAGTCGGCCAAATCATTGCCGTCAAAACTAATGTAGTTGCCTTCAAATCCAGCAAAAAAGCCGGTCAAGGGCAAATCAAATTGTACGCGGCCATAAGTGAGCGGTACGGACATATCTATATTGGTTTTGTCGGTCAGGGTTGCACTTTTGGCCTGCAAGTGGCCAGAGTATTTTCTCAGGGTTATACCTATATCCAGTGTTATCCAGTTATCGAGTAGCTCGTAATAAAGCGCTGCATCGGTGTAGCTCAAATCAAAGTCAGTGGCGACTGTAGTGCCGCTGGGATAGCCAATATTCCCAATGCTGAAATTATTATCAATCGTGCTGCTTTGGCTGCTGGTGATATTGGTTTGCTGCAATTTGATGTTGGGAAAAAAAATAATGGGATGTTCGATGGCAATGTAATAAAAATTGTTGTTGTTCCCGTCCATACCTAAATCATTGGCCGAGGCAGATGGTTTACCTACATCGCCGGAATACTCAGTTTCCCAGGTGCTAGCGCCTGCGTAAATTCCAAAAATGGTATCGGCATTGGCATGGACTGCAGTGGTTAGAATAACTGTGCTGAGTAAAAACTGAACAAGCGGGGTGAATAATTTCATAAAAATCTTGGAGCCTTGAGTGAAGTTTTTTGGAGAGGGTAATCGGGGTGTGAGGTGCATTTTATAGGCTGTGGTGATTTTAAAGATAGGGCTGAATTGACTCGGTACAATTATGAGCCAATTATTTTGTGTTGTAGTAAACCCAAAAATACGCGGGCAGCATTGTTGAGCGTGCGTTGACTGTGATGGATATAACCGAGCGGGCGCATGATGGGGGGGTGTTCAACATCCAAAGTGCAGAGTTGATCATCAATGATGCGCCGGGGTAAAACGCCCCAGCCAAGGCCAATGCTAAGGAGCATCTTAATCGTATCAAGATGGTTAGAGACCATGCCGATATTCAGTGGTAATTGTTGGTGATCAAATAAATTCTTAATTAATTGCGTTGTGTAGGTGTTGGTGTCCGGCATTATCGTTGGATGTTGACTTAAATCGGCCAGTTGAAGATGCGGTTGCGTTGCAAGTGCATGGCTGGGCGCTGCGACGAAATGGAGTTGGTCGTGCCAAAGGGTTTCGCTCTGGAGGCGAGCGTCTTGTTGAAGCGCGAGCGTAATAATGGCGATGTCGAATCTACCTTGGAGTATTTCATGATAAGCCTGCTCCGAATCGAGAAAGTGTAAATCCAGTTTTACCTGTGGGTAACGCGTCGAAAAATCCCGCAAATAGGGCGGCAAATAATGGAGCCCGACATGGTGGCTGGTAGCGATGCTCAGCTTGCCTTGGATATCCCCTTGCAGGTCAGCAATCGCCCGTTGCGTTGCGGCAACTTCACCCAAGATTAATTTAGCTTTGCTTAATAGCAGCTGACCCGCTTGCGTAAGCGCGACCTGCCGCCCAATCCGATCAAACAAAGAGGCTTTGAGCTGCTCCTCCAGCAATGCAATGCGTTTGCTGATGGCGGGCTGGGTAAGGTGCAGCCGCTCGGCTGCTGCGGAAAATGAGCCGTATTCGGCAATTGCCACAAATGCATGTAGATGTTGGGTATCCATTACATTATTTTTAGACTATTCCTATTTGGAATGCAATATATAAAAAAGATAAATTTGTTTTATGGATTGTCTGGTCGTACTATCGCTTTTACTAAATGATCTTAGGTATGCCCTAAGTATCCAGAACAAATACCGTGCAAGCCGATCTTTGGAGAACACCATGGCCGCTAAAACGCTTTACGACAAACTTTGGGATGCGCATCTCGTGCAGCAGCGCGACGATGGTTCTGCACTCATCTATATAGATCGCCATATCGTTCATGAGGTGACTTCGCCGCAGGCGTTTGATGGTCTGCGTTTGGCTGGCCGCAAGCCTTGGCGTGTGGACTCCATCCTGGCTACGCCTGATCACAATGTGCCAACTACGCAAAAAGAGCGTGCCCACGGTGTTAAAGGGATTGAAGATCCTGTGTCTTTAATCCAGGTGCAGACACTTGACGACAACTGCGATGAATTTGGCATCGTTGAATTCAAGATTAACGATCATCGCCAAGGCATTGTGCACGTGGTTGGCCCTGAAACTGGTGCTTGTTTACCCGGTATGACCGTGGTTTGCGGTGATTCACACACGGCAACTAATGGTGCCCTTGGTGCTTTGGCGCATGGTATTGGCACTAGCGAAGTGGAGCACGTGATGGCGACCCAGTGTTTGGTCGCTAAGAAGATGAAAAACATGCTCATCAAAGTGGATGGCGAACTTGGTTTGGGCGTAACTCCAAAGGATGTTGTGCTCGCGATCATCGCTAAAATTGGCACTGCAGGTGGTAACGGTTGTGCGATGGAGTTTGGTGGACAGGTGTTCCGTGATATGAGCATGGAAGGGCGCATGACTGTCTGCAACATGGCCATTGAAGCGGGCGCGCGCGCTGGTATGGTCGCGGTGGATCAAACTACTATCGATTATGTAGAAGGCAGAACCTATGCCCCTAAAGGCGACTTGTGGGAAAAGGCTGTGGCTGACTGGCGCCACTATGTCAGCGATGAAGGTGCGTATTTTGATGTGGTAGTTGAACTTAATGGTGCAGACATTAAGCCGCAAGTGAGTTGGGGTACTTCGCCGGAAATGGTGGTTTCTGTTGAGGATAAAGTACCTGACCCTGCGCAAGAAGCTGATCCAGTTAAGCGTGAAGGTATGTTGCGCGCCTTGCAATATATGGGCTTGCAAGCCAATCAGGCGATAACCTCAATCAAGCTTGATCGCGTATTTATTGGTTCCTGCACCAACTCGCGCATCGAAGACATTCGTGCTGCCGCTGAAGTGGTAAAAGGCCGTACCAAAGCCTCATCAATTAAAGAGGCGATAGTAGTGCCTGGGTCTGGTGCAGTAAAAGCCCAAGCGGAAGCCGAAGGCTTGGATAAGATTTTTATTGCTGCCGGTTTGGAATGGCGCGAGCCTGGTTGCTCCATGTGCCTTGCGATGAACGCCGATAAGTTGGGCAATGGTGAGCACTGTGCATCGACTTCCAATCGTAATTTTGAAGGGCGTCAGGGTTATGGTGGACGCACTCATTTGGTGAGTCCTGCAATGGCTGCAGCGGCTGCAATTGCTGGTCATTTTGTCGATGTGCGTACGTTTAACTAATAGGAGCAAGCCATGAAAAGTTTTACCGTTTTGCAAGGCGTTGCCGCTCCTATGGATCGCGCCAATGTCGATACCGATATGATTATCCCTAAACAATTTTTGAAATCGATCAAACGCACCGGTTTCGGTAAAAATTTGTTTGATGAATTGCGTTACCTTGATGAGGGTAAACCGGATCAAAGTTGCGAAGGGCGTCCAATAAACCCCGATTTTCCGCTTAATTTTCCGCGTTACCAAGGTGCAACTGTGTTGTTGTCGCGCGAAAACTTTGGTTGTGGTTCCAGCCGTGAGCACGCCCCTTGGGCGCTGGATGACTACGGCTTTCGCTGTGTAATCGCCTCCAGTTTTGCGGATATTTTTTATAACAACTGCTTTAAAAATGGTTTGTTGCCTATCGTATTAAATGATGCAGATGTCGGAAAATTGTTTAAAGAAATGTATGCGACAGAGGGCTATCGACTAACCATTGATTTGGCTGCGCAAGCTGTAAAAACCCCAGCTGGTGAGAGCTTTTCGTTTGAAGTGGATGAGTTCCGCAAACACTGTTTGTTAAATGGTTTGGATGATATTGGTTTAACCCTTGAGCATGCCGACGCCATTCGCGTTTATGAAGCTAAAAAGCGCGTTGAAGCTCCCTGGTTGTTTGATGTCGTCAAGTAGGGGGAAAATGATGAGCTTAAATTGTGTATGTCCTGCTTGTCAGGAGTCTTATATTGTAAAGTGTGAAGTGATCAAGTTAGAAAAAATAATGTATTTTTGCCCTGAGTGTCAGATCGTTTGGTCTACAAAAGAAGAAATTGGAAATATTACATTCGTATATTTGAATGATTTTCTTCTTGACCAAGGATTAACTGCATCAATAGGTGAAATAGTTATTTTGGAACCAATAAAATCGATTGGTAATCAATAAAGTAGATTTAAATTTTTCTTGGAGTGAGTTGTGGGTAAACATATTTTAATTCTGGAAGGCGATGGCATAGGTCCGGAAATTGTTAAAGAAGCGCGTAAAGTGCTGGATGTGGTTAATACCAAATTTGATTTGGGTTTGACCTTTGAAAATGAATTGATGGGCGGCTGCGCAATTGATGTGCACGGTGTTCCTTTGGCGGATTCGACCTTGGAGCGCGCGCGTCAAGCAGATGCGATTTTGTTGGGTGCGGTAGGTGGTCCTAAGTGGGATAAATTAGATCGCTCGATTCGTCCAGAAAAAGGTCTATTAAAAATCCGTTCGCAACTTGGTTTGTATGCCAATCTGCGTCCGGCACTCTTGTATCCTCAATTGGTTGATGCATCATCGTTGAAGCCGGAAGTGGTATCAGGTTTGGATATTTTGATTGTGCGTGAATTGGCCGGTGGCATTTATTTCGGCGAGCCGCGCGGCATCAGAGTGCTGGAGAACGGTGAGCGTGAAGGTTACAACACCTATAAATACTCCGAGAGCGAGATTATCCGCATCGGCCGCACGGCGTTTGAAATGGCGCGCAAGCGTAATGGAAAAGTCTGTTCGGTCGATAAGGCGAATGTGCTTGAGGCGACTATGTTGTGGCGTGAAGTGATGGATACCCTTCATAAGGAATATCCGGATGTAGAGTTGTCGCACATGTATGTTGATAACGCCGCTATGCAACTGGTGCGTGCGCCAAAACAGTTTGATGTATTGGTGACTGGCAACATGTTTGGTGATATTTTGTCCGATGCGGCTGCTATGTTGACTGGCTCTATCGGTATGCTGCCATCGGCTTCATTGGATAAAGATGGTCGCGGTATGTATGAGCCGTGCCACGGTTCTGCACCGGACATCGCTGGGCAGGGCATCGCCAATCCGCTGGCGACGATTTTGTCTGTATCCATGATGTTGCGTTATTCGCTCGGTTATCCTCAGGTTGCGGATGCAATCGAGGTTGCAGTCGGCAAGGTGTTAGATCAAGGTTATCGCACTGCAGATATATATACGGAAGGTAAGACCAAAGTATCTACCTCGCAAATGGGCGATGCTGTTGTTGCAGCGCTGGCCTAATCATTAGCTTGTGAATTGTTAAAGAGAGACTGAGATGAAAGTAGGTTTTGTAGGTTGGCGCGGTATGGTTGGCTCTGTATTGATGGAGCGTATGCAAGCAGAAAACGATTTTGCTGCGATTGAGCCCGTATTTTTTACCACTTCTAACGTGGGTGGTGCTGCGCCAGCCGTTGCTGCTGGTTTGCCTCCATTGAAAGATGCTTATTCAGTTGATGATTTAAAGCAACTGGATGTGATTGTTACCTGTCAGGGCGGTGACTACACCAATGAGATTTTCCCGAAACTGCGCTCCTCTGGCTGGAATGGCTACTGGATCGACGCGGCTTCAAGCCTGCGTATGGACAAAGACGCGATTATTATTCTCGACCCGGTCAATAACAATGTAATTAAAGATGGCATCGCCAAGGGTGTTAAAAACTACATCGGCGGTAATTGCACCGTTAGCTTGATGCTGATGGGCTTGGGTGGTTTGTTCAATGCTGGTTTGGTGGAGTGGGTTACTTCCATGACTTATCAAGCGGCATCTGGCGCGGGTGCGCAGAATATGCGTGAGCTGATTTCCCAGATGGGCACACTGCATAAGTCAGTTGCGGACAAGTTGGCTGATCCAAAATCAGCGATTTTGGAAATCGATCGCGTGATTGCTGAAACCATGCGTGGTGATACTTTCCCTAAAGACAATTTTGGCCATCCATTGGCTGGCAGCTTGTTACCTTATATCGACAAGCAATGGGAAAATGGTCAGTCCAAAGAAGAATGGAAAGGGCAGGCGGAGACCAACAAAATTCTTGGTCGCAGCGGCAACCCTATCCCGGTAGACGGCTTGTGTGTGCGTATCGGTGCTATGCGCTGCCACAGTCAGGCTTTAACTATCAAGCTGAATAAAGATGTTCCTCTGGCGGATATCGAAGCTTTGATTGCCAATGCAAATCCGTGGGCAAGCGTAGTACCCAATCATCGCGAAAGCAGCGTGCGCGATCTGACGCCAACCAAGGTGACCGGCACTTTGAATATCCCGGTTGGGCGCTTGCGTAAGATGAATATGGGGCCACAATACCTGTCAGCCTTTACGGTGGGTGACCAGTTGTTATGGGGCGCAGCGGAACCATTGCGCCGTATGCTGCGTATTCTTAAAGAGACAAAATAAGCTGTTTGTTGTTTGATGTGTCCCATCAGCAAGAAGCCCCAAGGTTGGTAACAATCTTGGGGTTTTTTGCTTTTTATAACAGTTTGGAGGGAAATAAGGATTTAAATGTCAGTCATTTTTCACATTTTTATAAAATCACGCCTGAAAACTATCAAAAAAGCCGCTTTGTTTAGCCTTTGTCAAGACCCCGAGTATTGATAAAAAGCTATTTATAATGAATACTTACGAACGATACTGAAGATTCATTCGAGGTTTCTTACCTCACAAGCACAGCTTTTCACACACTCATCAAGCTGTGTTAATCAACTAAAATGTCTGGCTAATCGTGTTTAGTTCAGCCGTGGAATAATAAAAGGATAGCGCTATGCGTCTTCGTCAGTTGGTTTTAGCCTGTGGTCTTACATCCCTCGTACTGTCGCCCTACGCCAGTGCTTTGGGGTTAGGTGAGGTTAAGCTCAAGTCAACGCTCAATCAGCCACTGGAAGCCGAGGTCAAGCTACTCGATACTCGCGATCTCACGGCGGAACAGATTTTGGTTGCTTTGGCATCCCCGGCGGATTTTGAGCGCAATGGCGTGGATCGTTTATTTTTCTACACAGAATTCCAATTCCAGGTCGATCTTGAGGCGGCTGATGGCCCCAAAGTGGTTATCACCTCTCGTAATCCGGTGCGCGAACCCTACCTGAACTTTTTAATTGAGGCTCGCTGGACCGCCGGCCGCCTGCTGCGCGAATACACTTTGCTGATGGATTTGCCTACCTTTGATGAAGGTGGTTCCAAGCAGGGAGTGCAAACCGCTGTAACTGCTCCATCCCCACAGCAAGCTCGCACCGCCAAATCTACTGCACCGAAATCAACATCAGGCTCTGGAGCCAGCGGCGCGCGCTCGGCAACTGCTACTCGCCAAGCGAGCTTGAGTGGCAATGAGTATGAAGTCCGTAGTAATGACACGTTGTGGGAGATTGCCCTGCGTGCACGTCCTGATTCCAGTGTTTCTGTTCACCAAAGCATGATGGCGCTTTACCATGCTAATCCTGATGCTTTTATCAATGGCAACATCAATAGATTGCGCCGTGGTCAGGTGTTGCGTGTTCCTGATGCAAGTGAAATGAAGTCACTCAGCAAGTCGGAAGCGGTGAGTCAATTTGCCCAAACATCTGGCGATTCGGAACTGGGTGCCCAGTTGAACGCATCTCGCCGCACTAACTCAGCCCCTACTGAGTCGGCCGAGGTGAGTGGTCGGGTAAAGTTGGCGGCTCCTTCATCGGGTACAGCTAAGGCAGGCCAAGGTAGTGGAGCTAATGATGGTGCTGGTAAGGCGTTGGAGTCTGAGCTTGCTGCAACCTTGGAGGAACTGGATAAATCCAAAGGGGAAAATACAGAATTAAGTTCACGGGTAAAGGATCTTGAGGCCCAGATCCAAACAATGGAGCGTTTGGTTGAGGTAAGTAATGAAAAGTTACGCGCCCTGCAGGTGACTGCCGGGAAGGCTGTTGCGGATACGCCCGTTGTTCCGGCGCCTGTCACGCCGGTATTGGAGCCAGCGGCTGCCAGTTCTGCGGCGGTTGCTTCCAGTGCGGCAGCAGCAGCGCCAGCACAGCCAACGCCACCCAAGAAAGTTATAGTTCCACCCAAGCCTGAACCAACTTTGGTTGATACCGCGAAAGAAAACGCACTCTGGATAGGCTTGGGAATACTGGGTCTGGCAGGAGCAGGTTATTTTGCCTACCGCCGTCGCAAACAAGCGGAAGAGCAAGCGGCAGAAGAGCAAGATAATGTATTTACCATGGACGATTCGGCTGGAGAGCAAGAGGAGTTGGCTGCTGACGCCGATAACTTCAATGGAATAGATGAGACCTCGTTGTTTGAAGAGCATGACGAAACAACAGCTGTTGCTGAAACAGGTGATGTGGTTGGTGAGGCTGAAATTTATATCTCCTTAGGCAGGTTCAGTGAGGCCGAGGAAATGCTTCTCAATGCCCTCCAAAAAGACCCCCACTCAATGGATATTCGCATGAAGTTGCTTGAGGTGTACTCCAAGCAGCGGAACGCTACTGCGTTTGATCGGCATTATGCTGCGCTTTTACCTCTGGCTGGCGGCGCTTTGCTGGCGCGCGCGTCAGAGTTGCGTGAAGGTATTCCTGGTGCAGGTGAATTTGATCCGGCAGTGTCGATAAGCAGCGAATCTATTGAAAGTGAAGATTTGGATCAATTTTCTCTGGGGGATTTTGATCTTGATGATAATTCTGCAGCTCCCGAAGTTGCTGCAAGCGAGCCAACCAGTTTTGATTTTGACTTTGATTTGGATGACGACGAGGCTGATCTCGCCTCAGCGGTTGTTGGTACACACGAAGAAGTCGCAAACGAATTTGAGGTAGATTTTGATGATGACCTGATTGATGTTTCTGAAGCAGATGATTTATCTGAGTTGTCGTTGGCGCTCGATAATTTGGAAGCTGACACTCTTTCGGATGATCTTGATGAAAAAGCACCTTCAATCGAAGAAGAGTTCAATTTTGATTTAGATGATGATCTTGAGTTGGGTGAGTTGGCGCAAGAGGCATCTCTTCAGCTAGCGGCCGAAACGCCAGAATCGCTTGATGTGCCTGCAGATGATTTCAATTTGGACATGAACGTCGATGATGTTGACCTCGCGGCTCTCGATCATGAAATGGAAAGTCTTGATGTTGATTTTGATGATGATTTGCTCGCTGAGGAGGGCTCTGCGGTTGGTTCTACCGCAGGTAAGCTTGATTTGGATGATGATTTTGCGCTTGAAGATCTCGATTTGTCTGAAGAGAGGTCTTTGCAAGATCAAATATCCCCATCCAAACTTAGTTTGACCGATGATTTGGGTGAGCCTGAAATATCCTTGGATTTTGAACTGGATGACGACTTGGCTGATTTCAGCCTTGAAGATGCGGCGGAAGAGTTGGATGTGGACGTTGATGCCGAGGTATTGGCAGAAACCAGTGCTGATCAATTATTGCCAGATTTTGATTTGGATGATGATGAAACGTTTAGTCTCGATGATGAAGAAGCTTTGGCTGATGATGAGTTGGATCTCGCAACGCTTGAAGAGGATCTTGATGAGCTAGGCGAAATGCCTGAAATAGCACATTCTGAATCTGTGGCTGAGGATGAAGTTGTTGATCTGGAGCTGCAGGATGAAATTCCATCCCAGCCAGAGCCTATTAAGGAAG
>Ga0247783_1000193_pt1 | contig 17967 bp, 15 predicted proteins | sample UWRJL064202C5_FD_179911 | JGI IMG/M metagenome (GOLD analysis project Ga0247783, IMG submission 179911) | Plant litter microbial communities from Arlington Agricultural Research Station in Wisconsin, United States - UWRJ-L064-202C-5 | ecosystem: Environmental > Terrestrial > Plant litter >...
CGGGCTGCAGACGGCACCGCACCTTCCGCAGTTGGATGTGGCACTCGAAATGTCGACGCACGAACCGCTGCAGTTGGTCAGCGCGCCGCAATCGTTGCCGCAAGTGCCCGATTTGCACACGGCGCCCGCGCCACACTGGGTCGTGCAGCTGCCACAGTGGTCGGAGTCGGAGCTCAGGTCGACGCAGGCTCCGCTGCAATCGCTATAACCCGTGTTGCACTGCGGTACGCAGGCCGAGCCGCTACAGGTGACCACGCCGTTGTCGGGTTGGGCGCAAACCTTGCCGCAAACCCCGCAGTTCGCGCTGTCGCTGTCCAATTTGACGCAAGTATTGCCGCAAGCGGCGAAGCTCGCTGCACAACTCGCCTCGCAGCCCTTCGTGCCGCACTTGGGCGTGCCGTTGGCTGGCGTCGGACACGCCACACCGCAGTCGCCACAGTTTTCTGGATCGGAGCTCACGCTCACGCAAGAGCCCGCGCAATTCTTGTCGGCGCCTGGGCATTGCGCCAAACACTCCCCCGCCGAGCACGCGTTGCCCGCGTCGCAGACGTGCCCACAAAACCCACAATTGCCGGCGTCCTTCAGCGGATCGACGCATTGCCCGCCACACTTCACGAAGCCATCATCGCAGGTGCTGCCGCAGGCTCCCGCGGTACAGCGCGCCATCCCGTTGGCGGGCGCGTCGCAGACGCGCCCGCATTCCCCGCAATTGAGCGGGTCGTCGGCTTCGTTCACGCAACTCGCTCCGCACGCGTCGTAGCCTTTTTCGCACACGTATCCGCACTTGGCAGCCTTGCAGGTGGCGCCGCCGTGCTCCGGATTCGGACAGGCCATGCCGCACACGCCGCAATGCGTGGTCGTGCTGTCCGTGTCGACACAGGCGCCTGCGCAGTTGGTCATGCCGGCGCCGCATTTATCCGAGCAACGGCTCTCCGAGCATACCTCGCCTGCGAGGCACTTTTCGGTGCACGAACCGCAACGCGCCGGATCGCTCGACACATCTACGCACGTGCCATCGCATTTCTCCAGCGGCGTCTGGCAGCTCACCCCGCACGCTCCGTTGACGCAGGTGGGGGTGCCGCCCAGCTCACTGCACTTCTCACCGCAACCGCCGCAGTTGTCCGGATCGTCCTCGAAATTGACGCACACGGTTCCGCACGGATTGTAGCCGTCGTCGCAGGTGAACTTGCAGCGGCTGTCCGAGCACGCAGGTTGCCCGTGTGCAGGGGCCGTACAGGTCGCCCCGCAGCCGCCACAGTTGTTCGCGTCATCCTTGAGCACGACGCATTGCGTGCCGCACACGGTCTCGCGGTCGCGACAAGCCACCGTGGGGTGACACGCGTTGCTGCTGACGTCGCAAGTGTAGCCCGCGGCGCAGCGTTGGTACGCGTCGCACGGAAAGCCGTCCAAATCAGTGGTCAGGCTGCTCTTGCAAGACGACGTGACGAGGCAGGCGAAGGCCAGCAACAGCAGTTGAAAATGCCCGAGAAGGCCCGACAGCCAGCGATGCATGTTCTAGAAATTCCCCCGAGCGGCGGCGGTGCAGCCGTTAGGTAGGCAAATCAGCCCCGCGCTCGTGGAGTGTGAGGACGAACCTTTGTCGAGCAACAACATCAGGCCGCCGCCCAGCAGCAGCGCTCCGCCGGCGCCCAAGAAAATGCGAGCAGCGGTCTGGCGGCTCTGCATGGTCTCGAGCTTTTCTTGATACTCCAATTGAGTCTGCGCATCCTTTGCGTCGCTTTCCGCGCTGCGCCGCAAAAGCTCGAACGTCAGGGCTCCGCCCAAGGCGGCGGTGCCGGCAGCGAGCGTCACCCACGGCACGACACCCAGCTTCTTCCCGTGAGAGGCGGCCTCGGGTGCCGGCGTCGCGCTCGGTGGCGGGGTGGGTGTGAGGGGTGGAGCCTGGACGCTGGCTGGGGTCTGCGGCTGCTCGAGGCGCACACTCACGTCGAGGGGTTGATCGGCAGCCAACGACAGATTTGTTTCGGAGTCCGCGTAGCCGCGCAGGTTCAGCTGCAAGTGATGCGCGCCTGGGCTCAACTCGCCCGTCCACGGGGTAACGCCTACGGCTTGGTCATCTACGGCCAAGGTCGCGCCGGGTGGGCTCGTGATCACGGTCAGCTGTTGCACGCCCTTCTTTCGAAGGGATTCGGCCAGTGCTGCAATCAGGGGACGAACCGTGGCCGCGTTCGAGGCCTCCGGGTTTCTGCGTAAGTAATCGCGGTACCAGCGGAGCGCGCCCGCGTCGTCGGCCAGTTTCTCGTAAGCCCGCGCAATGTTGAAGGACAGCGGAGCGCTCGGCGCCAAGCGGTCGGCAGCCAAAAATAGGTCAACGGCGTCTTTGAAATGGCCAGCAGAGTAGGCCGCTGCGCCTTCTTGGTACTTGGATTTGGCTGCCGCGCGCCTTTGCTCGATCACGGCTTCGTCGCTCGGCGCGTCGGCCAGAGCGCTCGGCTGATGCGACAGAGAGGTGGCCGCCAATGCGAGGCCGCAGAGCCAGAAAAGAGGCCGTCGATTGCTGGCAGTCATTTTCACTCAATAGGGTGCGAGCAGGTCGCGTTGCGCGTCATGTTCGGGGCTGCCAGCCGTCGGCTTGGCTTGATCTTTACTCGAGCGTGGGGCGGCCGATTGCCGCGCGGCACTCTTCGCCGAGGTCGGCTCGGGGGGCACGACCGGCGCTGACTTCGGGACAGCGGCGCTTGGGGGGAGCGCGCTCGGTGCAGCGGCGAGTGACGTCGCGTCCACTCGAGGCTGGGCAGGAACCGCGGGCTGCGCCGCGACCGAGGGCGTTTCCGCAGCCGGCGCCGGAACGAGTGCGGCGTGCGACCAGGCCAGCAGCCCAGCAGCGCCGGTCGCCACGGCCAAAACTGCCAGCGCGATCCATTTCGAACGCACCGAGAGGGTCCGCTCGCGGCGGGCGACAGGCTGCGCGGACGACACGCTGACCGTGGCCGCGGCTCCGAGCGACGAGTCCGCGGTTCGCACCCCGGAATCTGCAGAGCTCAACGTCAATGCAGCAAATGAGGCTCGCGAGGCGCGTTGAGCCGCTGTCTGGTTCTGCCGCGTGATCCACTTGGCGTCCAGTGAGACGCCCGACACGTCCTCGAACACACCTTGACTCATCAGCCACGCCGCGAGCGCACGCCCCAGCTCCTGCATGGTGGCGAAACGTTGGCCGACGTCCTTGGCCAAGCCTCGCTGAACGATCTCCCAAAGCACGGGATCCGCTGCCCATAGCGTGATCAGGGAGGCGGGCTCGTCTTCGACGATCGAGCGGAGCAGAGAGTTGTAGTTGGTGCCCGTGAAGGGTGATGCACCACTCAACGTTTCGTACAATACGACGCATATCGACCAGATATCCGTGCGCTGGTCGACGTCGTCGCGGCCGCGTGCCTGTTCCGGAGACATGTAGCCGGGGCTTCCCAGTACGGCTCCTGCTTGTGTCAGTTGTTGCCCCAGCCCCGGTTCGCCCTCGAGCTTCGCGATGCCGAAGTCCAGTAGTTTGGGCTTTAGTTCCTCACCCTCGCGGGCGATGAAAATATTGTCCGGCTTCAGATCACGGTGAATGATGCCTTTGGCGTGGGCGGCTACCAGCGCATCCACGACCGGTAGCAGTAGCTGCACTCCGCGCACCGCGGACAGCCGCGTTTCGGTCGCGAGTAGGCTGCCGAGCGTCTGTCCGTTCAGCAGCTCCATGACGATGTAGGGATGCCCCAGCTCCGAATCGCCGACATCGAATACGCGCACGATTGCCGAATGCCCCAGTTGGGCGACCGCCCGCGCCTCCTGCTTCAGGCGCCGAGCGAGAGTGCCTTGATCGAGCTCAGGGCGAATCAGCTTCAGTGCAACGGGTGCTTCTAGCTGGAGGTTGAACCCGCGCCAGACGGTGCCCATACCGCCTTCACCGAGGAGCGCGTCGAGGCGGTACTTGCCCGCGATCACGTCGCCTACGTTGTAAGGAGCGCTATTGGGCGTCCGAACCTGCAAAATAGACGACATTCCTCCGAGCGGGAGGTTATCACGGATGGCTCGCGGGCCACGGACGACCGCGCCTCAAACCGAGAAAATCTCCGTGCGCGACTCGAATGTCAGGGTGTGACCTTGTACGCAGCGAAATTCATCGGAGAAGGCCGAGGTTCCCCCGCTGGTATGTGGCTTGCTCTCCCGGCCAGTCGTCAGAAAGGGTGAAGGTCATGGGTGATCATTGGCGGAGGCTCGTGCACCTTCCGTTGGGGTGCGTGTGGTGCGTTGCGGCACTGTCCGACACCGGCTGCGGTGTTTCGCTACGAAGTCGGACGCAGTCGAGATTAGCGCTGACGAGGCGCAGGTAAAAGCGATCTTGCGCGCGGTGTTCCCCGACCTCAGCGAGGAAGAACTGAGCGAGTACTCCTCCAAAGCTCGATCTGAACGGCGTGGGTGAAGATCGCGCTGCTGGCTATTCGCCGATCGACCTGGATTTGTTGGTGGTGGCCACCGACACTGGCTTGCTCGATATCGACCTCGATCGCGTGCTTGCCAGCAGCTGCACGGTCAGCTTCCCTCTGCCGAATCTCTCGGCAAGCACCAGCTTCGACCTCGAGCTGAAGGGAAGCGCGCAAACTTTCAGCGAGTCGCTGAGCCCAACATCGCTTTGATTCTGCATCGGTTCTTGACGAGAAAGGGCAAGCTCTACATACTCGGGCTTCCGATGTCGTTCCGCGCTATCCGTCGTTTCGCTCGCCGCGCCGCTATTTGCGGCGGGCGCGAAATGCCGTAGCGGTCTTCGACCTCGGCTTCTCGCGTAACCGCCCACAAACTGGGTGGTTACGTCGCGTCTGACGGCGGGCCACCCGAAAGGATAGCCGCCGTGACCTCGATCTCGAATCCTCTTCGTTCTCAGGCTGTTTCTTCGGCCTCTTTGGCAGACACGCTGCTTCTGGCTCAGGCGCAGCTGATGCGTGTGGCGGTGCGCCCACCGCGCATCATGCTGCGCGGGTTCGGCTCGTATCTGTGGGACGACCAAGACACCCGCTACCTGGACTTCGTTCAGGGCTGGGCCGTGAACGCCCTCGGCCACGCGCCGCCAGAGATCGCCGCCGCGCTTGCGGCTCAAGCCCAAACGCTGATCACTGCTAGCCCGGCGTTTCACAATGCCCCACAATTGCAGTTTGCTCTCGAACTGACCCGCGCTGCGGGCTTGGCTCAGGTCCACTTTACCAACAGCGGTGCGGAGGCGAACGAGGCCGCGCTCAAGCTGGCGCGCAAGTGGGGTCGGCTGCACCGCGGCGGCGCGCACCAGATCATCACCACCCTGGGCAGCTTTCACGGTCGCACGCTGGCGTTGATGGCGGCCAGCGGAAAGCCAGGCTGGGACGCGCTCTTTCCACCCGTCATGCCCGGCTTCGTAAAAGTGCCGTACGGTGATGCGGCGGCAGTGGAGGCTCAGATCGGGCCTGAAACCGTGGCTATCATGGTCGAACCGATCCAAGGCGAGGCCGGCGTGGTCGTGCCCCCGGAGGGCTACTTGCGTGCGCTGCGCAGCTTGTGCGACGAGCACGGGCTGCTCCTGATCTGCGATGAGGTGCAAACAGGCATGGGCCGCACCGGCAGCTTGTTCGCATTCGAACGGGAAGGGGTGAAGCCTGATCTGCTGACGCTCGGCAAAGGACTCGGCGGCGGGGTGCCGATTTCAGCGGTGCTGGCCAACGAGCGAGCTAGCTGCTTCGTGCCGGGCGATCAGGGCGGGACGTACAACGGCAATCCACTGATGGTCGCGGTCGCGCGCAGTGTCTTCGAGCTGGTCTCGCGCCCGGAATTCTTGGCTACGGTGCGCGCGCGCGGGCGCTACCTGGAAGAGCGGCTCGCGCCGCTGTGCCTCGAACATGGGCTCAGCCTGCGAGGCCGCGGCCTCTTGTGGGCCTTGGTGCTGCCTGAGCAGACCGCCGAAGCGATCGTGGCGCGCTGCTTTGCCGAGGGCTTACTGATCAACGCGCCGCGCCCGAACCTGTTGCGCTTGATGCCCTCATTGCGGGTGAGCGAAGCGGAGATCGACGAGCTGGCGGATTTGCTGGCTCGCGCTCTGCCCGAACGTATCTCCTGAGATAGCAATTTATCCTATCAGATAAACCTGCTCGGGGCGTACCTCGGCTTTTGCCGGCGAATCGACGGAAATGCGGCAGCGGGCGCCTGGCACGGGTCCTGCTCTAACGCTGGCCATCATGGCAAGCACCACCACTTTCCGAAGCTTCGTCGGCAAGCTGCTCCCCTCGAGCAACGCTCCGAACGCCGCGGGCGCGCCGGCTTACGCGTTGTCTGCGCAGCATGCGCTCGCTCAATACGCCGCAACGGGCTGCTTCAACGCCACCTACTACGCGTCGGCGGAAGCGCAGCTGGAGCGAGTGATTGCCCTGGCCTACTCGGTCTCGCCGAGCTTCTTGGCCCAGACGGCCATCTTCAGCCGCGAGCGCGGCGCCATGAAGGACATGCCGGCGCTCTTGTGCGCGGCGCTCTCGGTCGCTGAGCCACGTCTGTGCGCCCAGATCTTTCCGCGCGTGATTGACGACGCCAAGATGCTGCGAAACTTCGTGCAGATTCTGCGCTCCGGCGTGACCGGTCGCAAATCCTTGGGTACCGCTCCGAAGCGCTTGGTCAAGGCCTGGCTCGAGGCGCGCAGCGACGAACAGCTGTTTCGTGCGTCGGTGGGCCAGAGCCCGTCGCTGGCGGACGTGGTCAAGATGGTTCACCCCAAGCCGGCTACGGATGCGCGCCGCGCATTTTACGGCTATCTGCTCGACCGCGAGCACCAAGTCGAGCAATTGCCGGCGATCGTCCAGTCGTATCGAGCATTCAAGCTGGGGCGCTCGTCACTCGTACCGGACGTGCCCTTTCAAATGCTCAGCGCGCTGCCCTTGAACGCCGAGCAGTGGCTGACGATCGCCAAGAACGCCAACTGGCAGACCACGCGCATGAACCTCAACACCTTCGCTCGTCACGGCGTATTCACTCAGCGCAGCATGACCACGCTGCTGGCCGCACGTTTGCGCGACAAAAGCGCCATTTTACAGGCGCGCGCTTTTCCCTATCAACTGCTCGCCGCCTACCGCGCGAGCGGCGCAGACGTTCCGTCTGCGATCCGCGAGGCTCTGCAAGACGCCATGGAAATCTCGATTTCGAACGTGCCAACCATCGACGGCAAAGTCTACGTATTGGTCGACGTCTCCGGCTCGATGTCGTCACCGATCACGGGTCATCGTCGTGGCTCGACCACCAGCATGCGCTGCATCGATGGCGCGGCCCTGGTGGCTGCGGCCATCTTGCGCAAGAACCCGCAGGCGGAAGTGATTCCGTTCGAGGCTAAAGTAGTCTCGGGCTTGCGCTTGAACCCGCGGGATAGCGTGATGACCAACGCCGAAAAGCTAGCGGCCATTGGCGGTGGTGGTACGAACTGCAGCGCACCGCTTTCGTACTTGAACGCGCAGAAGGCAACTGGCGATCTGGTCGTGTTCGTCTCGGACAACGAATCTTGGGTCGATGCGCGCCGCGGTCCGACGGCGGTCATGCTCGAGTGGCAAGCCTTCAAGGCGCGCAATCCAGAGGCTCGCCTGGCCTGTATCGACTTCGTACCGAATGCCACGACGCAGGCGGCCGAGGGCCAAGACATCCTCAACGTCGGCGGCTTTTCGGACGCGGTTTTCGACCTGCTGGCGAGCTTTGCCAAGGGCAACATGCAGGCCGGTCACTGGGTCTCCGAAATCGAAAAGATCGCGATCTAGAAGACCCCCCGTAAAACGTGCCCGTGCCCGATCTTCAGAACCGGGAGTTTGTTTTGATGGTCACGCGACACGCCGCGGCCGTCGCGGCCTTCGGCGTCACAGCTCGACTCGAGAGGCCGGGCACGGGCACGGGCACGTTTACGGGAGGAAGGGGCAGAACCCCATCAACGACATGATTTCAGGCCGAATGCTGACAGGACTACATTGACCGGGAGCGCTCCTTCGGGAGCACCCAGAAGTCTTGGCAAATACTCGTCGGCCCCTTTTCTGAGCCAAATGCCGTAGGGACTACACTACCAACTGTCCGTCTCCACGATTGTCGTTGGCTCTTTTTTTCTCAGCTGCGTTTCTTCAATTCCGAAAAATCGAGCTCGAACCGGCTCAGGTACTTCCTGAGCCGGTCCGCGTCGTTCACGCTGGTTCGCTCCGTGCGCGAGTTTGCGAATAGTTCGCGCCCTGCCTCGGAGAGCGAACGCGCGCTCGAACACACGGCGAGCACGTCCTCGAGCTGAACCCGGTCGAACCGGTCGAGGCGCGCGGCGCGCTCGCTGCCCAGCGCACGCGCCGTATGTTCTTGGTCTTTGCCCGACGCGCCCGGAGACAGAGCACTCTGCAGTCGCGAGAGCTCGTCGGCTACGTCTGGTTCAGTGATGCGGCCGCCCTCGGCCAAGGTGGCCATGCGAGTCACGACTGCGTTGAAGTCCCGAAAATTGCCGGGCCACGTCCAGCTAGAGGCAAACTGTAGGAAGCGTTGCTTGGCTTCACGGTTGATGGTCACGTTTTTGGCTAGCGAACGCGACACCTGTTCGAGCTCGAACTCGAAGTTGGGCGGAATGTCTTCCGGCCGCTCGTGAAGTGCAGGCAAACGGAAGCTCCACAAGTTGATGCGGGCCAGCAGATCCTCGCGAAAGAGCGTGCCGCGTTCAGCGCGCGCTTGCAAATCGCGGTTCGTGCCGCAGATCAGTTGAAAGTCACTGGAGGCTTCCCGGTCCGAGCCCAGCGGATAGAAGACCTTTTCTTCGATCGCGCGCAGCAGCATGGCTTGCTCATCGGCGCCGAGCTCACCCACTTCGTCCAGGAACAGCACGCCTTGGTCCGCCTTTCGCAACAGGCCGTGTCGGTCGGTCGTGGCACCCGTGAACGCGCCCTTGCTATGACCGAACAAAGTGCTCATCGCGGCGTCACCGCGCAGCGTGGCGCAGTTGAGCTCGGCGAACGCGCCGCTGACCTGATGGCGAGCCTTCTTGAGCTCGAAAATGCGCCGGGCCAGCTGACTTTTGCCTGCGCCCGTCGGGCCGGTGAGCAGGATCGGTGCCCGCGATGCGACCGCTACCCGTTCGATTCGTTCGATCAATGCGTTGAACGCCGCGTTCTTGGTCTCGATCCCGGACTTCAAGAACGAGTGCGCCTCGGCTTTCTCCTTTTGAAAGCGTGTCGCCAGTTTGTCGTACTTGGACAGGTCGAGGTCGATGATCGCGTAGCTGCCCGGCTCGTTCTCGACGCGGGCCTTTTTGTCGGGTGATGTTTGCAGCAGCCGCGCTGGGAAGTGGCGCGACTCGGTGAGCAGGAACAGACAGATCTGCGCCACGTGGGTGCCCGTGGTGATGTGCACCAAGTAATCTTCGCGCTCCGGGTCGAACGCGTAGCTCGCGGTGAACTCGCGCAATTTGGCGTACACGCCCTCGAAATCCCAAGGGTCTGCAAAGTCCATCACATGCTTGACGACTTTGGTTTCTGGGGAGACGTGTGCAATGTCTGCGCTGACCGTCGCTACCAAGTCGAGGCTGTGCTTGCCGTGCAGCAGCTCGAAGCGGTCGACCAACAAGTCTTCGTGCTGGGTCAGCGCGACGCTCGGTCGCCAACGCTCCCAGCGTTTGCTGCCCCGACCGGCATCGAGCGTCGTCCCGAGCAGCCCGATCACCACCAGTTTGCGTCGTGCCATTTTTCGAGGCGAAATGTATCCCATTGTATCGTGCGTATCTTGTCGGATAATCGCCTGCCGCGGGCGCAGCGGGCTTTTCCGCGTATTTCGTGGATTTGTCTGCCGTTCGGGCTTGGCACCGCGCATGCTTAGTCAGGCCACATGACCACGACGGCGCGCACGCACCTCACCCTCGAAACAGCGGGCTCTCCAATCAAGGCCTGGACGGTCGGCGTCCCGTTCGAAGCCGAGGCCGAAGCCCAGCTCCGCCGGGTCGCGCTGTTGCCCTTCATTCACAAGTGGGTCGCCGTCATGCCCGACGTACACGCGGGGATCGGCGCGACCGTCGGTAGCGTGATTGCGACCAGGGGGGCGATCATCCCGGCCGCCGTCGGAGTCGACATCGGTTGTGGGATGATTGCAGTGCGCACGACGCTACGCGCGAGCGACCTGCCGGACAATTTGCGCGCATTGCGAAGCGCAATCGAGAAAGCCGTACCGCACGGGCGCACGGCCAACGGCGGACCCGGTGATCGCGGGGCGTGGGCAGACCTGCCTACGGACGTAGCCGAAACCTGGGCCGAGCTGGACCCGGCGTATCAGGCGTTGGTCGAAAAATTTCCCAAGCTCGGTCGCGGTGCAACTGCAAACCACCTCGCCACGCTAGGGACCGGTAACCACTTCATCGAAGTTTGCTTGGATGAATCGGAACGCGTCTGGTTCATGCTGCATTCCGGGTCGCGTGGCGTAGGAAACCGAATCGGGAGCTTCTTCATCGAGCTGGCCAAGAAGGACATGCGCACTTGGCTCGTGAACCTGCCGGACGAGAATTTGGCGTACCTGCCCGAAGGAACCGAGCATTTCGCGGATTACTGGGGTGCGGTGAGCTGGGCCCAGAAGTTTGCCGAAAAGAACCGGGAATTGATGATGAAACGCGTGGTCCTGGCGGCGCAAACCCAGTGCGGGCTGCCGCCTTTCCAGCTCACCGACACGGCCGTCAACTGTCACCACAACTACGTGGCGCGGGAGCACCATTACGGCGCAGACGTGCTGGTGACGCGCAAGGGCGCCGTGCGCGCGGCCGAGGGGGACCTCGGCATCATCCCCGGCAGCATGGGCGCGAAGTCTTTCATCGTCCGCGGTAAGGGAAACCCTGAGAGCTTTTGCTCGTGTAGTCACGGTGCGGGCCGCAAAATGTCGCGCACCGCAGCGAAAAAGGCGTTTTCTCTCGCGGACCACGAGCTGGCAACGCGCGGGATCGAATGCCGCAAAGACGCAGACGTGATCGACGAAACCCCCGCTGCTTACAAGTCGATCGATGACGTGATGCACGCGCAGCGTGAGCTCGTCGAGATCGAGCATACTTTGCGTCAAGTCGTGTGTGTGAAAGGGTAACGAGGTAGAGCGTGTTGACGATAGACGGATCCATGGGTGAGGGGGGTGGCCAGGTGCTGCGCTCTTCGCTCGCCCTATCTCTGCTCAGCGGCGCCCCGTTTCGAATCGACGGCATTCGAGCGGGGCGCGCGCGCCCGGGCTTGATGCGCCAGCACCTGGTCGCGGTGAACGCCGCCGCCCAGGTGGGGGACGCGAGCGTGCAAGGAGCCGAAATCGGCTCGACCCGGTTGGAGTTTCGCCCGCAGGCGATCAAGGCTGGCGACTACACCTTCGCGATTGGCAGCGCCGGTAGCACCACATTGGTCTTCCAGACCGTTTTGTGGCCGCTGCTGCTCGGGGCAGCTTCGCCTTCCACGCTCACCTTCGAAGGGGGGACGCACAATCCGATGGCCCCGCCCTACGAGTTCATTACATCGACGTTCTTGCCGTTGCTTGCTCGCATGGGTGGTCAGGTCGATGCAGAGCTGACTTGCCACGGTTTCTACCCGGCGGGTGGGGGCCGCTGGTCGACGACCATTCAGCCGGCGCAACGGCTCGGGCGGCTTTCGCTCTTGGAACGGGGCGAGCTCAAGAATCTGTCTGCTCGGGCGTTGCTCTCGGCTTTGCCTGCATCGGTCGCGCTGCGCGAGCTCGATACGCTGGCCGCTACGCTCGGTTGGGATCGCTCTGCCTGCCGACCGCAGATGATCAAAGACTCGCGGGGCCCCGGCAACGTGCTGCTTGCGTTCATCGAGAGCGAGCAGATCACGGAGGTGGTGAGCGGCTTCGGAGAGCGCGGAGTGTCTAGCGAGCGCGTGGCGGCCGGGGTGGCCAGTGAGGTGCAGCGCTATCTGAACGCCAACGTGCCCGTCGGCGAGCATCTGGCAGATCAGCTCTTGTTACCGATGGCGCTCGGCGCGGGTGGGGTGTTCCGCACGCTTTCGCCCTCCCGACACTGCCTCACTCAGTTGAACTTGCTGAAGCTGTTCCTGGGCACCTCCGCGGTCGTCACGCGTGAGGGCCCGGACGTATCGCGGATCGAAGTCGTCAGTCGGTCGGCTTGAAGCGATAGCCCACGCGCTGAGCAGATACGGCGGGTGCATCGGAAGACGCACCCGCTGTGCGCTTTGCTGCGCGCTGTTCGGTTGAACAGCGCCGCACAGAAGCGCGGTTAGTCGCAGCCGCAGCCGGCTTGCAGGCCTACGAGCTCCATTGCGTCGCCGCAGTCGATGGAGGTTTCCGAGTGCAGCACGCGAGCGGCCGAGCGGAGCGCCGACTTGCGGTGTTCCGCAGGGACGGCGCTGACGGCGCGCAGGGCCTCGCGCGCTTTGACGGGGACGGACTCACTGTGGATGAGCAGGGGAGCTAGGGAAAATGCCATGATCGTGCGTCTTTCCGGGGTGCGCCGCTGAGGGCGAGGCGTTCGCTTTCAGGAACCCAACTCCTGGAACGTGTGGCCATAGTTTCTTATGTCAAGCGACTTTCTTTTTACAACCTACTTTCTTTTGGAAAGTAGCGTGGCTAGACTTCAGTGATGGCCAAGACGGTCGACTGCCAGTGCCACGCTTTCCAGCTCGCTGCTGACGTGCTCGGTCGCCCGTGGAGCGCGCTGATCCTAACCGCGCTGTCGGCTGGACCACGCCGCTTTGGTGAATTGGCTGATACCGCGGCCGGGCTCGGCACCAAGGTCCTGTCCGCGCGCTTGAAGGAGCTCGAGGCCCGCGGGCTCGTGCAGCGTGATGTCGAGCCGGGCCCGCCGGTGCGCGTCTCGTATCAACTCACCGATCAAGGTCGCGGCTTCGGCCACGTTGCAGAAGCCATCCAACGCTGGGGGCGTGAGCTGAGCGAACCCAGAGCACCGCGCTCGCGCCGCGCCTGAGCGCGGTCGCTCGCTCTCGCCCGTGGCTCCCGCGATTTCGATACTCGTGCCGGCTTACAACGCCGGGCGCACGCTGGCTTCCGCGTTGCGCAGCGTGCAGCGGCAATCGGAGACCGATTGGGAGTGCGTGGTCGTCGATGATGGGTCTTCCGATCATACGGCCGAGATTGCTCGCGCGTACGCGCGCGAGGATGCCCGCGTGCGCCTCGTCGGAGGCGAACATCGCGGCATCGTGGCAGCACTTTCGGCTGGACTCAGCGCGTGCCGAGCGCCGCTGATCGCACGCTTCGACGCAGATGATCTGATGTCGCGCGCGCGGCTGTTGCTGCAGCGAGCCGCGCTCGACCACGACCCTGCGCTTTCGGCAGTTGGCTGTCATGTGCGGCTGTTCCCACGTGCAGCGCTGCGCGAACGCAGGCTTTTGTACGAGCGTTGGCTGCGGTCGATCCGCACGCCGGAGCAGCTGGAGCGCGAGGCCTTCGTCGAATGCCCAGTGGCGCACCCGACGTTGATGATTCGCAAATCCGCGCTGCTCGCACTCGGCTACCGCGATCGTGGCTGGCCAGAGGACTATGACCTCGTGTTACGGCTGCTGCAGAGTGGTCAGCGGATCGGTGTCGTGCCAGAGCGGCTACTCCATTGGCGCGATGGTGCCTCACGCCTGTCGCGCATTTCGCAGAGCTATTCGATCGCTGCGTTCGTGGAGTGCAAGGCGGAATTCTTGGCGAGCGGCTTTCTCGCCGCCAGCGATCGCTACTTGCTCTGGGGCTTCGGTGACACCGGTAAGGCATTGGCCAACGCGCTGGCACGTCGAGGCAAGCATCCAGAGGCGATCATCGAGCTGCACCCGGGGCGCCTTGGGCAGCTGATCCGTGAGGTGCCCGTGGTGCCTCCCAGCGCGCTGCCCGGGCTCCACTCACGACGCTCACTACCAATAATTGTCTCGGTCGCGGGCATCGGACCACGCACCGAAATTCGGCAGGCGCTCGAAACCATGGGCTTTCGCGAACTGCGAGACTACGTGTGCGCTGCGTGAACGGGGAGCAGGGCGTGCTAAGCTCGGGCCCGTGGCAGAGGGCAAAGCTTGGCAGTTCCGCGCAACCGTCGTGGCCACGCTCGTGCTTGGCTGCGCAGGCGACAACGGCAACCAGTACGCCGAAGCGGCGACCGGCCTCGGCGCGACGATTGGCAGCACGGCCATCTATCGCGCGCAAACTCACGGGTGTTGGGCAGTCTGCTCTCCGGGCTTCGCCTGTGATCGCCCGAGCGGCCTGTGTCGTCGCTACGAATGCATCCCCGCCTGCGCGCCCAACAAGACTTGCTTCATCGAATCAGACAACAGCTTTCGCTGCGTGGATGTTTTGGGTGCCGGGTCATTCAGCGCCCCGGCTAGCGCGCCTATCATGAGTAGCGCGCCAGTACCGAGCGTCGCGCCACCCGCCAACAGTGCCTCAGCCCACTAACGAACGAAGCCTCGGCCGCCGACTGCTGACTTCGCTGATCGGCGCCGCGCTTGCGCTCCTGCTCGCGTTCGTCGCGGCGCACTACTACTCAGTGCCGAATCTGAACGGGGCTGCGCGCGACAACCCCTGGCTCGAGCGGGACTTCTGCTTCGCCCTGGCATCCAGCCTACTCGCGCTGGGGGTCGGTCTGCACGCTGGCAGAGCCCCTGTGCAGGCCCGCGTGCTAGCTCGAGTGCTCGTGCACGTTCTGGTCTGGATCGCGATGACGATTGCCCTCGCGCTGGCTTGGGGAAGCTCCGTGTCGCTTTTGACGCTGCTGATCGCACCGAGTCATGCTTTCGCCTTGCTGCGTTTGGTCGCGCTCGGGCGAGCCATGCGCGCCGAGCAACTTTTTCGCAAATAGCCAATTTCACGCCGAAAAAAGTCGAGGCCTGGCAGGGAGGATCTCCGCAGCTTGCGGCGTATGAGCCATGGTAGCGTGGTCTGCTAAGTTACGGGAGCGCTCGGGAAATATGCTGCAAATCATGAATATGAAGCCCCTATTCGTCTCAATCGGCTTGTCCCTTTCGCTGTGCATCGCTTGCGGGGGGAGCGACGGCGACAACCATGGCAGTCCCGGCGGCAGCGGTGGCAGCACCAGCTCAGGCAGCGGTGGGAGCGGGGATCCAGGTGGCAGTAGCCCGGGCGGCAGTAGCCCGGGCGGCAGCGGCTCGGGCGGTGCTGGCCCCAGCGCAGGTGGAGCTCCAAATGCGCCTGCGGGCGGTTACTCGTCGGGCATTGCCGGTGACCGGCAGCTCGGCTCGTTGACGGACGACGAATATGCCGGGATGTGCCAGAAGCTCAGCGACTATTTCAGCGACAGCAGCGCGACCGGCAAGAACGTGGAGGAATTTGCGTGTCGCGTCTCGAGCGCGTTAGGCGCCCTGTTTTTTGGCGCAGACAGTGACGCTGCGCTGCAAGCCGCCTGCAAACCTCTGTACGATACATGCGTCGCGTCGCCGACGACCACCGAGGAGAGCTGCACCAAGCCGGACGCGACCTGTCAAGCCACGGTTGCCGAGTACGACACTTGTGTGAATGACGAGCTCAAGGCGCTGAATCAAGCGGTCACCGCGGTCCCCTCGTGTGACAAGATTACGATTGTATCACTCACGGCGCTCTTTGCTGCATCAGGGTCTCAAACGATCGCTTCATGCGACGCGCTCGAGGCAAAGTGTCCAGGGATCAAGACTCCGGTTGACGACGCCAATCCCTAGCTGAACCGCGGCCGCGAAGTTACGCGACTTTCGCGGCCGACGGCAGGCGGGCCAGCAAGGCCAGCGCGACGATCACGAAGGCGCCGGCTGCCAGCGCCAAGGACACATGCACGCTCAGGACGCTTCCGACCAGGCCGACGGTGATCCCGCTGAATGCGCGCAAGCCTGCAGACGACATGTTGAACAGGCCGAGCACGCGGCCGCGGACCTCGGACGGGGCCTGAAGTTGCACGATCGTTTGCGTCATGCTGCTAAATGACAGCTCGAAGAAGCCGGCCAGGAACAAGCACAGCAAGGCGAGCGGGTAGGAGCGCATGAGCGCAAAGGCGCCCAGCGCGCAGGCCCAAAGCGCGGCCAGCTTCAGCGCCGAGCTGGTCTCGGTGCGCAGCAGGCGGCGCCCGCTTTCGAGCAACAGGCCACCGACCAAGGCGCCCGCGGCGTCCGCCCCGAGCAACGCGGTGTACGCGGCGCCCGGGTCTCCATGCCCGAGATCTTCGGCAAAGGTTGGCATCTGCGCTTGATAGCTGTTGCCGATGAAAAATGACGCTGCTCCCGCGAGCACGATCATCGACATCAATATTGGCAGACCGCGCACGTCGCGGACGGTCGCTAGAATATCGGCGAGCCCACGGACGGCGCGCCGTGGACCCTCACCGGTCCGGAAGTGACGCCCATAGGGCGCACGGATCAGCCAGACGACGAGCGGCAAATAGAAGGTCGCGTTCAAGAACATGCCGTAGTTCGGGCCCAGCGTGCGCAAAATCAGGCTACCCACGCCGGGCCCCGCCAGCATGCCGAGGTAGCGCGCAGTCGCGTTCAGACGCACCGCGCTTGCGATCCCCGCACCACCGACCACGTCGTACAAGAGGACTTGGCTCGAGGTGAGCCAGAACACACCCGCACAACCGTGCAAGCTCAAGAGAGCCATGGCTTGCCAGATCTGCAGCGTGTTCGTAACGAAGAAGTAGCCCCAGCCGAGCGACACGGTCATGAACAGCCCGGCGCCGATCTGAATCAAGCGCCGTGAATCGAAGCGATCATTCAGTGCGCCGACGGGCACCGAGAAGACCAAGAACGGGACCCAGTGCGAGACGACGGCAAAGCCGCCCAGGGCAGGTGAGTGGAACTTCTGAAACGCGACCCAGTAGCTGATCACGTGCTCCACGTTGTCAGCCATCATGGTGAGCAGGAACGTCAGTAAGAATACGCGAAACCCCGGCAAGCGCAGGGCGTCGAACGGACGATGAGTGTCTGCCATGGCGAAGCTAGAATTCGTAGCGAAACGGCACGTTTTTCCCAGGATTCACGAACGGACGCGGCGCGCGCAGGCGTTTCCACAAGTAGGCGACATAGGCAGCGCGCTGGCGCGCGGGATCGCCGCCCTCGGGCGTCTGCTCAGCGATGAACTCGGCTGGGACGGCCGCCAAAGCTCGCTCCAGCACTTCGCGAGTCAAGCGAGGCGCGAGCTCGGCATCGCAGGCTTCGAATTGGCTCGGCGAGACTCGCAGCAGATGCTTTTCGACGAACGAGCCCGGTTGCCGCGGCGTCTGCTCGTTCACGTTGCCCCAGTCGTATTGAAAGGTGAGCGCCGCGCCGTTGTCGATCAGCGACACGCGGCCGGCCTTGATCATCAGATTCGGATTCTGCTCCGTGCGATCGGGGTTCTGAACCAAAGCGTCGAGCCAAATGATCGAAGCGGCCAACTCGGGACGAATATGCCGCACGTCGGGCGGCTTCAAATCCCGATAGCCCTCGAGCAATTTGAAGCCGAGGTTTAGCCCAGCGCTGCGCCGCAACAGATCGAGGAGCTCCTCGTGTGGGTCAAGGCTGGCAATGCCGGGCTCGATTTCTACCAAACAACGCGCAGGCGTGGGCAGGCCGAGCGCATCTGCCAGCTCGCCGACGACGATTTCGGCAACCAGCGGCGCGGCGCCGTGGGCGGTCGCATGCAACTTGGTGAAGATGCGCTCGCCTCCCGCGTCGATGATCACCGGCCAAGAGCTGCCCTGTCGAAACGCCGACAGAACCTGTTGAGCACGGACGCGGCGCATGGGGCGACGCGCAGCGTACGTCGGAAACCGCGAACGTGCCAAATCGCCACGCCCGTGCGCCGCTCAGCCTGACTCGCCGCCGTTAGCGCGCGCCTTGCTCGCTGTTACCGTCCTTGTCGTGCGCGTTCCGGGTGTCCTTGGCGCCGTTTCGCACCTTCGAGCTTTCACTGCCGGGGGCACCGGTTTTCAGGCGGGCAGGCTGGGTTTCCGGGTGCGTCGCCTGGGTTTGCGGCGCGGCCTTCTCGGGCTTTCGCTTGGTCATGCGTCGGGTA
>Ga0247783_1000194_pt1 | contig 17907 bp, 17 predicted proteins | sample UWRJL064202C5_FD_179911 | JGI IMG/M metagenome (GOLD analysis project Ga0247783, IMG submission 179911) | Plant litter microbial communities from Arlington Agricultural Research Station in Wisconsin, United States - UWRJ-L064-202C-5 | ecosystem: Environmental > Terrestrial > Plant litter >...
CGGCAGTTTTTAAGTTGCGGTTTTGTGGAACACTTTTACGCAGTAAAACCACAAAAGCGCGACTTAAAAACTGTCCAGCGCACGTAGTGCGCGGTGCTTGAGCGATTTGTTAGGCATGTGTTTGGTTAATAGCGCTAAGGTATCATTTTGATTGCTGAATGTTGTTGTGCCAAAACACATCTGGAGTACCGTCTTGTCGCTGAGAGAGTTCATCGCGTTTCGGGTTTTCATAAACCCACTCTTCACCACGCTGAACCGCAGTCGAGAAGTCATATCTATTCTCGTTACGCTTTAACTGTATAAACTGTGTCCACTTACCATTTCGAGCAGTCCATTCGACTCTGAATCGAATCACCGATTGCGAGGTGTCGTAGGGCACTTCCGCTCTCTGCAATGTAGCGAAGTTAAGCTGAAGGGTTCCACAGTCGAAGTTTACATGATGCTTAAAGAAATCATGAATGTTTCCGGTACGTTTTACTTCTTCGAATCCTGCATCGGATTTATCAAGGTCAATAACACTAGCCTTTGCTTCAATCAGCGGATAATCGCCAACAACATGAGCAGTTATATTTCGAATAGTTCCGTTTTGTGGGTTTACAAGCATTAACCACCCGATACTTTTCCCACCAGAGGCATGACCCTCTAGTCGATCAGCCGCGCCTCTTAGTTCTTTTAGCAAATTTTCTTGTTTCTCGACTATTCCACCGAGGCCGCTTTCGACATCTTGCTGTTTTTTTACTCTAAACCATTGTGAAAATCCCCAGCACGCAAAAAAGAATGAACCACCAAAAACTGTAATTGCATCGACTAATTTTTGCTTTTCAGGTGCGACCACAAGACTATAAGCAGTCCAACAAGCTGCGATTAGAAACGGCCATGCCATTTCTCGAAACATCTGCCACAGTATCTTTCGGGTATTGCCCATTTTTATGCCTCTGGGTATTACTTCAACTAACCGCCTAACAGTTTATTCAACGACCAAGGCCGTATATTTGCGGGCAGATTATTCCTAACCCTTTAAAAATATTCAGTGCAGCAATATCTTAGCAAACAACACAGAGTTGATGATATCCGGTTGAGTTAACAGTCATTAATCGACCTCCGGTGGCTTGCTCCGCGAAATGCGCCCTGCAAAAGTCATTTGCTGATTTAAGCACAGATAAGCAAAATAAAGATCCCCTTGAAACTAAAAAGCCCATTTGTTTTTCAACAAATGGGCTTTTTGCGATTATCGGTTTTTCATTTTTAGAGTTTTTGTTTGTCTCGAATTATATTGATGTATTCCAGTTCGTCCAGTGCGCCTTTGTCGCTGGAATTGAGTGCTAGGCATTCTTTGTATTTAACTTCGGCTTCATTTAATTTTCCCAGTTGGACGAGGTTAAAACCTACGCCGCGTTTTGCTCGCAAAAATTCGCTGCCTCTGAGTTCATCGGGGGAATAGGTTAGGGCGGCGTCTTCTGCTTGGCTGAAATAATCAACCGCTTGATTCCAGTCGCGCTTGACTTGATAGATGTGCCCGAGCGCGGATAAATACATGGCGTTCACCGGTGCCATCGCGATTGCTTTTTTAAGTAAATTTTCGGCATCGCGAATTCGACCGGTATTAAGGGCGATGGAGCCGCGCAGATAATATGCGTCGGAACAAACGGTATCTAATACTTCGGGAGTTTCATTCCTGCTGGCAGAGAGCATGGTATACATCAGGCCTTCGGCGGTGGTGCGCGATGTGTATGTTTTTTTGCCATCAATGGGGTATTGGGTCTCGCACTGTTTGATCGCCTCATCTAATTCCAGTACCGCCTCATTGATCCGGCCGAGCTGCATATATTGCAGTCCCTGCTGGGCATGGGATTTATAATTTTCAGTGGAGGATGCTTGTGGCGCCTTATCAGCCGGTGCGGTTGAGCAGCCGGATACTGTTGTCATTATCGCGACTACGCAGATGAGTTTTTTCATTAGTGCTCCTTAGTGAATAATGCAGCAGTGCCGGGCGCAAGTTTTCAAAATGCAACAGTATGATTGGGAAAAGCAAAAAGCAGCAATTAGTGTGCCTATATCCTGCGGGCGGTAGCCGTAAATCTAACGACAAGGGCGCAGCAAGCGGCGCCCCTACAAATAGAATTGCACCTGTAGGGGCGCTGCTTGCTGCGCCCTCTTTTGGATTTATAAAAAAATTAATTTGAAAAACGGCCGATCTTTTTATATGCGGGTTTGTGAGGCTAACTCCTGCAATGACTCAATAAAAAATAATTACTCTTCTGAATGTTTTTCTGCGTTTTATTAGAAAATACATGCGCAATGTATTTGCTCAGTTTGTCATGCCTGTCGAATCGACGATCCTTGTCATAAAAACATCATTTTCGACCGATAGAGGATATTTTCTCATAAAGCGATGCGTGGCATTTATTTCCACCAATAAGCCGCCTTAATATCATTTAAAACGCCTGAAAAAAATTCAACTTCAATGTGTGCTACCAAACAATGAAATATTTTTTTTGCGCTTAGACTACGGTCAGTAGGTCGCGAATTGGCGGCCGCTTACTCGCTACAGGAGACACATGATGCGAACATTAATAAAACTAGTGGGACTTACTGTTGTGCTTAGCAGCACATCAGCAATGGCTGTAGATAGCGTTACTCATAGTTCATCTTCATCAGCTATTAAAGGTGTGGCAACACAAAATGCCGATAATACTGATCTGAACACCCGCGATAAAAGTGGTGACACGCTGACACCGCAAAAGCAGCCGAACTCCGAGTCAGATATCGATTTGCTGGCGGCTGTCCGCAGTGCAATCGTAGATGATAGTAGCCTCTCGACTTCTGCGCATAACGTAAAAATTATGGTGGAGAAAGGTGTTGTTACATTGCGCGGTCCAGTAAAAACTGCAAATGAAAAAGCCCGAGTAGAGGCGCTCACACGCAAAGTCGTGGGCGTTGTAAGTATTGATAACCGATTAGATATCGACACCAACTAAAACTGTGGAGGTTTATTATGAAAAACGCTGTCTATTGTATTGCTCAAACTCGCGTCCAGGCTGAAGCCATCGTTGATGGTTTAAAGAATGCTGGATTTCTTAACACTGAAATTTCCGTGCTTTTCTCCGACAAATCAGGCACACGTGATTTCTCCCATGAACAAAATACGAAAATGCCTGAAGGTGCTACCACCGGCGGCGTTGCTGGAATGGGTGCCGGTGCAGTCTTAGGTTGGTTGGCAGGTATTGGCAGTTTGGCTATCCCGGGTGTAGGTCCGCTTATTGCTGCAGGCCCTATTATGGCAGCCCTCGGGGGCGCGGCTGTTGGTGGCGCTACGGGTGGGTTGCTCGGTGGTTTAGTCGGCATGGGCATACCTGAATATGAAGCCAAATTGTATGACGGAAAAATTCAAGGTGGTAATTCACTGATCTCGGTTCACACCGAAAACTCTGATCAGGTAAAAGTTGCCAAAGATATCTATGAGCGCGCTGGTGCCGAAGACATTCATTCCACGTCTGAAGGCCATGCACCGCATAAAGCGGCTTAATTAGTATTTTCATATTAATTTGTCCGAATAAAAAAGCGCGACTTTCATCGCGCTTTTTTATTGGCTATCTAGTCCAGAAAAATTTTGCCTGGGAGATGACCAGCGACCATGCATCAGTCTGGATTGAGTTTGACATGAAGACGAATCAATCGCCAATTTACATTGGAACCAGCGGTATTGTATTGCCTGGCAACAAAACCAGCTTCCCCGAATCATTTCGCTCTGGCACCAGATTGCAATATTACAGCGCAATATTTAATTCGTTGGAAGTGAATAGTTCTTTTTATAAACTTCCTCAAGCCAAAACGTTTGCCAAATGGAGGAATGAAGTTGCGGATAATTTTACGTTCAGCGTAAAGCTGTCGAAATCGATAACGCATGCAAAGCAATTGAAGTTTGAATTCGCTGATATCGATAATTTTATCTCCGCGACAACAGAATTGAACACGCACAAAGGCGCGCTATTAATTCAGTTTCCGGCAAGCATAACTGTAGATTATGCGGAGAAGGTACTGTGCATCCTGCACCATTTAACATCATTACAAACAGCTCCATTCTGGCAATTAGCGGTCGAGGTTCGCCATAATAGTTGGTATACAAATGACTTTTATGCTGCGCTTCAACAATATCATGCGTCGCTTGTATTTCATGATATGCCCAGCTCTAAAACTCCGATGGATCAAACTGCAACTGAATGTATCTATTTACGTTTCCACGGCCCATCAGGTAATTACACCGGAACCTACGATAACAAAACAATAGGAGACTATGCGCAAATGATTCGGGAGTGGCGTAGCGGAGGGAAAACGATATTTATCTACTTCAATAATACAATAGGTGATGCTTATAATAATGCGCTTGCGCTGCAGAAATTGGTGGAACGGTAAGCGGAGCCAAGCTCCGCTTAGTACTAGTTTCGACCATGGGTAGTGCTACCACCTTTCTTACCTGATTCGCGGGCATTTCCGTGGCCATTTTTACTGCTACTTGTATCTTTAGGCTGAGATTTCCCGTCAGACTTCTGGCTTCTTTGTTCAGGATGTTGGCTCATTTTTATTTCCTCATAAAATTAATGTTTTGTGCAATGCACCATTCTTTGGTTGCTGCCGAACAAGTTAGTTCACTGTTGATAGAAATTTCATAAAAAAGTGTCGTTGAAATTTCCATCTGTTGCAGCTGCACAATTATCTCTATGGAGGAGCGCTGTCATCTGTGTGTTAACCAACCTAATCTATTTTCGCTTGAGAGATTTAATTATCTTCAATTTTCGCATTGGGCACTTAGCTGACGACCGGTGTTTTGCTGCGCCACTGTAATTACCATTCATGACAAGGGTAAAGAATTAATAAGTTACCCTCCCATAAATCCCGCAACTGATGTTTTAGCCGTAAAATAAGCTACGTGAACCGTAATTTACGTAAACCATAAGGTACGTGAACATTGGATGAGGTTGTTATGTCGGTCGAATTCTCCCTGCTCGAACTCGCCTCGGTGCGAATCAATGAAACTCCCTGCGACAGCTTCACGCATGCCGTGGCTTATGCCAAAGCGGCGGATGCTTTGGGGTTTAAACGCTTTTGGTTGGCGGAACACCACAATATGCAGGGCATCGCCAGCTCCGCGACGGCGGTGTTAATTGGGCATATTGCGGGTAATACGCAGCAGCTGCGCGTAGGCTCGGGCGGGATAATGTTGCCCAACCATTCGCCACTGATTGTGGCCGAACAATTTGGCACGCTCGCATCGATTTATGGCGACCGCATCGATCTGGGTTTGGGGCGCGCACCGGGGACTGACCCGGTCACCAGCCGCGCATTAAAACGCGATGACGGCGCCGCAGAAAATTTTGCGCAGGAAGTACAAGTTATCCAACAATTATTGCAGCCGAGTGCGCCGCAACAACGTTTGCGCGCAGTGCCGGGTGAGGGTACACAGGTACCCATCTGGATTTTAGGTTCGAGTCTTTACAGCGCAGGATTAGCTGCACAATTAGGCCTGCCTTATTCATTTGCCGGGCATTTTGCGCCCGCCTATATGCGTGCTGCACTCAAACGCTATCGCGCTGAATTTCGCCCATCGGCGCATTTGGAAAAGCCTTATTTTATTTTGGGTTTGCCAGTTATTTGGGGTGAGACGGAAGCGCAGGCGATCTTAAATTCCTCCACCGGGTTTCAACGGATTGTGGCCTTGTTTCGCGGTGAACCTCTGTGGTTGCGCCCGCCGATTGATATTGCGCAATTGGATTGGTCGGCGGGCGAAAAACAAAATGTAGAAGAGTTTTTAGCGCTGGCGCAAATTGGAGATGAGCTGCAAATTCTGGATGGCTTGCAGCAGTTGCGCGACGAACTGGCCATCGATGAATTTATGTTTACGATTGATGTCTACGATCGCGATTTGCGTATCCAGACTTTATCGATGCTAGCGCGCATAAAAGATCATTTGCGGTAAAGATTATTTAATTTGTAGCCTGTATGGAGCCTAGCGTAATACAGGAGTCAACCGGAATTAAAACCCGCAATCCGCTTCACTCCTTGCGGGCTACTCGTTAAAAATCCCACCCGCTTCAATACGGGTGGGATTTTTTTCGATTCAAACGAACTTGCTTAGTTTACTTTGGATAACTCAATACAATATTAACACGGCGATTTTGCTGCTTACCTTCTTCGGTAGTGTTGTAAGCAACGCGGCGGGTTTTTCCAAAACCTTCGGCGGTTAAGCGCGAGCGCTCAATATTAAATTTCTTCACCAGATAATCCACCACGTTAGCCGCGCGACGTTCGGATATTTGTTGCGCTTTGTCGGTCGATGTCAGATCGGCTGCATGGCCTTCAACATGGGCAGTTACGTTGGGATTATCGCGCAGATAATTTGCCGCTTTTTCCAGGTCCGCGTGATATTCATCCTTTACTGTCACGCTGTTCGCATCGAATTCCACCAAGGCGGCAATGGTGATACGGGCTTCTGGCAGCGTAAGACCAGCTACATCTTTTACACAATCGATGGTGGTATTAATCCGGCGGTTCTCACGTTTACCTGCCTCGGTATCATTGCTTGACACCGGCTCAGCTTCACCGCGCGCCACAGTGGAAATACGTGAAGCATCAACCTGTTGACCCACCAGATATTGCAACACATTATCAGCGCGGCGCTGGGATAATTGCATGTTGGCTTGATCATTACCTACAGCATCAGCGTGACCGGTGATGACTGCTTTGGTATCGGGATATTTTTTCAGGAAGGCTCCCGCCGCATTCAAGCGCTCGGAATCTGCATGAGGAATTTCAGCGCGATTTATTTCAAATTGGATGTCCAGTTTGCTGCAGTAATCTTGCTGCGCAACAATCGGCTCTTCTTTTTTCGGCGGTGGGGCAGCGCGATCACCAAAGCGATAGACCAAACCTACCGAGTAAAGATTTACACTGCCGTGGTCACCAATCAAATCTTCAATGCGATAGCTTTCCGCTTCTATCCGTGCAGACAAACGTTCGGTGAACGAATATTCCAAACCAGCACCAAATTTGTAGCCAGTATCTTCATCCTCGCGCGAAAGCGATGCTGCTAAACTTTCCGTTCCCACATAATTTTCGTCTCGCTCATAATGGAGCGCACCCACACGGCCAAATGCTGATAAGCGTGGTGTGATGGGGATGGTGCCCACTAGATCGAAGTTATAACCTTTATAACTGGTATCGCCTTTGAGTGTGCCTGCATCCGGTGCGCGCGCAACGTTAACACCGAAGTCGCCAAGGTCGGCGTAGCCTGCTTCAAGTGCAAAGTAATTATTGAACTGATAGCCCACAAAAAGTTTATAGCCGCGGTCAGAATCTTCATCTTCTATATCGGTTAAGCCGCCGCCGATAATGGTATTAGCAATTTCACCGTCATCGATACTTTCAAGCGTACGGCCATAATTTCCACCGATGTACCAATGGGGAGGTGCCGCGCGGAAATTGAAACCGCCGGTGGTAGCCTCATCACTTTGGGAAAAAGCCAGTGGGCTAGTAAATGCCGCCGTTAAGCCAATCACTTGGGCAAGCAAGCTATAACGCGATATTGTTGATAGTGGTTGGTTCGCTGACGCCGTGTGAGTTACGAAAAATTCTTTTTTCATGCATTCCTCCAAGAACGTTCTGCAGATTTACCGCAGCAGGGCTGATGATCCTCCCAACCCAAGGGAGGAGGATCTCTCGTGCGGCAGTATCACTCGGTGAAAATGGCGGTTCGGTGCGGTGACAAACATATGCTAAGGTCATTGTCACAATTACTCTGCAGATTATTGTGTTGGCACGCGGGAGCTGTGGTTTCGCTATGAGCGTTCAGGTTTAGTATGGGTGAAAAGAGCCTTACCTGGCGCAGGGGTTTTCCATCGGTGGGTTATAGGCTGTTGCGCTGGATTCTGCGCCAATCCGGGTGCAATCATGGCGCATTTTTCAACGTGCTATACTGAGTCCAAGGGAATCGAAAGGCAGGATAGCCTACACAAAATCGGCAAGAAACTTCTCACGCCAGAGGTTAATTATGAACAGATCCTCGCTATTTCAGGCTATTGCTGGTCAGGTCAGGATACTTCCTGCCAGTCTGTTACTTGGGGTGACCCTCTGGGCCGGCTCCTTATCTGCACAGACGGTGGTGAAGGTCAATGAGGCGACTGATGGCAATGGTCGCTACGCCATGCAGATGGTGAATTTGGCCTTAAGTAAAATCGATACCCAATACAAACTGCAAATAGACAATGGGGTAGTAACCCAGGCGCGCAATATCGATGATGTGGCCACCGGGCGCTCGGATTTGCTCTGGGCTGCCACTAACCAGGATACGGAAGACAAGCTCTTGCCGATCCGCATCCCGCTCTACAAGGGGTTATTGGGGCACCGGATTTTTATTATCAACCCGGCTACCCAGGCGCGCTTTGATCGGGTCAAAACCTTTGAAGATTTGAAATCCTTTACCTTTGGCCAGGGCACTACCTGGGCCGACTCGGATATTCTCGCCAGCAATGGACTGAAGGTGGTGCGTGCCAACAAATACCAGAGCCTATTCCATATGGTAGATGGCGGCCGCTTTGATGCCTTCCCGCGCGGTGTGCAGGAGCCCTGGCAGGAGTTGGCCAACAATGCCAGCCTGCCTTTGGCGGTAGAAAAGCACATCATGTTGGTGTATCGCATGCCGTTTTATTTGTTTACCGGAAAGAAGAACACCAAGCTGGCGGCGGATCTGGAACTGGGGTTGAACCGCGCTATTGCGGATGGCAGTTTCGACAGGATTTTTTACAATGACCCTATGGTGAAAGACGTGTTGGAAAAAGCCAATTTGGAAGAGCGCTTGGTGTTTGACCTGCAGAATCCAACCCTGCCTAAAGAGACGCCAGTGGATCGCCCTGAGCTGTGGCTTGATATCAAAGAATTGCGCAAGCCAGCGCCAGCGGGTGCGGTCACAGCGCACTGAGTTAGTGGTGCAAGAAATCCCCTTAAGGATTTCTTGCACTGTTGGTTGCCGCTTGCTGGCATTCATTTTTGTGACCTTGGCGCAGCCCGAGCGCGCCAATTCCCTGGTGTGGATTAACACGCAGCCTTGCTAAATGGGCGCTGCAATCCCAGTCCATTTTTTCAAGCGCAATTCAAACCCCGTCATATACGAAAACACCACCGGCACCACTAACAAACTCAACGCAGTGGAGGTAACCAAGCCGCCGATTACGGCAATCGCCATGGGTTGGCGAAAACTTGCATCGCCACCAAAACCGAATGCGAGTGGCAACATGCCGGCGATCATTGCGACGCTGGTCATAAGTACCGGGCGCACGCGTTTTGAGCAGGCATCCAAAATGGCGCTGTGTTTGGAGGTGTGTGGTTCTTGCAGCGCCATGATTGCAAAATCCACCAGCAAAATTGAATTCTTGGTGACGATTCCCAGCAGCATGACCAAACCGATCATCGCAGGCAAGCTCAATTCTGAACCGGCCAATAAGAGTGCGATAAACGCGCCACCTACCGAGAGCGGCACCGCAGATAAAATAGTGATGGGTTGCAACCAATCTTTAAACAGCAAGACCAGCACCGCGTACACACAAAAAATGCCGGTGAGCAGTGCGATTACAAAACCCATAAATAAATCCACCATGATTTCGGCATCGCCGCCTTCAATTAAGCGCACTGAACTGGGCAGGGCTTTCATGCTCGGCAGTGCTTTAACATCTTCCAGTGCATCGCCCAGCGCATGACCACCTAAATCAGCCGAGATAGTAATTTGCTGTTGACGATCCAGGCGCGAAATTTGCGAGGGCGCGCTGCTCAGCGTAATAGTGGCGAGGCTGTTAAGCGGCACTAAACCCTGATTGGAATGGATGCGTAAATTGCCCAAGGTATTCGCATCTTTACGTAGTTCCGGCGGCAACATCACGCGAATATCCAACTGGCGTTGATCGAGATTCAACTTGGCCAGGGTTTGGTCGTAATCGCCCGCTAGCGCAATGCGCAGGGTTTCGCCGATAGTTTGGGTAGACACGCCGCGCTCACTGGCTTGGATAATATTGGGCAGCACTTGAATTTCTTGCTGCTCCAAACTCGCGGTGGAAGTCACGCCGCTTAAATAGCCGAGGCCGCGAATCTCGCGCTCGATTGCGCGTGCGCTGGTGGCCAGCGCGAGTGAATCTTCACCAGTGAGTAAAATTTGCAGTTTTTCACCGGGGCCGCCCGCGCCTGCGGAATATTTAATGCCCGCGATATTTTGTAAGCGCGTGCGAATTTCAGTTTCGATTTCGGTTTGCGATGGGCGCTCGCTGCGCTCGGTAAACATCACCATCAGTGTTGCTTTGCGCGTTTCAAGAATTTCACCTTGCTCGGCGATGGCGCCGATGGTGGTAAAAATCTGCGCGATACCGGGGATATCCTGAACGGCCTTGCGCGCTTGTTCGGTTTTACGTTCGGTGCTCTGCAAGCTGTTGCCGGGCGGTGTTTCCAAACGCACAAAGGTCATGCCTTCATCGGCCGCTGGAATAAAACCTGCGGGCAGCAAACTGGCCAAACCGATAGACACAATAAAAAACACTGTGCCCGCCGCGAGTGTGGTTTTACGATGTTGCAAACACCAGCCCGCCATTTTTAAATACAATTGATTTAACTTGCCGCTGGTTTCGTGTTCTTTTTTTTGCGTGTCGGTAGGTGTTTTCAGTAAAAAAATAGCGGTCATGGGCGTGACGATACGCGCAACCAGCAGCGAAATAAGTACAGCAATTACTAGCGTCCAACCAAATTGTTTAAACACTAAACCGGGTATGCCACTCATCATCGCCGTGGGTAAAAATACCACCACCAAGGTTGCCGTGGTTGCGACTACCGCTAAGGCAATTTCATTCACTGCATCAATGGTCGCTTGCTTAACGGATTTTCCCATGTGTTGGTGCCGCGCAATATTTTCCACTTCCACAATAGCATCATCTACTAACACGCCCACCACTACCGCCATCGCCAATAGGGTAATGGTGTTGATGGAAAAATCGGCCCAGGACATGATCGCGAAGGTGGGGATAATCGATAAGGGCAGGGCAATCGCGCCGATTAAAGTCGCGCGCCAATCGCGCAGAAAGAAAAATATCACCAGGATCGCGAGAATCGCGCCCTCGTAGAGCATATTCATTGAGCCGTGATATTGATCCAGAATTTTCGGCACCGATGAGCGGATGAGTTGGAAAGATACTTCGGGGTGCTGCGCAATCAGTTCGTTTATGCTCAGTTCAATATTTGCCGCTAATTGCGTTTCATCAAAACCTTTTGCGCGATACACCTGAAAACCAATCGCCGGTGTGCCATCCAACAATGCCGATTGCATGCGCTCGGCGTGAGTGTCCAGCACGCTGGCCACTTGCCCCAAGCGTATTGTTCTTGATGCGGTTTCTTGCTGCGCCTGTTGCTGTGCCTGTGCATTGGCGCCGAGCGAAATAGGCAATTGCTCTAATTCAGCCACGGTCTTTAGCGTGGCGATGGTGCGCACGCCTTGTTCGCTGCCGCCCAACTGGCTGCGGCCGCCAGAATTTTCCTGCTGGATTTGTTTGAGCGTGAGCGAAATATCGGTCGCGGTCACGCCCAGGGCGTTGAGTTTAATCGGGTCAACCTGCACTTGAATTTCACGGGTTACGCCGCCTAAACGGTCAAGCTGCCGCACGCCATGTACGGATTTTAATTTTTTCGCGAGGGTGTTATCGACGAACCAGGACAGCTCCTCTTCCGATAAGCGCGGGCTGGATACCGCATAGGTTACGGTTGGGTTATCTGCACCCATTTCAAATTTGGCGACATGCGGCTCCAGTAATTCGGGCGGGAGCTCGCTGCGGATTCCATCGAGTGCGGTTTTCACCTCCGTCACTGCCTCGGTAATATCTTTGGCGAAATCAAACTCCACCATCATGTTCACATTGCCGTGGGAAATGGTGGTGTAGGTGTGGCGCAATAACTGCAAATTCGCTAAAGCATCTTCCGCTTTGCGTGCAACTTCCGTCTCAAGCTGTGCGGGCGCTGCACCGGGTTGGCTCAGCGACACATTCACCATGGGCAAATCCATGTCGGGAAAATCTTGCACGTTGAGTTTGTGAAAACCCCACAAGCCCGCCACGGTTAATAAAATAAAAATCAGAATCGCGGCACTGGGGTTGCGCAGTGACCAGGTGGCTAAATTCATGGTGTAGCTCCTGCGCTTGCCGCGCTAGAAACGCTGGCTTTTTTCACCGCAATTTTATCGCCATTATTTAAAAAGCCCGCGCCTTCCAGCACCAAAGTATCGCCCGCATTAATGCCGGAAATTAATTCAATTTCCTGTTGTTGGCGACGGCCGAGACTTACCAATACTTGTTCGGCACTGGCGTTAGTGGTGTTGGGATTTTTTACGCGGAACACCCAGGTTTTGCCGTCTTTAATCACCAGGCAATTCGCGGGCGCGATAATGGCGGGGGCGCTGCCGATTAAAATGGTGCCCTCGACATAAGTATTCACCGCCAACTCCGGTGCGCCATCTAACACTATGCGCACCTTCGCTAAACGCGAGCCGCTGGTTAATTGCGGAGAAACACCGCGAATGGTTCCGCTCAATAGTGTCTGGTCGGCAAGGGTAATTTGCGCCGTCATGCCCGGTTTTACGCGGTTGAGTTCGGCCGCATCTATTTGCGCTGCCCACTCAACTTTATTTTGATGCAGCAACTTGAACAGCACCGCGCCTGTCTGGGGAACTTGCCCTAATTCCAGATTGCGCTCCAACACTTTGCCCGCATCGGGCGCGGTGACTGTAGCATCGGCTAATTTAATTTCGGCCAGCGTGAGCGCTGCCGCTGCCTGCGCGCGTGTTGCCTCTGCTGCTGCTGCCTGGGTTGCTACCAAATCGTATTCCTGTTCGCTCAGCGCTTGTTTTAATTTTAGCTGTTGCATACGTTTAAAGTTAGTGTTGGCATTTTGTAAATTGGCGCTGGCGAGTGCGAGATTTGCTTTTGCCTGCGCCACTTCAGCGCGCAGTAGTCGGTCATCAAATTTCGCCAACACTTGTCCTTTGCGCACGCTATCGCCTTCGACCACGGCCACTTCGGTTGCGCCCACGCCAGTGGTTTTCGCGCTGAGGATTGCCACTTCCCAAGGCAAGATTTCACCTTGCGCTGGAATTGATATCGCCCAGGTTGCTGTTTTTGCTTGAGTAGTCGTGACTTGAATCCCTGGCGTTGGCTGGCTGCTTTTGGCAGCGTCATCGGCATGCGCCATTGACGCGGTGGTAATTAATTGCGCTGTCATAAACAGCATACCCAAAATAAAAAAGCTGCTGGGGCGGGCCGCTCCCGAGTGGTTGTTGCGCGCTGCAAACATGGAAAAATCCCTGCTGTGAATTGATTAACTGACGAAAATTTAATGCGCCGCTCGCTGCTTCAAACTCACATCCACGCGGCTGACTAAATAAATACAGAAAATAAAAATGGTGACGGCGACATAACCTAAAACATCAAAGTGTTCGATGGGACTTGTCTCGGATGCTTGATGCACAATCAGCCCCGCCAGTATCGCGCTCAAGCCGCCCGCGGTTTGTTGCAAGGAGGCAGAAATGCTCATGTAGGCACCGCGATCTTCAGGTTTGGCGACCATCGAATTTAATGCCATGGCGGGCGACATTCTGCCCATGATCGAGGCAAATAAAACCATATTGAAAATAATCACCGACCAGAGCGGCATTACTGGCAAATGCGTGTACAACACCACCATGATCGCTGCGACTATCGAGGCAAATTTAAAAATCTGGAAGCGATCAAATTTATCGCTCAATCGGCCAATGAGCGGCATCACTACCAGTGACGATAAGCCGGTGAACAAAAATACAATCGACAATTGTTCATTGGTAATCTGCACGTTGTTGACGAGAAAAATGGAGCTGAAGGGCATCAACATAAATCCACCAATGGTGAGAAACGTGGTTGCCATAAAACCGGTTTGATACTGTTTGTTTTGTAGGGTGTGCCATAAATGCACGAACGCATTTTTATCGCGTTGATGTTTTAAATGTTCGTTGATGGGTTTAAAGCCGTAGGCGATCGCAATCAGGATCAGCACCGTAAGTGCCACAATAAACATAAAGGTGCTGTGCCAATGCAGGCGCGTCGCAAGAAAAATACCGAGCGGAATGCCAAGCACCTGGCTCAGCCCAAAACCCATTTGCACTATACCCATTACCCGCCCGCGCATTTTTGCGGCAAATACATCCGCTACAATCGTAAGCAGCGTAGAGCTGGTAACACCCGCAAAAATACCGGTGATAATGCGCGCGGCCAACAGTTGGGTGTAGGTGTTAGACATACCGCAAAATACTGTGCCGGCGGTAAAACCCGCCACGAATACCAACAGCATTTTTTTGCGATCATAGCGATCGGCAAAACCTGCGATCGCAAGGCCGGAGATGGCGGCGCTGAAGGCGTAGGCGGATACTACCAAACCGAATTGTTCGGTGCTGATGTTGAGTGTTTTCATCAATACATCGCCAATCGGCGCGATGATCATAAAATCCAACACGATAACAAATTGCAGTAATGCCAATATCAACACCACCATTTTTTGGTAGGGCGTGAAGCTGGTGTTTAATTGTTGCGGTTCCTGGTTCATATATTTCTCTAAGTAAAAATTTTCAATAAGTTGGGTCGACCTGTTCGTCGGCGTGAAATAAACCGGGTTACTTAGGTGGCAGTGGTTCAAGGGACAAAGTTTCAAGGGACAGTGGCGTGACGCGCTGTTTTAAATAATCACAGGCTGCTTTCATAACCTCGCGCGCGACCCGCTCGGAGGTCCCCGAGTTTTGCTGCATATGCATGAGCGCAGCGCCCATCATGGTGGCGCGTATAAAATGCAAAGTGGTGTCATCGGTTTGGTAGCCGAATCTTGCCAGCAGGCGGCGAAAATTTTGGCGCGTGCCAAGGTCAGCTTGCGCAAACCACTCGGCCAGGCTGGGATCTTCGTCTTTGGCTACGGTCAGTGCCAGCATCAAATGCGGCATCGTCTTGGATAGCGGTAGGCTCATCATAAAATCTTCCAGTGACGCCCAGGAAATCGTGCCTGCCTCAAGCTCAGCTACCCTTATTGCACTCATCCGCACTTTGCTTTCCTCCACTACTGCTTTTAACAAGTCAGTTCGGGTGGGGAAGTGATAGGTCAAATTGCCTTGGCTAACCCTTGCAGCCTCGGCCACACGGGTTTGGGTTAAGGCCTGAAAGCCGTGCTCCACCAGCACATCCAGCGCCGCGTTCAATATTTTCTGTTTGGTTTTCACGGGAATCAGCCTCTTTTGACAGTGCCACAAATGCTACTTAGGTAAAAATACCAAATTTAGGTAAAAATACCAACATTTATTTTTAAGATTTGCAGTGCGGGTGCCGTAGCCGGGCGGATGTCGCCTTTCAGGTTGCGGTTTTTAAGGCATAAAAAAACCCGCCGGTGGCAAAACGGGCGGGCTTTGGGCGGTTCTAATCCGGCGAGCTAAGTGTCGGCTCGGCTATACGCCTTAAGCGTAAGAAAAAAGAGGATTAGTGTTTAATAACAATGGGCTTGGGAGTCGCGAAAAAGAGCGCTAACAGGCCAGCAGTCAGGCAACCTAGTGCCGATGAAAAAAGCGGATGCTGCCAAGGGAAGATATCGACCGTGGGCTTTAACGAGTAACCGACGCTTAACCCAAACAACCCAATGGCAATGATAATGCTCGTCGCGCTGATGCCAAGTAACATATTTGCTATAAGATTTGCTTTCATAATTCTCTCCAGTTAATCATCCGATTTATCCTGCCGAGCCATTCTTGCAAGTGTCTACAGATCTTCCGCTCTTATGGACGTTACTTCAATACCTTCTTTGTTAACAGCATAGCTCACCCACAGCCGATTATCCCAAACCAGGCTTTTTGGGTAGCTGTAACCGATGCGTTTGTATTTACCGTTAAAGCGCATGAGTGGCAATTCTGCTTCGGCGCGCACGAGATAGGCGCGATCAAATTCCTGCCCGTCTTTGCTCAAGGTGATGGTAAGCGGGGTGCGATTTTTATTGCCGCTGGGATTATTAATTAAATAAGCGCGGCCATCGGGCAGATTGCCTGCGCTTTGTTTGGCGCGCGAGTCGGGCATATTGGTTCCATTTTTACTGCGGCTATAAAGAATTTGTGTGTCCGGTGCAACTTCATCTTATTGTGAGCTTTGCCATTGAATGTAAAGCTCGCCATTAAAAGAAAACAACACTGCCCCGTGATTATATTGCGCGCTGCCAGCGCGCGCCTTAAAGACGAGGTGGCGTTTTATCGATACATACCCCCTATATGGGGGGAGAGATTTACGATGCACATAGCTATTATTTTATTGAATGCAAAATCTGAGTGTTAAGCAGGGCGTATAAATTGGGCAAGTAGTGCTGCACTCAGGTTAATTCTATAGCTGAAGGTATGAGGAACTGAATGGGACTGGATTTTAGCCAGGGCACTTATACTAAACATGGCAGACTCCACTTCAAATAGAGTTTGTTTTCAATTTCATCAATGCGCTGCGCCGCCATTTTATGCGGTTTAGCTGTTTCCATTTGCAGTGCGCCTGATTATAGAGGTAGCCACGTAATCCGGTCTCTTGACACACTTGATTGATTCACTCCTATTAAGGTTCCTATCGCCTGCTGACTAGTTCCGCTTTTCTTTAGCACTTCAGACTGGCATCGTTGTTCGTAGGTCAGTTGCTTGTAGGCTTTCATCTCATATCTCTCGCCGGAGAAAAAACGACGAGCTTACAGGCGGCTGATCTGTTTTCCTATGCGGATTGAGTTATGTGTTTCGTGGTTGAATCTGCCTTAGGGAATTTTTTATTTTCAATTTAAAAGGAGCAGCTCAATGGAAAGCCAGAAGTGTAGAAGTTCGTTAAATTTTTTTTTAATTCTGTTCATATTTGTTTTTATTTCTGGATGCGGGCATGACCCAACACCAACACCAACACCAACACCAACACCAACACCAGTGAGCTCAATCTCAAGTAGTTCTCGATCAAGCGCTGGGCCTGGCTCAGGGAATACTAACAGCACCCCTGGATCGTCCCAGCTTGCAGATGCTCTCAGGGGCACAATTGACCGTGATCGAAGTGAATATCCGACGCCATATGAAGACATAACGTTGACAAATAACGATGCGACTTTATTTGCTTCATTGCTTCCTAGAACTCAAGTCAATGATGGGGACATTGCGAAATTAAAGTCGCGGGCTGGAATTTCATCAACTGTACCTATACAGGTAGTTCCAGATTTATTGTGTACAAGTCCTTTCGGCGGAGGTGTGACGGGGCATACTACAGCTATCATCGACAAGAAACTTATGGATATTCTTTTTGATTATTCTTCTTTTCTTGCTCTCGCTAATGCAGGGATTGAATTCACAGCTAGACGTGATGCACTCATTGCGATTATTACTCACCATAATAGCTACAGATGTACTTCTGTGCCTTTGGAGAATTTTATATTCAGAACAAATGTATTACGAACAAATTTAACCCCCGAAGCTTACGAATATTTTTATTCACTTGCTGGCGAGTCTGTCTACCATGAGTTTGGACATCTATGGACTTGGGCGAGTTTGGATGGATTGCGTATTGCGAACGGCATGATTACTGGGGCTTCATCAATGTATATCTATCCATCTAAAACTGAAGATGAGGCTGATTTCATTTCCGGTGCATTAATTAAAAAGGCTAATCTAAATGTTCAACTGGCGATGGAGGCGATGGATATTATGGTGATGTACATCTCTAATAGATCTAGCGGAATTTATCCAGATATTAACCATTTTGAGTCAGTAGAAGCACAATATCAACAAACTCATCCTAATTATTCGAGTATCGCTCAGCGCAAAAATCT
>Ga0247783_1000195_pt1 | contig 17794 bp, 12 predicted proteins | sample UWRJL064202C5_FD_179911 | JGI IMG/M metagenome (GOLD analysis project Ga0247783, IMG submission 179911) | Plant litter microbial communities from Arlington Agricultural Research Station in Wisconsin, United States - UWRJ-L064-202C-5 | ecosystem: Environmental > Terrestrial > Plant litter >...
TCGCTCGCTACCAGCGCCGTGCAACGAGCCGTCACCCCCACGACACAAACACTAGAGGATGCCGCGCGCGCAGTTGGCGAACCGATCCTGCCGACGATCGCCTGATGAAGTGGGTATGACGTTTTAGCCTCACCTCTCGGATGTGGCACTCTGGCGGTGTGCGTAGGGTGGACGGCCGTGTGCGTGCGAGTCGGGGAGATAAAACAGCGGCGGGCGCGGCCGATTGCGTTTGATCGTGCGGAGCTCCCCTCCTACGGTGCCCCCCTACGGCGCGTCGGCCCACGGGAGTTGAAGCAAACGATGAGTACTCCGATCCGCGTTCCCAGTTCACGTCCGTTGGGACGAGTGATTCAAGGGTTTTTTGCGGCGATGGTAGCCGTGGCGTTGGCTTCCGCTTGCGGCTCGGGTTCGCACTCTCCGGTGTTGGGGGACGGCAGCGGCGGTCAGTCTCCGGGCACGGGCGGAGAGCATTCGGACTCTGGTAGCGCTGGGCGCGCGAGCATGAGTCACGGCGCTGGTTCCGCTGGCAAGGAGCCCATCGCGGTCAGCGATGCAGGCAGCGCTGGCGAAGACGGCTTGGGCGACGGCGGCAGCGGTTCGTTGCCGGCATGTCAGCCGATTTACACGTCGTGCGATTCGTTGTGTGGCCCGGTGCACGATCCGTGTACGGGCTTGGATCTCGATTGTGGCGCGTGCGCGGACGGGCTGGCGTGCGATCGCGACACCCACAGCTGCAGCGCGCCCAAGCTCAGCTGCGCGGAGCTCGCTGCGGAGTGCGGGCGAATTCGAAACAGCTGCGGTCAGCGGCTCGACTGCGGTGATTGCCCTGACGGGCAGGAATGTGATCCGGATACCAACAAATGCACCACGTGCACCGCGCCCACCTGTGCGGATCTCGGTATCGAGTGCGGGACGGCATGGCTGGGTTGTGGCAGCAGCAAGAAGTCGACCAACTGTGGTGAATGCGCCACCGGCAAGGTGTGTAACCAGGCCTACAACCGCTGCGAACCGGCGCCCAAGACCGCGGGCGGGCAATGCGTACCGAAGAGCACGAGCGAGCTGTGCGCGGCCAAGACCGCCGAGTGTGGGTACATTTCCGATGGCTGCGGCGGGACGGTCAAATGCGGCGATTGTCCGGTCGGTGAAGAGTGCGCCACGGACGGCATCGCCAATCGTTGTGGTGCGCCGGAGCCGCCCTGGCAGTGCGTCGTCGAGCAGCGCGAGTGCGGGCAGACCAGCGCAACCTGCGGCGGCAAGCTGTTCAATTGCGGCAGCTGCATCAAGCCAGCCGTGTGCAACAGCAACGGGAAGTGCGGCGCTCCCTGCGTGCCGAAGCTGCCCGCCGCGGCCGATGCGCGCGAGTGTGGTTCGTTCGACGATGGTTGCAGCGGCAAGTTGAGCAAGGATTGCCCGAAGACTGCCAAGGGCGCCAAAGAAGTGTGCAAGGCAGACGGCAGTTGCTGTGCAGCCAAAACCTGCGCGGACGACTACAAGAACCAGTGCGGCACCGGGTTGCCCGACGGCTGTGGTTCGACCATCGATTGCGGCTGCGGGACGGCTGGCGTGTGCAGCACCAAAACCGCGGGCAGCAGCGGAACCTGCTGCCAAAAGCACGATTGTAGCTTTTATCCCGACCAGTGCGGCACCCTGAATGACGGCTGCGGTGGCACGATCACTTGCAATACCTGCGGCTCGAGGACGTGCAAGAAGGCCAGCGGCGCGGCCTCCGGAACGTGTTGTGATTTGCTGCCCTGTAACGGCCAATGCGACGTCACGCTGACGAACGCATGCGGCTCGCGCGTTTGCTCGACCAGCTCTTGCGGCAGCGGCAAGCTGTGCGACGCTGCCACGGATACCTGCTGTGCGTTGCCCACGTGCGGCACTCAGTGCGGGGTCACCTTGAACAATACCTGCGGTAGCAAGGCGTGCAGCGCGGATTGCGGCGCGGGCAAGGCTTGCACCGCGGGCAACTGCTGCACTCTGCCGACGTGCGGCACCGCGTGCGGCAGGACCGTGAGCAATGCCTGCGGCTCGGTGGAGTGCAAGTGCACGGGGACTGCGCTCTGCCAAGGCGCCGCCAACGCGCAAACCTGCTGCACGCCACGCACTTGCAGCGGTTACTACTCCGGAAGGTGCGGCACGCAGCTCGACGATGGCTGCGGCGGCAAGATCGATTGCGGCTGCTCGGGAACGGGCAATGTGTGCGTGCCCATGCCCAACACGGCCGGCACGTGCAGCTGCCCGACGCTCAAAACCTGCGCTGATTTCCCGGGTCAGTGCGGCGAGTTTCCGAATGCCTGCGGCGGCACGGTGAAATGCACCTGCGCCGATCACGGCCTGCCCAGCTACGACACCTGCGGTGGTAGCCAGCAGAGCGGCGTGTGCGGTTGCACCAAGACTCCCTGCGGTAGCCACTGCGGCAACGTGGACGACGGATGTGGTGGGCAAGTGTATTGCGGACCGTGCTGAGGCTAGTCATGAAGACCAAAAGATCACCGGCATCGTTCGGCATCGTTCCTTTCGTGGTCGTGCTCGGTACGCTCGGCATGGCCTTTGGCTGTGGCTCGCCTAGCGTCTCCAACACCAAAACGGACCCATCGAGTGGCGGCACGAGTGGCACTGATGGCAAGGCCGCGAATGGCGGTACCGGCAACGAGATCGACGTCGGCCCGGGCGACGGGGGGACGACTAGCCAAGCCGATCCGAACATGGAAACGTGCGCGACGAACGCGCAGCAAGTCGCGCTCGTCCCGCTGGACATGGGCCTTGCCGTGGATACCTCGTTTTCCATGGATTTCAACGCCAAGTGGTCACAAGTTCACGACGCGCTGAACGTGTTCGCCCAAAACCCGAATTACGTGAACATGGGCGTTGCGCTGCAGTTTTTCCCGCTGCGCCAGGTGTGCAACGTGGATCTGTATGCGGACCCGATCGTGCCGATGCAGGTCTTGCCCGGTGTTCAGCCCGCGTTCAGCTCGGCAGTCGATGCGCAGCGGATGTCTGGCGGCACCCCGCTGGTGCAAGTCATGCAGGGCATGGTTTCCTACATGCGTGGCTGGGCCAAGGACCATCTCGATCGCAAGCCAGTGTTGGTGCTCGCGACCGACGGCATTCCGGACGACACCTGCACCGCCTCCAACATCGACCCCGAAAACTCGCTAGAGAACGCGCTGTCGTTGGCCAAAGACGCCTACGAGGGCGAGCCTTCGATCCCTGTCTTCGTGATTGGCGTGGGCGAGGAGCTGACTGCGCTGAACGCCATCGCCGAAGCCGGTGGTACGGAGAGCGCCGCGGTGATCGCCACCAGCGGCAACGTGACGCAGAAATTTTTGGAAGCGTTGGACGGTATCAGGCGCTCCGCGCTCTCCTGCAGCTATGACATCCCGCCGCCTCAGGTGGGTGAAATCGACTACGAGGCAGTGAACGTCACGTTCAGTGAAGGTGCAGGCAAGCTCGATACGTTTTTTTACGTCGATAGTGCGGACGATTGCGGGATTGAACCGGAGCGCGCTTGGTTTTACGACGACCCGGAGCATCCGAAGCAAGTCGTGCTCTGCGCCCAAACCTGCGAGCGCGTGAGCGCCGCCAGTGACGGCAAGATGGACGTCGCATTCGGCTGCAAACGCAACGACGTCGTGCGCTGAGTCGAGCGCCGTCGGCCGAGCGCTCAGCTGGCTCAGGATTGCGCAGGGTCTTGCTTGTAGAACTCGGCTAGCTCGGCGTACAGCTCGGCGTGTCGGCGTTTGAGCGCGTGCGGTTTCTCGAAGAACATCTCGGTCAGAACCGCGAAGAATTCCGCGGGGTTCGTGGCGCCATAGGGATCGATGTCGCTGCTTCGCCCGGCGTGTAGACGTCGCGACAGCTCCTCGAACTCGGTCCCCAAAACGTGCGCCCAGGACGTGTAGCGCGCGCGTGCGTGCAATTCCGGCGTTCCGTTCATGTCACCGCTTTCACCATCGAGCTGGTGAGCGAACTCGTGCAGCACGACATTCTGTCCGTCGCGGGGCTCCGCTGCGCCCGACAACACGTGATCCCAGGCGAGCACCACGAGCCCGCGTTGCCACGACTCACCGAGTCGCGTCTGATCTTCTTCTAGCACGACCGCGCCGTCGTGCTGCCGGGTGGGGACCCGATACGCGCTCGGGTAAACCACGATTGCGTCCACGTTCGGGTAGATGTCGGTCTCACGATGCAGGAGCAAGAGACAGGCCTGACCGGCGATGGTCAGTTTGATCTCGTCGGTGAGCAAGAGCCCGCCGCAACCCTCGAATGTCTTTTCGGCCACGAAAATCCGCACCAAGGCTTCGAGCTCGGTTCGGTCCTGCGCGCTCAAGCTGGTGAGGTAGGGAATGTTCTTATCGAGCACGGCGCGCTCTTCCACGCTGAGTGGCTGAGCCCGGAGTGCCTCGCGCCGTCGATTCTTGAAGAAGTCGAACATATTCGGGGCATCTTTCTAGCGGGCCCCGAGCGCGTCGACCACTACCTAGAGTCGCTCCGTGATTTCCGCCCGTAAACGTGCCCGTGCCCGTGCCCGTGCCCGCTCTCCCCCTCTCCTGCTCACGTGCCCGTGCCCGTGCCCGCTCTCCCCTCTCCTGATCACGTGCCTGCTCTCGCTCTCTCCCCCTCCTGCTCACGTGCCCGTGCCCGCGCTTGGTCTCCCACTCTCTCGCTCCTCCAATCTTTTGATTGATGGTCACGAGTCGCCCGCGCCCGACTTAGCCTTCGGCGTCTAAGTCCGGAACCCAGCGCCAACCGAGGGGTGCGATGCTGGATCGCGACCGCTCCAATCAATCGAGCTGCAGCGGCCATTGCTCTCCGCCATCCGCTGTCTCCTGTTGCCGCTTCCGGGCACGGGCACGGGCGCGGGCACGTTTAGGAGAGGGGAGGCACTAGCTCGCGGAAAGCCGTGGTATCACAAACCGTAGCGGCCGCTCACGGGGTCGACGACGCTGGCCGGTGGGTCGTCGGGCGGGGGCGGCGTGGCTGCTTCGGTCGTCGCAGCATTTGCGTCGGGAAGTGCAGCATTTGCGTCGGGAAGCGCGGCAGTCACGGTCTGGAGGTTGGCGGGAACGACCCCGAGCTGTATCGGTGGCGCAGCTTTGACGGTCGCTGGCTGAAAAGCGTTCATTGTCGCAGAGGGCTTCTCCTCCGACCGAGCGTGCATCACGCTTGGCGCGGGCTCTACCTTCGGCGTCGTGGGCAGCGCCCGCCAGATTGGGTCGGCCTCCGCTGCGATCATCGGCCGGACCTTTCTGGCGTCCACGCTTGCAGCACTGCCATGCGTTTGCCAAAAGCCGACTGCGCCCAGCGCGAGCACCGCGCTGAGACCGACCATCGCCAGCGGTAGTCGCGCAGAACGCCGCAGCCGGGATCTCGGCTCTGGCTCGGGAAGCTCGACGTCTTCGCTCGGCCGCCAAGCTCGCAATGCTTGCGCGAACTCTCCCACGGTTTGATAGCGGAGCTTCGGGTCCTTCGTCAGACAGCGAGCGATCACCGGCTCGAGCTCCATGGCAGGTCCGTTCGAAAGCGCGCTCAGCGGCGTCGGATCTTCGGTCAACACCTTGGCGCATACTTCGCTCATGGTGTCGCCTTCGAAGGGACACTGACCGGTCAACAGTTCGAACAAAATCGCGCCCAACGACCAAATGTCCGCGCGTGCATCGATGTCGGGGGAGGCGCGCATCTGCTCGGGCGCCATGTAGTAAGGAGACCCTACCGGATCGCCGGCGCTGGTGAGCGAGGTGCGTGGCCGCCGAGCGATCGAGCGCAGCGGCGAGCCAACCTCCTTGGATATGCCAAAATCCAGGACTTTCAGGACAACGCCTTCGGGCGTCGTGGCCAAGAACAAATTCCCGGGCTTGAGATCGCGGTGCACGATGCCCAAGCCGTGGGCCTCGGCCAATCCGTCACAGGCCTGCAGCAGGAAGTCGATCGCCTGCCGCACGGAAAACGGCCCGTTGTCCCAAAGTGCGAGCCCAAGGTCCACGCCCTGCAGCTGCTCCATCACGATGTATGGGCAACCGGAGTCGAGGCGCGCCACGTCGAGCACGCGCACCACGTGGTTGCTCCTCATGCGCGCCACTGCGCGTGCCTCGAACAGCACGCGCTCCACGATGTCGTCGCTGCCCGCGTATTCTTCGCGGACGACTTTGATGGCCACCGGCGCATCCAGCTCCAAGTGTGTCGCGCTGAGCACGACGCCCATGCCGCCTCCGCCGAGGCAGCCGTCGATACGATACTTATTTCCGACGATGAAACCGGGATAGAGCCCGGTGCCGTCTGGTATTGCCGTTGGGGCGCTCATATTATTTTCGGGGGAAGGCTGCTCGCGCCGAGCTTGCGAGCTGACGTTACCCCACATAAGCAAGACGGATGCCGGTGCCATTTCGCAAATGTGCCCCACTCGTCCGTGAGTCAGGGAGCCGGGGCGCGTCTGCAACAGCCCGCAGCTGTTATCATTCGAGCCAATGTATCGGCACTGAAACGGGGCCGCACGCATACTCGACACCGGCAATTTGCCACGCTGGGGCGTGCTTGACCATTCCTCAGCGCCCCAGGCTACGCATCATCGCTTCGGGGTAACGTGGGCCCGAGGCGGCGCCGACGGGAAACGCCGCCTCCAACCCCGCAATCTCGGCGGCACTCAGTTTGAGCTCGAGCGACTTCAGATTTTCCTCCAAGTAGGTTCGACGCTTGGTTCCAGGGATCGGTACCACCTGCGGGGACTTGACCATCAGCCACGCGAGCGCCAGCTGCGAAGCGGTCGCGCCATGCGTACGTGAAAGCTCCGTGATGCGCGTGACCAAGTCCAAGTTTCTTTGAAAGTTCTCGCCCTGAAAGCGCGGCGAAAACCGGCGATAATCGTCCTCGGCGAAATCTTCGAAGCGCTTGATTTGCCCGGTCAAAAAGCCTCGCCCGAGCGGGCTGTACGCGAGAAAGCCGATGCCGAGCTCGCGGCAAGTTTCGAGCACACCGTCGACCTCTGGATCGCGTGTCCACAACGAGTACTCCGACTGCACGGAGCTGATTGGACTGACAGCGTGGGCTTTGCGGAGCGTGGCTGCGGTCACTTCCGATAGGCCAAGGTAGCGGACTTTCCCGGCCTTCACCAAATCACCCAGCGCGCCCACCGTCTCTTCGATCGGCGTCTTCGGATCGACGCGGTGGTACTGATACAGATCGACGTAGTCGACTCCCAATCGTTTCAGGCTGCCGTCGATCGCCGTTTTCACGTAGGCGGGACTGCCGTCGAAGCCGCGGTCTTGTGGACGCGGGCCGCGTACCACGCCGAACTTGGTCGCCAGCACGAAGCTATCTCTGGGTTTGCCGCGCAGCGCCTGCCCGACCAGCTCCTCGTTGGTGTACGGGCCGTACATGTCGGCCGTGTCGAGCAAGGTGACACCGAGCTCGAGCGCGCGGTCGATCGTTCGCAGAGATTCGGCGTCGTCCCGACCACTATAGAACTCGCTCATTCCCATACAGCCGAGGCCGAGCGCCGAGACCGTCAGATTTCCCAGATTTCGTGTGTGCATGACACGCTCCTTTGAGTGGCAGTCGAAGCCTACGACCATGCGCGACCGACGCCAATCTGCGGATGTCCCCCGCCCGCGAATCTTGCTAGCCTGAGAGTGTTTTCGACGAACCGAACGGAGCCACGATGAATCGGCGATTTTGGGCAGCGACTGCGCGCGTTTTCTTGGGCGTCTCCTTGGGCGCTTTTGCAACGGGCCTGGCTGCGTGCAGCCCCGGCTACATGAAGGCCAGCGAGCTCGAATCGAAGCATCAGGGGCCGTCGGACTGCGAGGCGCGCTGCGTCGAGCTCGGCATGCGCATGGGCGCTCTCGTGCTCGTCTCGGATACCCTTCCGGGCTGTGTTTGCCAGCCCAAACCCCCGCCGGTCGAGGCCCCCAAACCGGGCCAAGCACCGACGCCGACACCCGCCCCGGACGTCTCACCACAGGGCGCCTCTGCGGCCACCACGAGCTATGTCGTCGCCATGGCCGCTGCTGCTGCCGCGCGCGCCAACCAGACCCAACAGCAACGGCAGCAGCAACAGAACCTCATCCCGAAGTAACCCGGACCTGCCCAGCGGCCCAGCGTCGCTTTGCCGCTGCCGGCCGGGCCCGGGCGATGCTAAGGCATGCCCTGATGAGCTCCGACGCCTTGGTCACGCCGCGTTCTGACCGCACGTTTTTCACGTTCAACGCGCTGCTTTCGAGCGCAGCGGTGGCGTTCATCGCCTTCATCTTGCTGCGCGGCAAGAGCGCGGGTGGGGCTGATCTGAGCTTCATGCCGGCGGTCAACGCCTGTTTCAACGCGCTTTCGGCGCTTTGCTTGGTGGCCGGCTACGTCGCCATTCGGCAAAAGAAGATCGCCGTCCATCGTTTGTTGATGGTCACTGCGTTTGCGTGCTCTGCGTTGTTCTTGGTCGGCTATCTCAGCTACCACTTCGTGCATGGCGATACGAAGTTCACGGGCATCGGCCCGATACGGCTGGTGTACTTCGCCCTGTTGCTCAGCCACATCTTGCTGTCGCTGAGCGTCGTGCCGCTGGCGTTGACGTCGTTCTACTTCGCGTTCACCCGTTCGTTCGTGCGTCATCGCCGCCTCAATCGCGTGTTTTTGCCGATTTGGCTGTACGTGTCGGTGACCGGCGTACTGATTTTCTTGATGCTGCGCTAGGCCACCTTAGTGCGGCTCGGTCGCGACGCGGTCGATCCCGCCGCGCGACAGATCGCTCAGCAGGCTTGCGCCGCGTAGCAATCGCGCGAGCGTCGATTGAATACGCGGGTCCAGGTCAGCGGGCAGCTCGGGTACGGGTAGATCCGCGTCTGGTTCGAGGCCTCGGGCGAAGGCTGCCGCGTGGTGCAAAGTGCCGACCAAGAACGTCTCGAGCGCCTGCGCGAGCTCAGCGCCGAGCGGCGCTTCGCGTGTGAGGTCCCGGGCCGAGTAGGTGTCGATGGTCGTGAGCGCACCAGCCGCGCGCCGCGCGTAAGTGATCAGCTGCAGCGCGTATTCACCCGCGGGGGTGTCGTGGCGCGGTTCGGTCAGCAGCCGCTCGAGCGAGTTTTCTGCGTCGCTCAGGGCGATCCCCGTGGCTCGGCGCGCGGCCATGATGCGCGCCTCGACGCTGTCCGTATGGCGGCTCGCCGAGCCCTCGAAGACCGCGACGGCGTAGCTCGCGACCGCATCCAGCATGCGCCCCAGGAGCTCGGGCAGGCGGGTGCGTTCGCGCGATGGGAAGACGAACACCGCGGCCACGAACGCGATCCCGCCGCCGATCGCGGCGTCCGAGGCGCGCGCTGCCGCCACCCACCAATCGCCTTGAAAGCGCTCGGCCAGCAGTACGAACACGGGCGTCAGAAAAAACGTGAACAGTCGATAGTTGCGACGGTGCGTGGCGACTGCGGCGACCGACAGCGGAAACATGGCTGCCGCCAACGCCACTGGCGAGTGCAGGAGCAGCGTGATCGCTACCGCCGCGATGCTGCCAAGTACAGTGCCCAGCACCCGTTGCGCGGCCTTGGCGGCGGTCGCGCCGGAATAGGGCTGGAGCACGGCCAAGGTAGTCACGGTTACCCAGTGGGGGTGGACCGAGACGCGGTGCCCGACCAGCGACGCGATGCTGACCGTGAGCGCGACGCGAACCCCATGGTGAAAGAAGGTGGAGCGCGGCGAGCAAGCGTCGCGCAAAGTGATCAGCTCCCCGCGCCACGAGCGCCACCAGTCGTGGAGCGTTTTCCGATTGGGGGTCGCTGTTTCCTGCTCCGCGTTGACCCGCGCGTCCAAGGCAGAGGTCAACGTTTGGGCGGCGCGGCTGGCGTCGTCGAGGTGTTCGAGCAGCGCGGCAATCGATGAGGTTTTGTCGGCGGAGCTCCCCGGTGGCGGGACGGTGGGCGAGCTATCGCCTGCGCGCAGGTTGGGCGTGCGCAGCGTGGTCGCGGTATCGAGATTGCGCTCGGCGAGGGCGTGTAAACGAGTGAGGATAACCTGGCGCACGCTGTGCGCGGCTTCGAGCTCACTGTTTTCCTTGAGCGTGACGAGCAGTGGAAATTGCGCTTCCGCCAGGCCGAGCAACACCCGCAAATTGCTGCCGATGCGGGTCTCGCCGGCACGCCGCGCTCGCCCGCCCAGCGCCAAGCGACGCGCCTCCTCGATCGCCTCGCGAATCCGTCGGTGATGAACGCGCGCGAGCTGACTCCAACGAGGATCACCGTCGGGCACGGCGCTGAGCAGGCAGGCTTCGATTTCTGCCGCGTAGCGCGAGAGCGCCTCGAACACATTGGCTTCCGCTCGACGCAGCGGCAAATGCGTCCAGATTGGCCAAATCACCGACGAGAGCAAAGTCGCAAGGCCCGCACCCAGGCCGAAGCACACGCCATCGAGCAACGGCGCCGAACCTCCTTGCGCACTGCCGATGGCAACCACGATGGTAGTCATCGTGCCGGCACTTGCCCAGACAGCGCCCAGCGAGCGCAGCAGCGATGCGGGGAACGCGACCAGCATGAGTCCCAGCGCCGCCAGCCAGGTGCTTTGCGCGAGTGACTCTGAGACCCCCAAAGCAACGCCGCCGAACAACGCAAACGCGCTCGTGGTTTTGGCGCGCGTGCTGCGGCGGCCGCCCGGGTCGACCAAGGTGCCGAGCCAGCCCCCCAGCGCCATCCAGGCGAACTCGTGGCGACCGAGCCAAATCGCGAGATAAAATGGCACGAGCGTGACCACTCCGCCGCGCAAGCCCTTGGCTAGATCCGGCGTCGCCGCGTCGAGCCAGGCCTTGTCGTAGCTGCGCAGGCTTGGCAGCGAGGTCAGCGGCGCAGCTCCTCGTATACCCAATGCGCCAAGCCTTTGGAGGCATCGATCGAGAAATGCACGCCGTCTGGGCGGACGAGCTCGCTCGCGCCCACCTCTTGCTGGCAGACCCCGCCTGGGCAGAGTCGAGCGCCAATGTCGAGCACGCGCACCCCCGGCGTGGCTGCGGCCGACTGGCGGATGACCGCGTTGATACAGTCGACGCGTTCGTGAAATTCTTGACGGTCGTTGCTGTCGTTCTCGTACGGGCCGACGGGGTAGGGCACGGTTGCCGTGAACACCAAGCCGCCTTCGTGGGCCAGCTCTCCCAGGCGCAGCGCGAGCACGCGCCCGAGTCTGGCGTCCCAATCCGGGCGACACGCGGTGTGCCAATCGCCGTTGACGTGGAAGCCGTACAGAAATACCCCCGCCAGGTAGACGATGCTCGCGTTCGGGTGGAGCGACTGCACTTGCTCCACCCAGCGCGAACCTTGGCAGGTGTCTTCCAGCATGTTGCAGCCGTCTTTGCCCATCAGCTCGACGGCGACGCCTTGCCCGTGCAGGTTGCGCAGGCTCCAACCGAGCGAGTTTGCCGTGGAGTCGCCGAACACGGCGATCCGAAAGCGCACGAACTCTGGCGCAGACCCGGAGCTCGGCAATTGGGCCGAGGGAGTGCGTGGCTCGCTACGGCCCTCGGCGTAGGTCGCGTTGACGACCAGGAACACGGACAGGGCCACGGCTGCGGGCACGATGTACAGCGGTCGATTGAACGGAACGCCGTGTCGACGGATCGGTTGTTCGAGAAACCGGTAGGAGGCGATCGCGATCGCGAAGGTGAGCGCGAAACGAAGCGCATGCAGGCCAAGCCCGTGCAAATGCGTGCGTTCGGTGGAGAAGAACACGTTCACCGGCCAATGCCACAGGTACACGCCATAACTGATCGTGCCGAGCCAAGTCAGCGGGCGAATGGCGAGCACGCGCGCCACCACGCTGCGCTCTCCAGCGACCGAACAAGCGATCAACGAAAGCGCGCCGAGCTCGGTCAGCCAAAAGCCCCCATGATACAGAAACGCGTTGGTCCCACGGAGCGTTGCCCATGCCACGCCCAGCCCGAGAACCGCGAGCAACCCGCACACGTCGAGTATACGCACGGCGCGCGCGTCGAATTGATCATTGGGCGAAATCAGCGTGGCCAACGCTGCGCCGAGCAGGATGCCAGCCATGCGCGTGTCCGTGCCTAGGTACGCGCGCGTGGTGTTACCCGGATCGAACAGGTACAGCATCGCTGCCATCGAGAGCGCGCTGAGCGCTAGGCAGACGACGAGCAGCGTGCGATCCGTGCGCCGTCGCAGCACCAGGCTGACCAACAACGGCCAGACCACATAGAACTGCTCCTCGATCGACAGACTCCAGGTGTGCTCGAGCGGGGAGGGCGCCGCGAACAGCTGCCAGTAGCTCTGATGGCGAAATATGGCCTGCCAATTGGCGACGTAGGCGAGCGCAGCCAGCGCTTGCGCGCGCACGGTTTGCAACTCCTCCGTACGTGCAAAATAGCGGCCGTAGATGGCGACCACCGGCATCAGGGAGAGCAACGCGGGGAACAAGCGCCGCGCGCGTCGAATCCAAAACGGACCGAGCGCAATCCGCCCGGTCTCGCGCTGTTCGGCCAGCAGCAGCGAGGTGATCAGGAAGCCCGACAAAACGAAGAACAGATCAACGCCGAGGTAGCCGCCAGGCAATGCGCCGTTGGCGTGAAACAGCAGCACGCCGAGCAGCGCCAACCCCCGCAGTCCGTCGAGTGCTGGGATGTGGCGCAGTCGCGCTTTCTGGGCCGTCGAGCTCACGGGCGGAACGTACCGTTACTGCTCGCTCGCTTCGAGTCCATTGAACGCCGAACCTGAGGCCAATCCGGTTTCCAGTGCAAGCGTATTGTCAAGATCGCCGAGCCGGCGGTGCGGCCCCGCTTCATGCGGTCGCGCGCTAGGGCGGTCCGCCGCAGAAGCCGTCGCGGCAGGCCGGAGTGACCCCCGCCGCGCAACTCAGACACTCGTTCGAGCAGTCGGTGAGGTTGTTTTGGAGCACTTTCCAGGAAGCGCTAGTAGCGGCGGCGTGGTTCAGCTGAGCCTGCCCGCAAAAGCTGCGCGCGGGATTGCCGCAACCGGTGGATACCACCTCGCAGTCAGAGTCGGACTGACAGCTGAGGTTCGTGGCCTTGCTGAGAAACTTCTGTGCGGCTGCGGTTTCGTCATCGCAATTGCCGACGCACGCGGTCAGCAACGTCGAAACGGCCAGCGCCGTCAGTACTCCGAACCGTGCGGCTACGCTAGTCATGCCTGATGCTCCCCCTCGTCCTCGCCTGTTCGAGCATGGCACACGCGCGACGGGTTTGCCAGAACGGCAGGCACGGACCGGTTCCTGCGCAACCGGTAGCCACGGAGCTGCAGTCGGGGATCGGACCCGCTCGAGCGCATTACGAAAGCGCGCGGCCTCCAAGGCTCTGCAGCGTGGCGGAAGAAGCAGGAATCGAACCCGCACCGTGGTGTCGTTCGGTTAGCAACCGACGCTGCGCCCTGCGCACCCTTCTTCCATGGGCTCATTGGCGGAAAGTGTAGGAGTCGAACCCGGCCCGTAAGCTACTGGTTTTCAAGACCAGCGTTCCACCACTGGAACCTCACCTTCCATGGCAACGAGATCCGTGGAACTCGTTGCCCGTATCTCTCAAGCCAGATCGCGCACGAACCCCAGCCACTCTTCGGGCGCGTTGCCCAGATCGATGGCTGGCAGCAATCGTGACAGCGTGCGCGGGCAGCGCGGGGGCGTGAGCGGCCACATGCCCGCGTCGTCGCAGCTGTGATTCGCTTTGCGCGAATTGCAAATCTTACACGCGGTGACGATGTTCGTCCAAGTCGTGCTGCCGCCCGCCGAGCGCGGCACGACGTGATCGTAAGACAGGGACGCCACCGGGAATTTGCCGCCGCAGTATTGGCAGCGAAAACCATCACGCTGATACACGTTCGAGCGCGAGAAGCGCAGGCCGCGCTTTCTGGGCGTCGGCATGCGACGTAGCCGCATCACGGCGGGCATCTTCCAGACCACGGACGGCGAGGCGACCTCATCCTCGTATTCCGCGAGCACGTCGGCCGTGCCTTCGTAACGCATCTTCACCGCGTCTTGCCAGCGCAGGACTTTGAGCGGGATGTACCAAGGGGAGAGCAACAAAGTGCGAGTGTGCATGGTCGTTTCTCTTTCGTGTCGTGCTCGCCGCGAGAGTCGAACTCGCACGCTTTTTTGCGGTCGTTTTTGAGGCGACTGTGTCTGCCATTCCACCAGGCGAGCGTTGGTTCCGGGATTTCGTCACGAGGCTCCCGAAGAGCCCAAGAGCCAGCGGCTCCAAGGAGCCAGCCCTACTAACCTCTCCTGAGGTGCTCGGGACTGGCTCTGGTGCGCACGGAAGGACTTGCACCTTCACGGATTGCTCCACTGGTTTCTAAGACCAGTGCGGCTGCTATTACGCCACGTGCGCGTGGTGCCAGATCTCGGTAATGCTCCGAGCGCTTCCGCCTTGTCGAGGCGGCCCCTTCGCTTGCTGGGTCATCTGGCATCGGTACAGCACCAGGGAGTCGAACCCTGCCGTCGGTCGTATCAGGACCGGCAGATCCACCGGATCGTCGTGCTGTGTAGTGATGGGCCCTGGTAACGCCGCTAGACGCCCGGAGTGGTGACAGGTGGAATCGAACCACGAACATCGCCAGCCTTATGAGAGCCGCGCCGCGCCTTGCGTTGTCACCGGATGCAGGCCCGAGGGGTTGAACCTCGGTGTTTCTGGGTTATGAGCCCAGCGTGTAATGCCGTTTCACTCGCCTGCGGCGCTCTCGTGCCGAGTCGAACGGCACAGTCACGCTTCGGAGGCGCGACACTCGATCCACGAGCGAGAGCAGTAGCGTCCCGAGAAGGAGTCGAACCTTCGCCAGCTGGCTTCGTAAACCTGCCGCCGGATCCGCCGGCCGAGACATCGGCACCCCGTATCGGTATCGATCCGATTCCTCGACTTTGAAGGAGTCGCGACCTAGCGCACCGCTCGTGATGTTCCATCAACAATCGCAAGCGATTGTTCCGCTGCGCGGCGAGCGGTGCGCTAGACGTTCTCGCCGGGGCTGCGCCCCGGAGCCCCACGCCTGCTTCGCAGGCTACAGTAGTCGAACGGGGCGTGAGAACAATTCGCGAGCTAAACTCGCAGGCGCTCCCGCCAGGTGTCGAACCTGGCCGCTGCGGTTTAGAAGACCGCGCGCTGTCCAGCAGCGGGAGCGTCGGAGACGTGCCTCGGGATCGAGCCGAGCCATCGCAGGTTTGCAGCCCGCAGCGCACACCAGTGCTGCACGTCAGAGAGCGGGCACCGAGATTCGAACTCGGCTGGCACGGTTTGGAAGACCGGCTTCTCGCCTAGAGAAATACCCGCAAATGGCCGTCCCTATTCGCACCACCTGAAAAGAGCGGCAGGTGCTTTCGGGACTGCCGGAGCCTACGTTCGGAATCGAACCGAATCCGCCTCGATACCAACGAGGTGCACGGCCATCGTGCTGCATAGGCAGGCGCAGCGCGGCGCAACTCGGCCGCGCTGCTACTTCCGTGGAGATGCTCGGTAACGCTCCGAGTCGGCTTGCTTGCAAGGCAAACCAGCAGCCTTCTGCGTCCATCCCCGTAGTGCGGGCCCCGTTGCTGAATCTCTTCAGCGACTCGGCCCGGCAGGGTGCTGACGAATCGAACGTCATCCTGCAGATTTGGAATCTGCTTGGCCTCTGTCATCGGGGGATTCTCCCCCGCACCCGCTGAAGTGAATTCAGCGGGGCCCCACCCCCGAGTTTGGGGCCCCGACCCCAAACCTGCGGTGGGTCGGTGACGTCGCAGGGTGCCAGCGAATCGAACGCTGTCCCACGGATTTGGAATCCGTCCGGCCGCCACGGCCTGCACCCTATGTAGCGCCCCGTACGGGTTGTTCAGCCGCATGCCCGTCCAACTCTCGATCCCGTCACTTTCCGCTCGACAGGCGGGCGTCGTCGCCAGCTGACTCACGGGGCGTAGCGCGCTTGGAAGGGGTCGAGCCTTCGTCACTCCGTTTAGGAAACGGTGCACCGGAACCGCCGGCAAGCGCATTGGGGTGAATCCCCGTTTGAATAGATTGCATTGGTGCCGACGCCGAGACTTGCACTCGGAAGACCTTGCGGTCGCAACGTTCTCAACGTTACGCGTTTGCTATTTCACCACGTCGGCAGGGTGCGCACAGAGGGATTCGAACCCACACGAGGCTCACGCCCCCGCGGTTTCTAAGACCGCGTTGTCTACCAGTTCCAGCATGTGCGCATGGTGCGAGATCTCGGCAATGCTGCGAGCAATGCCGTCGTGTCCACTCCCGGAGTCGAACCGGGATGCCCGAAGGCGGACGGTTTTAAGTCGTCCGCGTCTACCTGTTTCGCCAAGTGGACATGGAGTCCCCGCTCGGAGTCGAGCCGAGCATTGATGGGTCGTAGCCATCGAGCCGAAGGGCCCTAGGCGGGGACAGATGGTGAGGCATACGGGAGTCGAACCCGTGTTGTGCGCGTGAGAAGCGCGCTTCCTACCGCTAGAAGAATGCCCCGTCGTGCTTCAGCAACGAGACGGCGCGCCAGCGGGCGAGCCGTTGGGGTACGGCGCGGAATCGAACCGCTCGACGCGGGTCACAGCCGCATCTGTTTACCAAAACTACCGCACCATGAGTCAGCGTGGCAGGAATCGAACCTGCTGCTCCCTCGTTCCAAGCGAGGATGTCTACCAATGACTTACACGCTGATGGTCAAAGCGGCTGGAATCGAACCAGCATGAGCCTGCTCCCGAAGCAGGTGGACGGCCACTATCCCACGCTCTGATATTTCGTCCCCCGAGCTCGAGTCGAACGAGCCTCTCTCGCTCTTCATGCGAGCGCTATCACCGGGTCAGCTGTCGAGGGGTAGAGGTTCGCGGCAAGCTCCTCGCGGAGCGGCGCCGCGAACCTCGGCTGTAGGGGCAGGAATCGAACCTGCGAGAGGCAGATTAACAATCTGCCCAGTGTGCCAACACACAAGCCCTACAAGATCAGGGGCGGCCCACTGCGGGCCGCCCCGTTTGCTTACACGGGAGACCGCCACGCGCTTCACCGCACGCCGTCACGCCGTTTTCTAGGTTGTCAGAGATCGCGGGCACACTTGCGCCTTGGGTTCCGGGGGCTGGATTCGAACCAACTTCGAGCGGTTCAGAGCCGCACGTCCTGCCGTTAGACGACCCCGGAAAAATGGCTGCCCCTGAGGGCGCAGCAGTGCGTCCGTGAGGAATCGAACCTCACCCTTCGGTTTAAGAAACCGCTGCTCGACCAATGAGCTACGAACGCGAGAAGCCGAGAAGTACCGAGCTTCGCCAACGCGAACTAGGTCAGCTCTCGAGTGAGTCCGGAGAGATTCGAACTCTCACCGCACGGGGTAAAAGCCCGGCACGCTTCCTTTACGCCACGGACTCGCTATTAGCGGGTCCGCTGTTTGACTCTAGATATCGACTTTGAATACACCTTTCGCTCCAATCGTGGGCCCGTGTGGAGTCGAACCACCTAGCCGTGCGGCCCCGCGTTTACAGCGCCGGTCGCCTTCCGAGGACGAGCCCCGAGCCCGCACCTGCGTCAGAAATGAAAAAAGCCGCCTCGGTTTCCCGGGCGGCTTTCCACTGAAAATTCAGTGTAAAAGCGCGCCCTAGCTTCCCAGACCCTCCACGAGCATTTGCAAATGCGCGTAGCTCGGCTGGCAATCGCATTCGCGATTCCAGACAGGCGTGGTGGGGATGGCGGCGGCAAACATGACTCATGCAGCTTGAGGCATTCTCAGAGATTGGTCAACAAATAAAGCACCTAAAACGATCCGCTAGAGTCGATTTAAATCCATGACAGTAATGCTGTAGTCCTCTGCTCTCGCGCGCTCTCGTTAGCGCTCGTTAGCGCTCGTTAGCGCTC